>Ga0209777_10007884_pt1 | contig 11727 bp, 1 predicted proteins | sample FrelakmetHBP12HB_FD_187147 | JGI IMG/M metagenome (GOLD analysis project Ga0209777, IMG submission 187147) | Freshwater lake sediment microbial communities from the University of Notre Dame, USA, for methane emissions studies -HBP12 HB (SPAdes)... | ecosystem: Environmental > Aquatic >...
ACATACTTTTTAAAAATAAATTTTATATATTAATTATTGTATAATACGATATATGCAGAGAACTTTCATAAATTATAAACTTTTTTCTTTAATATTTGTATTTCTTTAATTAATATACCAATTATTCCGATATAATTTACTGATTGTAGTTCTTCTCCGTCTTTTTCACCATTAACCAAATAAGGATATTCTTTTTGTAATTCGTGCGCTAATACTCCAATTTCCTGTCTATTTGTTTCCGTATTCAAATAATTAATAACCCGTAAATTATCTACCGAATAAGTTGAATCAATATCAATAATATTAGTTTTAATTCTATAATCTGATGTTATATGAACTCCATTAACATACAAAGAATTTCCTACATATAGAGAACCTGTAATTCCTACACCACCTTGAATTGTTAATGATCCTGTAGTTTTTGAAAAGCTTGGTATATTACCATTTACTTTGCAAGTTCCATTAACAACAATATTATTCGTTATATTTACGTTACCATTTACATTTGTATCGTAATTTTCCCCACCTGTTAAATTTAAATAATAAAAGGAATCATTATCAAAGGTAATATTTTCAACAGGATTTATTAATGTAACATTTCCTGAAAAAACTGGGCCTATAGGTCCGGTAGGACCTGTTAATCCACTTAAATTTGTTACTTTTGTACCATTTATATATAAATTTCCATTAACAAATACTCGTTTGTCTAAGGTGGTATCACCTATAACAGTTAGTCGTTTATGCAAAATTAGATCGTCATAATTACTTATCCCACTACCACTGATACCATTTCCTGATCCACTAGAATAATTACCTGCACCATCGCTCATAGATAAAAAATAAAATTGTTCTTCATCAAATGTCACGTTCTCTACAGGATCTGCAAAAATAATATTTCCAGAAAAAATAGGACCTGTTGGACCAAAAGTACCAGTAGGTCCAGTAACGCCTATAGATTCATCAATAGAATAACCATTATAAATAATTTGTCCATTTACATTTAATACACCATTTATGTTGGCGTTTTCATTAATATTAAATTCTGTTGGTCCATTATTCATATTTATGTAATAAAAGGAATCTTGATCAAAATTTACGTTCTCAGTTGGATTATAAAAAACACTGTTTCCAGAATAAATAGGTCCTATAGGTCCAGTAGAACCTGTCCAACCTGTCCAACCTGTGTATCCAGTTGAACCAGTTGCACCAGTATTTGTTGCTGTTCCTGGTATTCCCTGTGGACCTGTATCACCAGTATCACCATAAGCACCTATATCACCAGTGGGTCCAGTAGGTCCGGTATAACCTGTTCCACTACCACCACCACCACCAAAATAATTACCTGTTGCACCTGTACCATCTCCAATATTAATATAATAAAACAAATCTTCATCAAATGTTACGTTCTCCATCGGATTATAAAAAAGTATATTTCCAGAAAATACTGGTCCTATAGGACCAGTAGAACCGGTTATACCTGTCCAACCTGTATATCCTGTTGCACCAGTTTTTGTAGCTATACCAGGAATACCTTGAGGACCAGTATAACCTGTTAATCCAGCCAAACCTGTAGGACCTGTATAACCATAAGCTTGCCCATTACTACTCGCCATATTAACATAATAAAATTGGTCTTCATCAAAAATAATATCCTCTACTGGGTTATGAAAGACAACATTACCTGAAAAAATGGGACCAATAGCACCTGTAGAACCCGTAAAACCAGTGTAACCAGTATAACCCGTAGATCCGGTTGCACCTGTATTAGTTGCTCTACCAGGAAGACCTATCGGACCAGTATATCCAGTAGGTCCTGTTGCACCTGTTTTAGATGCTGTACCAGGTGGTCCAGTAGGACCTGTACCGCCACTACCACCTCCACCTCCACCTCCATAATAATTTCCTGTATTACCACTTACACCTTCTCCAATAGTAATAAAATAAAAAGAATCTTCATCAAAAGTAACGTTCTCCATCGGATTATAAAACTGGATGTTTCCAGAAAATATAGGACCAGTTGCACCCGTAGCACCAGTATTCGATGCAATACCTGCTGGACCTGTAAACCCAGGCGTACCTGTAGGTCCTGTAGCACCTGTATTTGTTGCTGTTCCTGCTGGACCCGTATAACCTGTAGATCCAATCAGACCAATTGGACCTGTAGCACCAGTGTTAGTAGCAAAACCTGCAGGCCCTGTTAAACCAGTGGGACCTGTGAAACCAGTTGCACCTGTATTTGATGCAATACCTGCAGGACCGATTGGACCTATTTGTCCAGCAGGACCAGCCATACCCGCAGGACCCATAGGACCTTGTATTCCTGCCGGGCCAGCAGGACCGGCATTACCCATCGTACCTTGAGAACCTGTATAACCTGTATAACCAGTATAACCTATATAACCTGTAGGTCCTGTTGCACCTGTATTAGATGCTATACCTGCTGGTCCTGTATAACCTGTCCAACCTGTGGATCCTGTTGAACCAGTGTTAGCTGCAAATCCTGCAGGACCTGTATAACCTGTATAACCCGTATAACCTGTGGTTCCAGTTGCACCTGTATTAGATGCTATTCCTGCAGGACCGGTATAACCTGTATAACCAGTTGCTCCAGTTGTACCGGTAAATCCTGTTGAACCTATAGATCCTGTTGCACCTGTTGCACCTGTATTAGATGCAACCCCTGCAGGGCCTGTATAACCTGTATAACCTGTATAACCTGTACCACCACCACCACCACCCAAGTTTATATTACTAATTGGAACACCATTTATTAATAATCCATTAGGATCTGTAATATTAATACTCGAACAATCAATATTACTTTGAACAAATAAACGCCGTGTCATCGTAACATCTTCTGTAAAATAATTGGTTCCTCCTGTAAACAAAATACCATTTACATAAATAGAATCTGTATTATTAATAAACAAACGATTGTTTAAGGTCACATCATCATTTAAAAATGCTTTACCTCCAGAGGTAAAATTACCATTAATAGTAGTTATGTCATTGGTTACTAACAAACGATTTGACATTGAAACATCGCCACCAAAATAATTACTTCCACCTACAAATGGTAATCCATTAACATATAAACTGTTACTGTTTAAGTATAACCGATTATTTATTGTTACATCTTTATTCAAGGTAGTTTGACCATTTGCAAAGAAATTTCCACTTAAAGATAAGTCTTCACCAATAAAAAGAGTATAATTGGAAGTAACAGTGTTGATAATAGATTGTTGGGTATACTGTTTTACATTTAATCTACCTATAACAGTTAAATCTTTACCGACTACAACATTACCATTGAATGAAGAATCAGAATTAACTATTAATCGTTGATTTAAATTGGTATCATTTGTTACAAATAAACGGTTATTTAAAAAGGAATCATTGCCTATTCTTAAATTTCCATTTCTTGCAATAAAATCACCACCACTTATATCAACAAAACCTTTTACATAAATTTGTTTAAATAAATTTGAATTACCGGAAAAGTCTAACCAATTTGACATATATAATAGAGTGATGAAAAAAGCAGGGGAAACGTAGTTTCCCCCTGCGACCCCTTTCCTTAATGAAAATATTCCTTAAAATAAAATTATGTTACCTATCATTAACATAATTTAAAAATAATTTTTATAAAACAACAGATTCTATTATGGAATCTAACTAGGATAGATCCTTATAAAATAAGCTAATATTAATGCAGCCGTTAAGCTATCCAAACTATACGCTTCGTAAAACTCTATGATTGGCTACGTCTATTCGAAGCTATAGATTAGGTTCTAATAAAAAGGAAGGGGGTCGCAGGGGGAAACGTAGTTTCCCCTGCACTATTGGTTAGAAGTTATACCAGAAATAATAAATAACGGTGAAGTACCTCCAATATTCATAAAGGCAATTGTTTGAGTAATTATACTAGCGGATGCAACATTGATAGAACTCGAACCTCCATTAAATAACATTGTTGTTGGTATTCCATTAATTTGACAAGAATTACAATAATATCTGTAAGAAGCTGAATTACTTGTATTAATCACCAATGATATGACAAATGTACTATTATTATCTGTTGGAATATTCGTAAAATTACAAGTAAACAAAGCAGACGGGTTAGCAATGTAAAAAATTCCACCTAAACTATAATTAATAGTTAGTGTTGGAAAGTAGCTTAAAATAGATATTTGCTCACTAATACGTGAAACTTTGGTTATATTTGCTACAGTTATGTTTCCATTAAACGATGCGTCATAAACTACATTCAATCGTCCATTTAAGTTACAATCATTATTGCCATTGGCTATTTGTATAAGTGAGAATGCATCTGGATCAAATGTTATTTTTTCTACTGGGCTTAAAATCATTACATTTCCTACAAAAATTGGACCAGTATTACCTGTAACACCAGTATAACCAGTATAACCATAAGGACCTGTATAACCTGTATAACCTGTATAACCTGTATAACCTGTATAACCTGTATAACCTGTATAACCTGTATAACCTGTATAACCTGTAACTCCAGTATATCCAGTATATCCAGTATAACCTGTATAACCTGTAGGTCCTGTAGGTCCGGTAAAACCTGTATTACCAGTATTACCAGTAGGTCCAGTTGGACCAGTATTTCCAGTAGCACCAGTATTAACTGCACTACCAGGAATACCTGTAGGTCCAGTATTACCTGTAGGTCCAGTATTACCAGTAGGTCCAGTATTACCAGTATTACCTGTCGATCCTGTTGAACCAGTTGCACCAGTAGGACCAGTAGGACCAGTAATACCCGTAGGACCTGTATTACTATAAATTTGGATTCCATTCATATAAATTCCACCATTGACAAACAAATTTCGATTCAATGAAACATCATCACCGACAAACAGACGATTATTCAATGAAACATCGCCAATTACATTCAATCGAGAACCCATAGAAACATCTGTTGCAAAATAATTGGATCCACCTGTGAATAATTGCCCATTTACATACAACGAATTTGATTTTAAAAACAATCTAGAGTTAAGTGAAACATCGCCTATTACATTCAATCGAGAACCCATAGAAACATCTGTTGCAAAATAATTGGATCCACCTGTAAACAATTGTCCATTCACATAAATTGAATTATTGGGTAAAAATAATCTCGAATTTATTGTAACATCTGAGTAAGATAATAATCCGGCAGATGCAGTAATAACATCAGAAAATATAAAACCAGAAGCATTTGGATCCGCACTATTAATAATTAATTCATTACAAGTTATTACATTCGAATATAAATTACCACCCATTGAAACATCGCCACCTACAAACAAACGATTATTAATAGAAACCTCTCCCATAACACTTAACCGAGAACCCATAGAAACATCTGTTGCAAAATAATTGGATCCACCTGTAAATAATTGTCCATTCACATAAATTGAATTATTGCTCAAAAACAATCTACTATTCAATGAAACATCGCCAATTACGTTCAATCGAGAACCCATAGAAACATCTGTTGCAAAATAATTGGATCCACCTGTAAAAAGCTGACCATTTACATAAATTGAATTATTGCTCAAAAACAATCTACTATTCAATGAAACATCGCCAATTACATTCAATCGAGAACCCATAGAAACATCGGTTGCAAAATAATTACCTCCACCTGTGAATAATTGCCCATTTACATACAATGAACTCGATTTCAAAAATAATCTAGAATTCATAGAAACATCACCTCCTACAAATAATCTGTTATTGGTAGATAATTCACCATTATTAATAATACCACTTACAAACAAACGTTGATTCAATGATGCGTCAGAACTAGATATAAATCCACCGGAAGCTGTTAATAAATCCGCAAATAAAAATCCTGCAGTATCATTGTTAATAATTAATTCATTGCAAGTTATTACATTCGAATATAAATTACCATTCATTGAAATATCGCTTCCAACAAATAAACGATTATTAATAGAAACATCTCCCATAACACTTAATCTTGAATTCATAGAAACATCGCCATTGAAATAATTAGATCCACCTGTAAATAATTGTCCATTCACATAAATTGAATTGTTGCTCAAAAATAATCTACTATTCAATGAAACATCACCTTTTACTGCAAGTTTTGAATTTAATGATACGTCTCCTCCTATAAATACTCTACTATTCAATGAAACATCACCAATTACATTCAATCGAGAACTCATAGAAACATCCGTTGCAAAATAATTAGATCCACCTGTAAATAATTGTCCATTCACATAAATTGAATTGCTGTTCAAAAATAATCGACTATTCATTGAAACATCGCCTTTTACAGCAAGTTTTGAATTTAATGATACATCTCCTCCTACAAATAACCTAATGTTTAATGAGGCATCTACGCTTCCATTTAATGCACCTCCTGGACCAGTAGCACCTGTTGCACCAGTATTTGCTGCTATACCTGCAGGACCTGTATAACCTGTTGAACCTGTTGATCCTGTTGCACCAGTATTACTTGCTATACCTGCTGGACCCGTAAAACCTATAGGTCCTGTTGATCCTGTTGCACCTGTATTCGTTGCTGTTCCTGCTGGACCGGTATATCCTATTAGTCCTGTATAACCTGTATAACCTGTATAACCTGTTGCACCTATTGCACCTGTTGCACCTGTATTTGCTGCTATACCTGCAGGACCTGTATAACCTGTATAACCTGTATATCCTGTATAACCTGTTGCACCAGTAGTTGTAGCACGACCATCCATACCAACTGGTCCGGTTACACCAGTATAACCTGTATATCCTGTATATCCTGTTGCACCTGTATTTGAAGCCGTACCTGCAGCACCTGTATAACCTGTATAACCTGTATAACCTGTGTATCCTGTATAACCTGTGTATCCTGTGTATCCTGTATAACCTGTCGAACCTGTCGAACCTGTATCACCTGTATCACCTATAATACCTTCTTGACCTTGTGCACCTTGTTTACCGGTTGGACCATTAGAACCTATTGCTCCTGTTGCTCCTGTTGATCCTGTATGTCCTGTCTGTCCAGTTGCACCTGTATTCGTTGCTGTTCCTGCAGGACCCGTATAACCAGTGGGTCCTGTTGCACCTGTTGCACCTGTATTGGATGCTATTCCTGCTGGACCAGTAACTCCTATTGATCCTGTAGGTCCTGTTGATCCTGTTGCACCTGTATTGGCTGCATCCCCTGCAATACCTTGTGGACCCGTGAAACCGGTAGAACCTGTATCACCAGTGAATCCTGTAGAACCAGTATAACCTGTGAATCCAGTTGCACCTGTGGCTCCTGTGGTTCCTTTGGCTCCTGTGGCTCCTGTGGCTCCTGTGGCTCCTGTGGAACCTGTGGCTCCTATGGAACCTGTGAATCCAGTAGCACCCGTATTAGAAGCAATACCAGCAGGACCAGTATAACCAGTATAACCTGTTGATCCTGTTTCACCTGTTGCACCTGTATTTGAAGCTATACCTGCAGGACCAGTATAACCTATTGAACCTGTGGCTCCTGTTGTACCTGTTGCACCTGTATTGGCTGCATCCCCTGCAATACCTTGTGGACCAGTATAACCAGTTGATCCTTTCATTCCTGAAGGTCCTGTCGATCCAGTATAACCAGTATCACCTGTATAACCTGTAGAACCTTGCCTTCCTATCGAACCAACAGCTCCTCTAGCTCCGGTAGGACCTGTTGATCCAGTATCACCTGTATCACCAGTAGCACCTGTGTTTGTTGCTGTACCAGCAGGACCTGTATAACCTGTATAACCTTGATAACCTGTTGGACCTGTCGCACCAGTATTCGATGAATCGCCTGCTGGACCCGTAAAACCTGTGAATCCAGTTGCACCTGTTGCACCTGTATTCGTTGCATAACCAGCTGGGCCAGTATAACCTGTTGCACCAGTACGACCAGTATAACCTGTGCGTCCTGTTGGACCCATAGCACCTGTATTACCTGTATCACCTGTATTACCTGTATAACCCGTATCACCTGTATAACCTGTATAACCTGTATAACCCGTATAACCTGTATAACCTGTATAACCTGTATAACCCGTATAACCTGTATCACCAGTAGCACCTTTTTGTCCAGTAGCACCTTGTTTACCTGTTGATCCTATGGGTCCTGTTGATCCTATGGGTCCTGTTGTTCCTGTATATCCTGTTGCGCCAGTATTTGTTGCTGTACCAGCAGGACCTGTATAACCTGTATAACCTGTATAACCTGTATAACCTGTTGCACCTGTGTTTGTTGCTGTTCCTGCTGGACCCGTATAACCAGTTGGACCAGTATCACCAGTATAACCTGTTGAACCATTATATCCAGTCGGACCTGTTTGTCCGGTTGGTCCTGTTTCGCCTGTGAATCCTGTTGCACCAGTGTTAGTTGCTGTACCTGCAGGACCTGTATAACCGGTGTATCCTGTGTATCCTGTTGCACCAGTATTCGCAGCAGTTCCTGCAGGTCCAGTATACCCAGTTGGCCCTGTTTGTCCTGTATATCCTGTTTGTCCTGTGGATCCTGTTTTTCCTGTGGATCCGGTTGATCCGGTTGCACCTGTTTGTCCTGTAAAACCTGTAGATCCTGTTGAACCATTGTTACCTGTAGGTCCTATCATACCTGTATAACCAGTCCATCCTGTTGTACCTGTTGCACCAGTATTCGAAGCTATTCCTGCAGGACCTGTATAACCATAAGGACCGGTGGGTCCTGTGAATCCTGTTGCACCTGTATTTGTTGCAGTTCCTGCTGGACCTGTCCAACCTGTTGGACCTGTATATCCTGTATATCCTGTAGCACCCGTATTCGATGCTGTTCCTGCTGGACCTGTATAACCAATTAAACCTTGATTACCAGTTGGACCCGTATAACCTGTATCACCAGTGTATCCAGTTACTCCCGTATAACCAATATGTCCTTGTAAACCTGTAGGACCAATTATACCTGTAGGACCGGTTGATCCTGTTTGACCTGTTGCACCTGTATTAGATGCAGTACCAGCAGCACCTGTATAACCACGTGCACCTGTTATTCCAGTAGGTCCAGTTGCTCCAGTATTGGTGGCAGTACCTGCTGGACCTGTATAACCTGTATAACCTGTATAACCTGTAGCACCAGTATTTGTTGCAGTACCTGCTGCACCTGTATAACCTGTATAACCTATTATGCCTTGTTTTCCGGTAGGACCTGTTTGTCCTATATCTCCTGTATTTCCTGTAGGTCCTGTATCTCCTGTAGGTCCTGTATATCCTGTAGGTCCTGTATATCCTGTAGGTCCTGTATAACCTGTATAACCTGTGAAACCCGTATCACCCGTATCACCCGTATCACCCGTATCACCCATTGGACCTCTTTGTCCCGTAGAACCTGTTCGACCAGTTGGTCCTGTATAACCTGTATAACCTGTATATCCTGTGAGACCTGTAGGTCCAGTTGCTCCTGTATTTGTTGCTGTACCTGCAGGACCTGTATAACCTGTCCAACCTGTATATCCTGTGGTTCCTGTTGCACCTGTATTACTTGCTATACCTGCTGGACCTGTATAACCTGTGTAACCTGTCCATCCTGTGTAACCTGTCCATCCTGTGTAACCTGTCCATCCTGTGTAACCTGTCCATCCTGTGTAACCTGTAGCACCTGTATTACTTGCTATACCTGCAGGACCTGTATAACCTATCAATCCAATAGGACCTGTTGCACCTGTATTGACAGCACTACCAGCAACACCTGTAGGACCCAATGGACCCAATGGACCAATAGGACCTTCTGAACCTGTATCACCCTTATAACCTGTACCACCTACATTACCTTGATAACCTCTAGGACCTTGAATACCTGTATAACCTGTATAACCTGTCGATCCTGTGGATCCTGTTGGTCCTGTGTAACCCGTATAACCTGTGTAACCTGTTGATCCTGTTGCACCTGTATTTGCTGCTATTCCTGCTGGACCGGTATAACCCGTAGCACCACTATAACCTGTAGGACCTGTTGCTCCTGTATTTGTTGCTGTACCAGCCGGACCTGTATAACCTGTAGGACCTGTGGGTCCTGTGAATCCTGTCGCTCCGGTATTGGTTGCTATTCCTGCTGGACCTGTCCAACCTGTTGGACCTTGCGTTCCTGAAGATCCTGTTGAACCTGTATCTCCTGTTTGACCTTGCATTCCTGAATGTCCTGTTGCACCTGTTCTACCAGTAGGACCTGTGGATCCTGTTTGTCCAGTATATCCTGTATAACCTGTAGGACCGGTAGATCCAGTTGCTCCAGTATTTGCAGCAATACCTGCAGGACCTGTATAACCAATTAAACCCTGTTGACCAGTAGGACCAGTAGCACCAGTATTCGATGCTATTCCTGCAGGACCTGTATAACCTGTCCAACCTGTATAACCTGTAGCACCCGTATTCGCAGCTATACCTGCAGGACCTACAAGTCCTTGAAAACCTCGAACACCTATAGATCCTTGAATACCTTGAATACCTTGTGGTCCAGTATCACCTGTCCATCCTGTATAACCTGTATCACCTGTATCACCTGTATTACCTGTATCACCTTTATTACCTTTTAATCCTGTAGGACCTGTTCGTCCTGTATATCCTGTATATCCTGTATAACCTGTATATCCTGTATATCCTGTTTGTCCAGTTGCACCTGTGTTTGTTGCTGTTCCTGCAGGACCTGTATAACCTGTATATCCTGTCCATCCTGTGGTTCCTGTTGCACCTGTATTACTTGCTATACCTGCAGGACCTGTGTAACCTGTATAACCTGTCCATCCTGTATAACCTGTCCATCCTGTATAACCTGTCCATCCTGTGTAACCTGTCCATCCTGTGTAACCTGTTGCACCTGTATTACTTGCTATACCTGCAGGTCCTGTATAACCTATTGAACCAGTAGGACCTGTTGCACCTGTATTTGTTGCACTACCTGCAACACCTGTAGGACCCAATGGACCAAGAGGACCTTCTGGACCTGTATCACCCGTATAACCTATAATACCAGTATGTCCTTGTATTCCTTGTATACCTTGTATTCCTTGAGGACCTACTGCACCTGTACGACCCGTGGATCCTGTGGATCCAGTAACTCCTGTATATCCTGTCCATCCTGTATATCCTGTCCATCCTGTTGCACCTGTATTCGCAGCAATACCTGCAGGACCGGTATAACCGGTTGCACCACTATAACCTGTAGGACCTGTTGCACCTGTATTTGTTGCTGTTCCTGCAGGACCTGTATAACCTGTATAACCTGTATAACCTGTATCACCTGTAGCTCCTGTATTACTTGCTTCTCCTGCTGGTCCTGTATAACCTATTATACCTTGTTGACCAGTAGGACCTGTTGCACCAGTATCTCCGGTATAACCCGTAGATCCAGTAACACCTGTTTTACCAGTTGGACCAATAGATCCTGTTATTCCTTGAATACCAATAGGACCAGTATAACCTCTGGGTCCTGTTGCTCCTGTTGCACCTGTATTACTTGCTTCTCCTGCAGGACCTGTGTAACCTGTATAACCTTGGGGTCCAGTTGGTCCAGTAGATCCTGTATTGGCAGCATAACCTGCAGGACCTGTATAACCTGTGGGTCCTGTGAACCCTGTTGCACCTGTATTTGAGGCTGTTCCTGCAGGACCCATCAATCCTTGATAACCTCGAGATCCAATAGTACCTTGAATACCTTGAATACCTTGTGAACCAGTT
>Ga0209777_10007885_pt1 | contig 11727 bp, 19 predicted proteins | sample FrelakmetHBP12HB_FD_187147 | JGI IMG/M metagenome (GOLD analysis project Ga0209777, IMG submission 187147) | Freshwater lake sediment microbial communities from the University of Notre Dame, USA, for methane emissions studies -HBP12 HB (SPAdes)... | ecosystem: Environmental > Aquatic >...
GATGTGTGCAATTTCTGTTTTCGATACAGAGCCTCGCAGTTGGAACTTATCCGCTGTTGACTTGACCACAGGGCCAGCGAACTTCGCCCTTATGATTCCATAAATGCTTTAATTACTTCTGCCGCGAGCTGCGGGACGATGGCATTGCCGTAGGCGCGCAGCTTTCCCACTCTGGCGGGAACCCCATGAGCCAACAGACAAATTCCGGGTTTAGCGCGCCGCGTTTTTCCGTCGGCGCCGTTAAGCCAGATGGCGTCGTGCCAGAAAGATTGCCCGTCTTTGGGTCTATCATCCCCTGTGACAAAGCTATCTGCGTAGCCAGATGCGTTGACTTCTCCACAGATCTGCCGCTCGTTTTTGCTGACATCCCCGTTTGACCAGCTTTCGGCGTCGGCCATGTCGTCGCCGCTGTATGCTGCACCGTCACATCGAGCGTGTCGTTCGAGATCTTGCCGTTGCGTATCCTGCCACCCTCGTAACCGCCCTTGTGATCCCTCGTTGCTGGCGTCGGCCATGTCGAGTGAGTAATTGTTGACGGTAAATCGTCTAGTCGTCCCTTCCTCTCTATTTCCTTCTGACAACCCTCTAATGTCCTCTGTCCCTTGTCTCCGTCCGATGCTCTGGGTGTTGGCCACCCAGTAAAGCCTTTGTCTGATGTGCGGCGCGTTGACGGCGCAAGCCGCAATATCAACGCCTTCGATGGAGTAGTCTTCGCTCTCCAAATCAAATCTGACTCCGTCGAGCCAACCATACCCAGCCGCGCCTGCAACTTGCTCACCCATGACAACTGGGGGGCGACAGCCTCTAATGAGTCGAAAAAAGTGCGGCCATAAGTGCCGCTCATCGTCAGTTCCTTTACCTTTTCCTGCAACGCTGAACGGCTGGCACGGACAGCTGCCCGTCCAGATTTTTCTGTCGTCTGCCCATCCTGCAAGTCTAAGGGCGTGAGACCATCCTGCGATGCCTGCGAAGAAGTGGCATTGGTCGAAGTGTCGAATATCATCTGGCTGAACATCGATAATTGATCTGGTATCAACTTCGCCATCTGCTATGTGTCCCTCCTTGATAAGATTGCGCAGCCACTCAGCCGCGTAAGCGTCTATTTCGTTATAATAGGCGCCCATCAGAATGGAATTTCGTCGTTTAATTCGCCGTAGCCAATAACGCCATCAATTGGCGCGGAGACATCTGGAATGCCGTCTTGATCCATCATAAGAGAAGGCGAGATAGGATCAACAACCTTTTTGGCTGGCATAATTTCTCCCCCCTCAAAGACCTGTTTTACTGTCATGCTAAAATTATCAAAACTAATTAGCCGTCCAATTTCATCCAATGAATAGACGATTGTATGGCGCCCTTCGGCTTGAACCTTGGCGACGTCCTCTTCTTTCTTAACAATCGCCACGACGACACCCTTAAAGATGCCGTGCTCAATGCCAATTTCCCAGACCTCTGGGGCGCATGGCTTGGCGCCTAAATCTGTTGCCGCCTTATCGAGCGCAGCCCAAGCCTTTGCCATGCGAGCGCCCTCGCGCTTAACGTCCTCCAGCGTTCCCTCCCAGCGCGCTTGCGCCATGAGATATCTCTGCCGATCAAACTTCTCGCGCAGCTGCTCATTAACGAGCATCCTCAACCGACCGACGCCCCACTTACGATCCATGTCAACGCCAAGCTGATCAGCCGTATCCAATACTTCCTTGCCGGCGATATACATGCCAGGTGTCGTCGCCCACGGCATTGCTGGCCGTGTCGATACGGGAACCCCCCGATCTGCCTTCGGGAAACTTTTCTTAGGTTTTATAGCCATAACAATACCACCAATCTCAATTTGTTATTTCGATATCAAACTAGGCCGGCTTCAATAGCCTTTTCTATCAAACAAAAAGCTTGTTTGAATCCTTCTGGATTTTTATCTCTGAAATTAACTGTGCTTTTACTGCCAGATAATCTTTTTTGTTTTTTGCTGTAAGACAAACGGCTGCGCAAAATCTTGCCACGTTCTTTCTTCGCCGTGATTATTCTAAAACTAACCCAGTCATCGTTATCGCACTCGCCAATCAAAAATAACCGATAACGATCATCCTTCAATATCAATTTTTCGACCATAACAGTCACCTTATCAATCGCCGTGAAGGCTACACCGACCAACCCAATTCTGTCAAGCGAGCAAGCGGCGACCCCAAGGGAGCCGCGCTGCGAGCCGATACCTAAAAGGGCCGCTTGCCTCGCGCTTCGGCATCGTTGATTTTAAACGATTTGCGAGGCTGGACAGTTCTTCCCTCGCAGGTCTTCCCTCGCACCTCGCGTATTGTTTAAAATCAACAACTTCACCCTCGCTGTTGCCTCGCAGTGCGAGGGTAGAATTACTGCCCATTGTTCTTGCCTCGCACGATAAATGGGAGCCATTTGATTACTTTCAGACCTTGCTTGACGGTCTTGTTATGGGGGTAGTCTGTCTCCTCAAAGAACTTCCCGTAGGTCAATTCGGTAACAATTGATTCGGCGTCTCTCTTGTCGAATTTGGTCTTGGGGTCATGCTGTCTGACGATCCTCAAGACATGCTCAACGGCGTATCTACCGACCGCTTGGTGGTTCATCGCCCATGGCTTTTGAATGTTCCAATCGGCATCGGCATTGTTGAAGATGTCGCTCCAGACGGCATCGGGTAAACGGCGCCCTAGCGTCGTGTATCCCGTTTGCTGCTGAGAACCGAAATCGGGATTTGGGTTATTGACTGGGCCAGTCTTTGTTCTCTCAACATAGAGGCTGGATCGTGTCTTGAAGCCATCCGACAAGTCGACGACGGTCACAGTAAATTCTATCTCCCAACCGTCGGCGGCGCTTTTTATTTTGGTCGCCGTTATTGTCCCTATTAACTCGCCGGCCTCTCTCTGCACCCATAGGATGAAGTCTGCGGCGCCATCGAATACCGTAGAGCCGCGCATTGTGCCCGTGCTGTTGCGGCTCATGTGATGGACAGCCACGACACAGGTTTTGAATGAGGCGCGGATATAGTCGCAGGCCGCAATGAAGAGGGTCATATCCTTTTGAAGGTTCTCGTCTGCCCCTGGCAGCACTCTGGAGGCCGTATCGATGACGACCATAACTGGAGGAGCCCCTTCTAGGGTTTGCGCCTTCTGGGCTGTCCTAACCATCTTATAGACGTCTGGCTTGTGCATGAAGTTCATGCTGTCTGGGGTGAGGTAAAAGGGGATAGTATCGCTATCTATCCCCGTCATCTTCTCCCACGCCGCAATTCTATATTTAACGTCAGACAGGCCCTCAGTCGTTATGTAGACTGTTGGCCCTTTTTTATTGATCTTATAGCCCATCCATTCGCTTAATCCTGCGGCGGCAGAAAGCGCCAGCCCAAGGACGATAAACGACTTTAGGCACCCAGGCGTGCCGATGACAAAGCCAAATGATTCGGCTGGCATGATATCTTCAACGAGATACTCTGGGTCTGGGAGCGCCTTGATTGCTGAAGCGCGAAGCAGGGTGAATGTATCGCCAGTATCTTCTGGCTTCTCAATCTTAAAAGGGGCTTCGGGATCTGACCCAAAACCTCCCTCATTTTTTGATTGGTTGTTGGATAATGGCTCGCGGATAATCTTTGCATGTTCCGCAACCTTTGTATCCCAGTCCCTTTTTGCTGAGTTCCATTTTTTATTAAACTCAGAAATACCGCGACCTTCGCGCTCTAAGAGAATATGTTTAGGCTGACCAGGATCATGAAGTCGAGTAACAACTTCGCCGCAATATTCCTCAAATAGATGTGATTTGATTTCTCTTTCTTTTTCTTCACTGGGGAAGACTGGGTTTTCACGATAGAGATTAAGGAAACATCTCCAGACCATGCGCGTCATTTTATCTTCGCGGCCATCGGCTACCTCACCCCATACAGTCGTGGCATATTGGGGAGTTTGCGTTTTAACTGTTAGGGTAATTTCTCCAGTTCTAGGGTCGACTGTTTCTATGAGGTCGTGGGATTTGACGTGACCATTTTGCTCGGCCAATTCGTCGAGATCTCTAAGGAAGGCATCTGGCGCCATGGCGATCTCAACCTCATGCGGGGCGAGACCTTCGAGCCATTCATAGTGATTGCCGGAAGAGTGTTTTGATGGCGCAATTACTGCGAAGCCACCAACACCTCTGATATCCACACCGATTTGCGTGCGGATGGTAGGGGGCACCCAAGATTCGGGATAGCGAAACAGTAGCTGTAATCCGCCCCCGCCGGTTCTTTGGGTCGGCGTCTCACTGACGGTTCCTCCATAAGTTTGTTTAATATCGTCCCACCAGAGTTGGGCGATTGGGTTTGTGTGGGTATCGAGATCAAGAACAAAGACGCGCCCAGAACACAGGCCAGTAAGGATACCCAAATTACTTCTTTTGGAATAGATCCCTGTGGGTCCATACCATTCGTTGAATTGCTCATCTGATATCAACTCCTTTGTAAATTGACGCCAATTGATAATGGGACGCTTGATTGTGTCTTCTGGTTTTTTCTTTTCCGACTCAAGCATTGATGGCACGACTTGAAGACCAAGCGCGCGATAAAGCCTTGCATAGTCCGCAGGTGATGCGAACTCTTCATCAAATTCCGGTAACATGAGGGGCCTCAATATATATTGATTACTTAAGTTGACTAATTCTTACTAAATACTAAAATAGCTGTGTCATTTGTTCCTCCGAACATCCTTGACAAACCTCTCAACTCACCGCGGCTTGCCCCCGCGGTGTTTTTTTATAACTGTGTCTTCGCGCCATACAATGCTAAGAGCGCTGCTTCCGCGCGACCGTGGTCTTTCTTTCTGCGAAAATGGTCTGACCCTGGCCAGTGGCGTATAGCCAAAGAGCGCGCCTCCTCCTTATCTGCCGACAAGCCAAAATATTTTTTCCATTTCGTTGGAGAAACGTCGACTCTACGGATATTTTGTGCGCCGATAACACCTTTAGCCACTCCGTAGGCAACACCAAAATTGAAGCTGGACGAGACTCCCTGTTTCGGCATCGCGTGGACAGCTTCCACAACCGCAAGTTCCGGCGAGTAGGTTTTGATAATTTTCGCCAACGCTGATGCATTAATTTCCTTTCCGACAATTGGAACGTCGTATGCTGATATTGCATGAATGTCGTCAGTAAAATAAAAAGCAATCGCTCCTGAAGCGCCGGGGTCGACGCCCATGATGCATGTCATGATTTTTCCTTCTTAGCTGTTTCCAATCTCTTCTCAAGAAAATCAGCAGATTCCCTTAAAAGAGTAATTAAACCGTTATATTTATCTTCAAATTCTTCATCGTTTAATTTGTAATAATTATACGAATGAGCATATGATTTTATAGCTTCAGAAAAATCTATATCCCAATCTACAGTAATTCCCTCTGCATATCCGAGCGGAAATCCTACAGTGATTGTTTTTGGGTTTTTACGCTCGCAAAAAGATAATGTAGCGTTATATTCAAGCGCATACTCAATTGCTTCAGATGCAGCTTTCTTTACGCTATTTTCAAAGTTGAGATGCTTGTCTGCAGTTTTGTCTATCAACTTTTCTATGTCTTCAGAAAGATCTTTCAACTTTTCATAAACGTGAAAATCAATTGTCTTTGGCAGTTCCCAAGTTGTGAAGTCAACTTTGCCAAGAATCTTCTTTGAGCGCTTAGTCATATCAATCTCCATGTCGAAAGGCCGACGCTACTCCCGAATCTAAATTTTTGTCAATGTTGGTTTTGAGGTTGACTTAAAAATAATGTATCTCTAGATATAGTCAGAATCGATATTGAGGTATTATGAAAAACGACCCATTTGCAGCGCATGGTATCCCACACTTATCGCCATCAACATGCAACTTGTTTACAGCAAGTCCAGCGTTGTTTGTGCTTGAAAAGTGTTTGAAGAAAAAGGGACAAGTGGGTTCTGCCGCTTACCGCGGCACGGCAGTGGAGAAGGGCATTGTCCATGGACTTGAGACTGGAGCCAGCGAACCCGAATGCATTAAAGTGGCCGAGGAAGAGTTTTGGCGGCTCTCTGCGTTGTCCGGTGATCCAGCCCGTGAGAAGGAACAGCAAAGCGTTCCTGAAATGGTTAAAATTGGCCTTAAAGAACTCGCGCCCTATGGTAAACCTACAAGCACCCAAGGCAAGATTGAGCATTGGTTTGAATCAATCGCAGTCCCGTTTATTGGTTACTATGATATTGAATGGGCGAACCACAATATACTCATAGATATAAAGACGACACATGCGCTACCTTCAAAGATATCTACAAATCATGCGAGACAAGTTGCTCTCTATACTGCTGCGCGTGGCTATGAAAATGACCCAAGACTTACTTATGTCACGACGAAAAAGTGTGCGACATATAGGCTTGAAAATGTATCTGAGCATGTCAAGGCTTTGGAGCGAATCGGTCTTGCGATCCAACGGTTTCTATCGGTAAGCGAAGATCCAATGGAGTTGGCCTCAATGGTTATTCCAGAGGTTGACAGCTTTTACTTTAAAGATGCGATGATAAGGCAAAGTGTCTTTGAGATATGGGGGATATGATGGGTAAAGAAATTCCAGCGTGTCAATTTGGGTTTTTGACCTTAACCCATCATAAAGGTAAAAACATGGTCTTAGTTAAGGCAAATAAAATAACGAGTATAACTGTCGAAACATATGAAGATGGCATTGTTACATATGTTTGGATGGATAGAGATTCTTATACGGTTCTTGAAACAATGGAAGAAATATTTAAACAGCTTGAATCTATTCATCCCTCATTACGGTAAAAGACATGGATACTTTTGACCAATTCATTGGCATATTTGATGACGTTTTGACGGAAGAATATTGCCAAAGGATCATTGACCGCTTTGAGATATTAGACAAAGCCAAAATGACTTACACTCGTCAAAAGCAAAGCAATGCCCAAACAATTCATAAAGAAAATGATGTTGCACATTTGGACGACAATCTTACAAATTTAATTATGGAAGAGAACTCAGCCGTTCTCGAACCTTTCGTTAAATCTGTTTGGATGTGTTACCAAAAGTATCTTGAAAGGTATGGGTGTTTATCTTCTTTATCTCAACATAACTTAAACTCTAATATTCAAATACAGCGTGCGAGACCAACACAAGGCTATCATGTATGGCATTGCGAGGCTGGAAATCTTATGCATGCAAAGCGTTTGCTTGTTCCTCTTTTATATTTGAATGATGTTGAAGAAGGGGGAGAGACTGAGTTTTTGCATCAAAGTATTAGAGTTAAGCCAAAGCAGGGAAGGCTTGTTCTTTGGCCTGCAAGTTTTACGCATATGCATAGGGGAAACCCGCCACTAAAGGGTGACAAATATATTGTTACGAGTTGGATTGATTTTGTCTCTTAGTGGTTAGCAGAAGGGATCGTCCAAATGGACGGAGGCAAGCAACGGGCCAGACCGTTGCATAATGTGGAGAAGTAAAATGGCAGCTTTTGGTGGTTTTTTTGATAGTGTTGGATCTGGCGGAGCCGATTTCCTTCCTATTGTTAAATATGATGCGCGTTCTGGCCGTATATCGCGCCGCGACCGTGAAAATGGTGAGACGCATGAAGCGGATATCACAAAAAGTTTCAAGGCAATCTTTGACTTTGAGAATGTTGAGATTGGTTGGATTAACTTTAACACAGGCTCTGCTCCTGACTTTCGCATGGCCCGTTTTGCCGATGGAGGTGCAATCGACAAGCCGGGTGACGACTTCAAGCGTGGCGTGCGATTTATCGTTAAGCTTTCCAAAGAAAACGGTGGTGACATTAGAGAGTTCGCATCTAATGCCGGCGCATTCCTTGATGGCGCCAAGAAACTTTTCGACGATTACGAGAGCGGGGTCAAAGAAAACTCAGGCAAATTGCCGGTAGTTTCTTTAAAAGATTCCGTTGCTAAAACTTCTGGAGAAGGGGCCAGAAAGTCGACGAACTACGTCCCTGTATTTGAAATCACGGGTTGGGTTAAGCGTCCCGATGATCTTGTTTACAAGGCGCGTAGTTCGTCGGTATCATCTAATTCATTTGCCCCGCCGTCAACAGGATCGACAAAGGTTTCTGCTCCTGGTGAGGATGATGACTTTGGTTAATTAAGCCATTAGGCGGATTGCTCACGTCCGTCTAATAAGGGGTGTGGTGTTATCCGCAAAGCAGCGCCACACCCCGCTACACAAGGAATGGATATGCGTTTTCTCATTACGATGAATATGCCAAGTGCAGCTGGAAATTTTGTGCATCAGATGAATGTTGAGTATCCAGTTGAAAGTTTGGAAGGTTTTGTAGATGAGTTGACGAGAAACGATTTCGTTATTGTCGAGGAGTTTTACAAAGACCCAAACAGGACTGCAGATTATAGCCGTGGGCATGTGGCTATCAATCATCGTTTTGTTGGTAAGATAAAAGTAATGAATGGTTTTCAAAATAACGAGAGGAATCGATATGACAATCAAACAAAACCCTTATGATTTATTGAGACAGGCCAGTGATATCATCAGTGACCGTGGCGAAAATTATGGCGGCATCGAGGATAATTTTCAGTTAATTGCTGACCTTGCCAGCCTAAGACTTGGCCGCGATATCCATCCTTATGAAGTCGCCATCATTATGGTTTGCGTTAAGAATGCTCGCGCATTTAGTTCGCCAACGCATCTTGATAGCCGTATTGATGCAATGAACTATGAAGCCTTTGCGGCGACATTTGCTCAAGATTATCTTGACCAGAAGACCGCTGCGGGCGCAGACATTGGCTATAAAAAGAAGACTAACTTGAAGGCTGCTAATGTTGCAAAGTTCAGCGTCCCAAAGTCAACAGTAACGCCGATAGGGTCGGTGTCGGTATCTTCTGCGACGGCAACATCATCTACGGCCTATTCGGTGAATATAGATGATTTGAGCGATGAGATTATTGAATCCAAATAGTGGGTTGGGGGCCTAAAGCCCCCTTCTTATTTTAGGGTGTAATATGACTAAGGTATTTGTTCATGATATAATTAGGGAAGAAGCGAAAAATAACCGAGTAAGTGTAGAATACATTCTTGGTAAAAAGAGAGACAAAAGAGCCATTAGCATACGTCACTATGCAATGTGGAGGTCTAAAAAGGAAACAGATGCTTCTTTTACTAAAATAGGAAAAATATTTAAAAAGGACCACAGCAGTGTCATCCACGCCTATTACAAACTTGAACAACTTTACCAGCAAGGAGGAATATTACAGATACGTCCCGCACCACCAGCAGAAGATGTGGGAAGACCTCGGATGGTCATTCCATTGCGATCTGGGCCCGCCCCACGCGGCTTATTCCAGCTTATACAAGTGGGAGGGAAATGGACCGCCGGTAGAGCCAAATAGTGAAATTAAGATAAATAAAAAAATTGATATGGAGATAGTTAATGATACCGACGCAGAATTACGCTGTAGCAGCGAAGAGAGTTGACGCTAAGGATAGTCTTGATGACTTTCCAACGCCTCCTTGGGCTACGCGCGCATTAATAGAGCATGTCATTGGCATAGAGCGTGTGAAGGGGCTTTGCTGTTGGGAACCAGCAGCTAACCGCGGATATATGGCGAGGCCATTAAATGAATATTTTGATTATGTCTGCGAGTCTGACATCCACGATTACGGAACTGGCGCTATTACTGATTTCCTTAATGCTGAAGATTCTAAAGACTTTTTTAACTGGGTTATAACCAACCCGCCATTTAACAAGGCGCAACAATTTATTGAGAAGGCGCAAAAGAACGCCAAAGATGGTGTCGCCATGCTTGTGCGAACGTCATTTCTTGAAGGAATTATGCGCTATAATACGATGTTCTTGCATAATCCTCCCGACATTGTTGCACAATTTTCTGAGCGCGTTCCAATGGTTAAGGGGCGCATAGATCAAAAGGCTTCAACCGCAACAAGTTATTGTTGGATGATTTGGTATATCGATGGTCTGCATGACATTGAGAAGAAGACAATATTGACTTGGATACCACCATGCAGGAAATCACTAGAAAGGATTAATGATTATGAGTGAAGATATTTGCAGAAATTACCATGGCGGCAATAAAAACAGTGAAGCTGCCTTTAACGAAACATCAGACGATTACTATAAGAAAGTTCAAGAGGCGATTAATCGATTAGTGATACGCCGTGGCGAAGTAGGAATAACATGCGACGAGGCTGAAGTATTATTAGATTTGCCACATCAAACATGCTCGGCAAGATTTAGCCAAATGAAAAAAGATGGTATGATATACGATACTGGACTTTGCAGAAAAACGCGCCGCAACAGAAATGCGGCTGTTTTTGTTGCTGACATTGATATTTTCAATAAGATCCAACAAGAGCAAAAAATTCTAAAAGAGAAGGCGTTAGAAGAGGAATGGTCATAAAGAATTTCACGCGAAGGCTTAAAGATCCAAGCGCTTTAACGCCGTATGAAAGGAAGATTTATGAACTTCGACAAGAGGGACTTACTTACGCTCAAATGTCAGAAAGATTGGGCGGCAAAATAAATAGTAAGTCTCTCGCTTCTAGATATATGATTATTAGAGAAAAACTAAAAGCGGTGGAGACTGATAATGACTAGCCCTATTTTTGTTCCAGCTTATTGGCCCCTTTTTAAAACACATGAACTTCGCCGTTTTGATTACAAGGGCGATGGGTTAGCGCCATTTACGTCTGTTTTTAGTTATGACGTTGGGTCAAACTCCATGCTTTATAACAATTACGATTCTAATGGCGTTTGGCTCAATCGGTGGTATTATCAATATAGGACAGGCTTTGGAATTGCCGAATGGCGCGATGACTATCCTGGCAATAAAAAAGTTGTGATGTCTCCACCCATTGGCTGGGGAGAGTTTCAAAATGTCGGCTCAGATTATCAAAATCAACCGCAATTCGACCCGTTTAGAAGTTGGCCGCCTGCAACTGGTTCCGGTGAGCAGCTTGTTCATTTTGAGCAGCATTTGCCATATTTTAGCGCTGGCGGCGTTACATATAGCGATGTAATTCAATTTACTTATTTGCAATCATGGGGCGGCAAACCCGCAAGCGGGGCGCGCTATTGGATGGCGCTTGGCGTAGGGCCAGTAGCTACGCAATTTCTGACACAAGATACAAAAGATCCCACTAAAATAACTGAAACAGGCCGTTGGGATGCGGTCGTAACCAGAGTAAATGCATGATTAAAGAAGACGCGATTATATTCGTTGGCCTTACAATTATGGCCTGTCTTTCAATCGCAACAGCAACAACACATTGGAATTGATATGACTAACTATTCAGACCTTGTGCAGCGATTGCGGAATGATAAAAGATTATCAACCTATATTCGCTCTATGCATATGAAAGATGGATTTGATCCTTCAGATATTACGAAAGTTATGGACGAAGCCGCCGATGCTATTGAGATCCTAGAAGGAACAATCAACGGCATCTTCGCCAAGCTAGCAGCCCATGACAGAGCAATGGATAAGATCCGCAGCCTCCTGTATAAAGGCCCATATGAGCCCATAGAGCTATCAGACGCCGACAAGGATAAGTGGGACAAGCTTTTCAAAAAGGCCGAGCTAGAGATAAAGATAGAGAAGGTTCGAGAAGAGCAGCTAAGCAGAAACAACGGTATTGTAAACTAAAGTGATCCCGCTTATAAAGAAATACCATGAGAACAAAACCACCAGCCGGGCAAGAGCCTCACGTTCCAACTGATGAGAACAGGAGACTTGTCTCCGAGA
>Ga0209777_10007886_pt1 | contig 11727 bp, 15 predicted proteins | sample FrelakmetHBP12HB_FD_187147 | JGI IMG/M metagenome (GOLD analysis project Ga0209777, IMG submission 187147) | Freshwater lake sediment microbial communities from the University of Notre Dame, USA, for methane emissions studies -HBP12 HB (SPAdes)... | ecosystem: Environmental > Aquatic >...
TCCTACTGGAATACAAGGACCAACTGGAACACAAGGTCCTACTGGAATACAAGGAACTACTGGAACACAAGGTCCTACTGGAATACAAGGACCAACTGGAACACAAGGTCCTACTGGAATACAAGGACCAACTGGAACACAAGGTCCTACTGGAATACAAGGACCAACTGGAATACAAGGACCAACTGGAACACAAGGACCAACTGGAATACAAGGTCCTACTGGAATACAAGGACCAACTGGAATACAAGGACCAACTGGAACACAAGGACCAACTGGAATACAAGGTCCTACTGGAATACAAGGACCAACTGGAACACAAGGTCCTACTGGAATACAAGGACCAACTGGAACACAAGGTCCTACTGGAATACAAGGTCCTACTGGAATACAAGGCCCAACTGGAACACAAGGTCCTACAGGAAATACTGGTTTTACTGGTCCTACTGGAAATACGGGTCCTACTGGAGCAGGGGTACCACCTGCATTAATAACAGCAACAGGAGGTGATTCAACTGTCACTTTCTTTGAAGATGGAACACAATACAAATGCCATATTTTTACAACAACTGGGGCTTTTACATTAACGGTTTCTGCTATTAGCGCAAATGCTAAATTTGATTTCTGTTTAATTGGAGGTGGTGGTGGTGGCGGTGTTAGTACTGGTGGAACACAAGGTGGTGGTGCTGGTGCTGGTGCATTAATTGTTGCTTATAATGTTCCTTTCACTACATTAGGTAATATTACTGGAACAGTTGGAGCTGGAGGTGCTTCTGCTTCTGCTGGAACTGCTTCTACAATTGTTCTACCAGCACCATCATCTACTACTATATCTGCAAGTCCAGGGGGAATCGGAGGCAACGGTAACGCTACCGGAGGTAATAGCGGAATAGGATTTACAAATACATTTATTACTCCATTTTCAACGATTTTAAGTAGTTCAGGAGGTGGAGGTGGAAATGGCACAACAACAGGCGGTACAACATCAGGACCAACTAATGCTTTTGCTAAGTCATCTTTTAGTGATACTATTTTTGGTGGTGGAAGAAATGGTGGAGCTGGTGGTGGCGGTGGCGGTTTTCTTAATACAGCAGGCGGAGGTGGAGGTGTTGGTGGAATTGGTGCTACTCCTAGTTCTTTAAACGGCGGAGCAGGTGGAATAGGTTATAATTTAGTATTTGATAATACATTAAGACAAATTGGAGGTGGAGGTGGAGGTTCTGCTCTTAATGGTGGAGGTGGAGCTTCATATGGTGGAGGAGCAGGTGGAACAGTTGGTGCTGGAACAGCTGGTTCAGCAAATACAGGTGGCGGAGGTGGAGGTGCTGGAAACACGGTAGGTGGAGCGGGTGGGTCAGGATTAGTAATGATACGATATAACATTTAATCAAGATACTCCTTATGCTAATTGGTTTCAACCAAGTCAATATACAAATACTTCTCAAAATCCTATGCATATTTGTTATAGTGATTTTTATGACTTTACTTCTCCAAATGCTGTAAATGATTTACAATTACAATTATGGTGGTATGGAGACCAAACTGCCGATTATAAAATAAGAGCAAATATTCAATTTATTCCAACTAATAAAATATAATAATATATATGGATACTAAAACTTTTGATGGAGTTTTTTGGAGTTTCGTACTTACATCTATTATAGGATGTATTTTAGGATTTACAAGACAAATATATAAATCAAAATGTAGGTCTTGTAAATGTTGGGGATTTGAATTAATAAGAGATACTGAAGCCGAAGAAAAGTTAGATGAATTAGAATTAGAAAGACATCAAGAAGAAAAGAAATTTAATGATATATAATATGTTTCAAATAATTTATATAACGGAATCACCAAGATTATTTAAAAAGTATCGTGTATATCTAAATGATGGTACATATTATGATTTTGGATTAGATAAATCTCAAACATATTTAGATCATCATGATAAACAAATAAGAGAGAATTATAGATTAAGACATTTAGGAAATACAACTGAAAAACAATTAATAGAAAATCTTATACCAAGTCCATCATTATTTTCTTATTATTTACTTTGGGGAGATACTACTTCTCTTATTGATAATATAGCAATTTTGAATTCGTTATTTATAAAAAAATATAAAAGTAAATAATATAAGATGAGGAACCAAATACCAAAACTTAAAACTCTTAAATATACGAAAACGAGAGAAGAACAAGAAGAAGAAGATTATACTGGAAGATTGATATTAATAGAATCCGATAATCCAAATTTTTCTCATGAAGTATATGATTTTAAAAGTGGAGTATTTAGAGGGTATACTGGAAATAAAAATTTTAAAAAGAATATAGAAAGTAAGAATGAAGAGAGAAATGAATAATAAAATATCTTATAATATATTATGTATATTATAAGAAAAATTCGTAATAAAGATGCTTATACAGTAAAAAATATAGAAACGGGACAAATACATAGTAAGGGTACAAGTAAAGAAAATGCAATAAAACAAGTAAGACTACTACAAGCAGTAGACCATGGATTTAAACCAACAATAAGAGGAGGTTCTCTCAATTCTATAAAAAATAATACAATATATAAACTTCTTAAACAATTTTATACTGATAATCAAATATATAATATTTCAAAAGAAATTATAAAATTAGGAAATATAAATAATAAAATGAAAGGTGGATTTTTAAGTAAGACTAAAACTACTGATCTAACAAAATACGCACTTTATTTAATTTCTACTTTTGGATTAGCATTATGTTTAGCTTTCGCACATAAATATATAAATGAGATGACACATAATAATTCTTATGATAAACCATATGAACCAACTTATTTGGATGAAAATACGGTAAGATTATAATATTAAATTATTTATTATTATATGAATGAATTTTTTATAAATCCTAATAGAAGAGAGTTAAATGAGAGAACATTAAAAGAAGCAATTGAACGATTATCTATATTCTGTACTGATGATGATATTAAAAGATATTTAGGTCATCAAATGAAAATTTATAAATATAGTGAATTGGATAATGTTGTAGATATTACACATATTCTACCAACAGAAAAATCATGTTGTATTATTTTAATAGAAAATGAAAAGAATTCGGGACATTTTGTTTCTCTCGGAAGAAAAAATAATAAAATTATACAATTTGATTCTTACGGGTCTACTATTGATTATGAATTAAAATTTATTCCTAATATGATGTTAAATATATTAGGAGAACAACGAAATACAGTAAAAAATTTAATTGAACGAAGTGGTTTAGAAACAATACATAATAAAACAAGATATCAAAATACTAAAAAAGTATTTGGATATGATTCCAATATTTGTGGAAGAGCATGTATTATATTTTGTCAATTATTAATGTTAAATTATTCATTAGAAGAAATGAAAGAATTTATAGATTATAAAAGGTATGAATATGAAAATTTATTTGATGTTGAAAGCTTACCATATGATATAGTTTTCTCTCTTTTGGTAAGATAAAAAATATAATATTTATAATAGTATATGTCTATTAATAGCTTACTTCAACAAAACCTATTATTTCCAAGAATATCGGCTGGGTTTGGTACATCTTCTGATTTAGGATCGGTTACCATTACTTTACCATTTACTTATAATAATCCACCAAATGTTTTTATAACAGTATCAAATATTCCTTATTATGTAAATATTAATAATGTTACTACGACATCATTTCAAGTTCAAATATATAATATGAATGATGATTTAATAGCTACACCTTTTGATTGGTTTGCGATAAATCAAAATGCAACAGATCAATAAATATAATATTAAGTAATAATATATGGATGGTTTAAGAATAAGAAAACAACGAAATCAAATGTTATATCATATTCACGATATAACTGGTAATATTATTTCTTCTCATCCTTCAAAGAGAGAAGCAAATAAAAATTTAAAAATGATTCTACAAGGTGGGGTACGAATTCATCCAAAGATTAAAGAACATTTAGATTATCTTACTTCTTTCTATACTCCTGAATATCTTACTAAATTAGCAAAAGATATTTTAAATTATGGAAGTAAGAAGATTAGCAAGTTAGCTTATGAATTAATTAAGATTTTAGGAATTACAGTAGCTACATTATTAGCTCATCAGTTATTAGCACAATTTGGAATTTCAAGTAATGAATTAACACGATATGATTACCAAAATTATATTAATTCTTTACCAACTAAAAAGTAAGAAATGAGAGAAATCATAATTGATTATTGAAGTAAGAGTAAATAATCAAATTAGACCATAACTCAATCACAATTATAAATGTTCTTTATAATTGTGTAAAACATGACTGGCTATACCATAATTGATAATGAAATGCTAATTGACATCATATTACAATCATAAAATAGTAATTGATAAACGCTTCAATAAAAAATTTTTTATTGAAATGCCGAACAATATGCGATTATGACAGCATTATCGTCTTGAATACTATCTTTCTCTCTATTTTAGTCATTTTCAGTCTAAATTCATAATTATAAATGTTATTTATAATTGTGATTGAGTTATGGTCTAATTTGATTATTTACTCTTACTTCAATTTATGATTATGGGGTAGGAGTTGCTGGGACCAAAACTGCCAACCAAGAAACTAAGACAGCTTCATTAGTTCCAAGAGATTCTAAATTAGTTTGAATTATTGTAAATCCAGTATTACTTAAATTTTGTACTGAAAATATAATTTGAGGCCATGTAGTACCTTGTGTATTTTGAATAAATATAAGAGGCAAAGAACCTGATGGGAATGGAGTTCCAAAAACAATATTAGTAGAAGCAGAAGCAGAAGTTGTAATAATACCACTTTGAATAGTTGCGGTTGTTGGAAGATTCAACAAAGTATTCGCTGACATTATAATATTATAAAGATAATAATTATTCTAATTTTTGCTAAATTATACTGGTATCAAATTTATATAATATAAAGTTCCATTAATATTTACTCTTAATTGTTGTGTTGATGGAGATGTAGTATTTAAATATAAAACTCCATTTGTAGTATATGGTGGATCTGCACCTTGATTTATTAATTCAACATTATTAGTAAATAATTGATTAATAGTTAAATTATTTGGAGCTGGTATTGATACATTACCGTTAAATGTTGTAATAACAGAATTTATAACAAATTGGGAAGAACTCATAGTTGTTTCTGGTTGTGATAAATCTAAAAAAGTTGATGGAATACCACTTGAACCTGATCCAACAAATAATAAATCTGTAAAAGTTGGTTGTAATGTAAATGTAAAAGTTGGTGATGTTGTTTGATTATTTCCTAAAACAATATTACCTCCTGGTATATATACTGTTTCATTTCCAGTAATTGAACCTAATACTAATTGATTACTTCCACCTACAACTACTGGAGTTGAACCTGCTCCTATACATGTTAAGTAATTGTATGTATTTGTATCACCATTTATTGGTCCTGATTTACTTCCTAAAAGAGTATTATTATTATTACCTACTAAATTTGAACCTGATTGATTACCTACACATGTATTATTAGAAGATGTTGTTAGAGAAGTTGCTGCTTGTGCTCCAATACCTAAATTTGAATCTCCTGTTGTTATACCATATAAACATTCTGAACCAATAGCTACATTAAAAGCACCTGATGTACATGATATTAATGTTTGGTCTCCAACCGCACAATTGTTACTACCAGTAGTACACTCATTTAAACTTTCAAATCCAAAAGCACAATTTAAATCAGCAGTTACATTTGGTAATGTTCCAAGTCCAAACGCGCAATTGTTAGATCCAGTTGCATTTTGTAAAGCTGCATCACCAATTCCAGTACAATTATTAGGTAATTGTCCTACATTTTGTGCTACAGTTTGAACGAATGATGTATTTGCTACTAAATATGAATTATCTTGACTATCTTGTGTAGCACATGTTATTTCTGAATCTTCAAAATTATTAATAGAAGTATTCGTATATGTATTAATTGTATTTGTTGAAACATTACCTCCACCAGCTCCTCCTGCTTCTGTTTGTTGTGAACCATTTGGAAATTGAATATATCCATTTGTTAAAATCAAATTTCCGTTTAACTTTGAATTTTCTAAATTTGAAAAAGTATTTGATGACATTATATTATAAGATATTATTTTAAAGAAATCTTAATTCAGGATAAATTCTTGGATCATTAGAACTTCTAAAAAGATGTCCTCCTTGTATTGGTGTATCTGCTAATGGTAAATTAGCAGGTCTTGCGTTTAATCTCATATAATTATATTGTTGAATATATGGTGTAATTGTATCAATTAATTCTTTCATTTGATTACCAAATTCTAAAATAGAATTACCATATGCTGAATATTCTTGTTGTGTTATATTATTTTCAATTAATAATTCTTCTAAATCATCAGGATCACCATTTTCTATTTCATCTAATATATCTGAACCTTCACCTAATATTTGTCTTGGTGAATGTTGTAATTCACTAAATAATTTTTTAATAAATAATTCTTGTTGTGGAGAGAAATAATTATAAATTGTTAAAACATTATTAATTATATAATTTGTATCATCTATAATATTTGAACCACCTTCTACAAATATTTTTAATAAATCTTTTACTGGTAAATTATGGTCTAATATTTGTCTTAATTTTAAAGAAAGTTTTTGTAAAATCACTAATAAATTTTGATAAACTTGTGTTACTTGTGATTTAGTTGGAGCTGTACTTAATTGAAAATTATTCTCTTGTGTTGTTTCTGTCTTATTCATTCTCTTCTTAACTCTATTTAATTCATCTGTATCTAAATTATGATAATTTGCGGTTGATGGATAACCTAAAAGAGGCATTTATATATACAAAGATTTTAATAAAGTCCATGTTGTTTAATATGTGCCGAAGCTTGTCCCAAAGTCATACCATGTTCTCTCATCAATTGACTAATCATTTGTCCTCTATGAGATGGTGCTTTTTTCGTTCTTGGTTTTCTTCCTAATCCAATTTTTCTATTAATAAGATGTCCTACATCTTGACCTCCCATTCCTCCCAAAGTCGCGCCAACCGCAGAACCAAGAGGTCCACCAACTTCTCCTACTAATCCTCCCAAACTTGCCCCTAAAAATCCAGTAGTTGCTGGAATTACTGCTCTTGCGTATTTCTTAAAAGTAGGAGAGGTTTTTCTATAATCTGATTTAATAGTATTTCCTAACTTTTGAAATGAATGTTTAATATGAGAAGGTTTTAAAGCATTTCCAATATCTTTGAGAGAAGGAGCATGTCTTTTACCAGCAACAAAAGGACGAGGCATAGATCTAACATAATGTCCTGCTATATGATGAACTTTACTTGATTTCTTTGTCGTATAATCTAATTCGTGTGGATGTGTAAGAGAATGCATACCATGTTTTCTTCCAGCACCAACTTTTGGTTTTCTTTTTGAAATTGGATGTTTCAAAGGAATAGCAGGATAAACTCCATTCGTAGGATGGAGAAATTCAGATTCATCTTTATACATTTGTGAAGAATGTATACTTGAACCTCTTTTTCCAGCAGTTACTGCTAAACTTTCAGGATAAAGAATTGGATATTTAGATGAAGAATTACCACTCATAATATGTTTTCTTGGTCTTGTTCCGCCACGAAGCCCACTATAATCATTTACCAAAGGAGTAAAAGCATTATTAAGAGCAAATCTCATATCCAACTCTTTAATTCTGTTATTCACTCTTTGATTATACAAATCAGTACCAATTGGTCCAGATGGATTTCCACTCATTATATTATCTATTAATATTTTTATTTTCCCAATATCTATTTTTATTATATTTCTTAATTCTTTCTCTCTTTTCTTCATTATTATAATAACTATTTTGTCTTGCTAAAAGCTTTTCTCTATTCAATTTATAATATTCTTTCAATTTATTTTTATTTATTTCATAATATTTTTTACTTCTCTCTGTTGGTGTTCTTGAAGGAATATATTTATTAACTGCGTTTTCTTCTTTTTCTAAATATTCTCTTTCTTTTAAAAATCTATTATTTAGATCTTCTAAATTATTATATTCAACTTCTTCTAAAATTATTAATTCATAATTTTCATTTTTTAAAATTTCATATGAAGAACAATAATTTAATTTATTATTTTCCTTATATTTATTAAAATAACATTTATGTATTGATATTCTCTTTTTTATATTTTTGGTACTTCCTATATAACATTTATTATTTGTATTATCATGAAGTTTATAAAATGTAATTTTCATTTTATAAATTATAATATTTTATTTTTTTATAATTCAACGAGTTCCTCGTTTTGATTAAAAATCTTACCCAAAAGGTAAGATTTGTTAATTCAACGAACCAATCTATGTAATTTAGATTTCTTGTGATGAACCGCATGATGAACTCCATGATGAACTGCGTGGTGAGCTCCGTGATGCATCATTCCACCACTAATACCTGATTGAAGACCTCCACCTAACATATGTCTTTTATGTGCCATGTGTTTATGGTGTTTGTGATGTTTCGCTGGATGTCTCGCCATCATAGAACCACCCATAACTCTATCATAAACCCCTCTTGATATTTCAGGAACTTCCGAAGATTCAGATGTTGTCAAAACCAACTCTTTTGAGAGAATAGAAATAAATGTGCTAGATTGGCCTTGTTCTGTAATAAACAACCCACTATTAGCACACACCACCACAATTTCAGGCTGGATAGTTGTACCAGGATAGTTATTCGTTACGTTCAGTTGAAACTGAACTTGGAATTGACCGATTGAGTTAGGAGCCAAATAATTTGGTAAAGAAAGCATCGTAGGATCAATAACCAAAACTGAACCAGTTGTAGAAATTTGTTGTCCTTCTCCTGATGTAGCGTTAAATTGAGCTGTACCACTCCATTCTAAATAATTCTGATTAGAACCAGCAGAAGAAGACATAGCCCACAATTGTGCTGTCGTATAAGACGACAAGAGACCACTCGCGTTATTGAAATTAACCGAAACACTATTAATAGTAAAGAAACTTGCACTATTTTTAGGAGTTTGTTGAGACATAGGAATTCTACATGTGATAATAAAATAATCAGGAATACAAGAAATCTGAATAGTATTAGAATTAACAACAGTAGGAACATTATAAACACAACCAGGAGTTCCATTTGAGTTTGTCAAATAACGAGGAGTATCCCAATATTGAACCACATTCTTAGCAGAAATAATTTGAGAAGGTTGAGAAGAGAGAAAGACAAAGTTAAAAAGAGTATTGCTAAAAGCATTCTGTCCGTTCCAACCCAACGAAACTGAATAAGGTCCAGTATAAGGAAAAGCTGTGCTCCAAAATCTCTTACACGAGTTATCAAGAGAAAAGTTAAATGAAATAGTATTAACTCCAACAAGACCAGCCGACCCATATTCGCAGTCCGTATAAGTAAAAGGAGAAAGACACAAAATAGGTTCTTCAACTGTAATTTGAAGTTGAATAACCCAGTAATCCGTCGTAGCAGTAGAAATAAGACTATCATCAGTAAGAACACCATCTACATAATGCGCTACATTATTCACAGTAACTGGATACGCACCTCGTGGAAGTTGATCTATATCATAAGAAGCATCTCCATAGTTTCCAAGAGGATTATTAGCAGTATTTACCCCACTAGAATACAAAGCATACTGACTATCAACAAATGAAGGTGTCGTAGAGTTATATCTATACAATTCACGAGAGTTATTCATTCTCAAAAGTGAATCCATAATATCTTGCACGTTCTGTGAAACCGAACAGTTATTAATAGTTGCTTGTGATGTCGTAAATAGACGATTAAGAGGAAATGATTGAGGAGCATCTGTAACTCCAAGATTAAATGCTAAACTATCAAGAGGGACCCCAGCACCCGTGGTAGAAGAACCAATATTAATAGTAAAATTAATGGTAGAACGAATGGTACATTTTCTATCAATAATTATATTCTCTGATGGAACGTTAATTTGAGCTGTAATAGAGGAATTGGTAGCACTCGTTGGAGAAAAAGAATAACCTGTATTTTGACTACCTGACATTTTCACAGCAAATTCTAGATCCGAAGTAATATCAGCAATTCTACTATCTGTTATTAGAACAGTTGAAAAGGCACTCATATATTATTAGTAAAGAATATAATTTTAATAATATTCTTTATTTATATTCTTTGAATATCTGATAAATAATTAAGCAACATGTTGCTTAATTATTTATTTTAACTCAAATAGAGAGAAATATATTAATTCCTATAATTCCTTAATATGCTTGTCTTTTCTTAAACATTACTAACATAGAAAATGTTTGACTTGATGCTAAAAGAAATGGATTGAATTGACCTAAATAATCCTTCCAATAACAATTAATCTGAAATAGTTTCAATTGTTCTTCTCCCATGAGAGAAACAAATCTATATACGGATGGTTGGTAAGATATACTTGGTCTATATATTTGATTCGGAGATTGAAATGAAGTAATAATATTAGCTATATTAGAATTAGATGATTGAGGTCCTACATTAACACCTTCAAAATATACTTGTGCTGGTAAGAGAGAAGTAGAATTAATTGGAATTGTATTCGTTGTAAATACAATACTTTCTACTGGATTCCATATTCCTACTGTCGTATATGTTTGAGTAATTGCTACTGCTGGAACTTGTGTTGTTCCTATTGTAGGTAAATAAGTAAGATTTGTACCATTAAATGAAAATACTTGTAATTGGAAATTCTTTCCGTTTGATTGATTTGGTCCTAAATAAGTTGCTAAAAAGCTTTCCATTAATCCAAACATAGGAGAATTAAAATATACACCTATTGGATTTGTAGTATTAACAGTAGGATCATAACCAGCTTGGTCTACATAAATTGTCATTAAATTACTTTCTACTGAATATACTATAACTGGTGGATTATCAGTTGGAAGAACATCACCTCCTGCTACAACCACATTATTTAATTGTGTGAAACATGTATTAAATGTTTGTTGAAATAAATATACAACCCATTCATAAGAGAGAGTATTATAATAACCAGTTGAATTATCTTGTAATTGTGGAACATTTGCACTTGGTGGTTGAGGTTGAATAGCATATAAATTTTGTGGTTGCCATTCTAAAAATGTTTGATTTTCATAAAGGGTTCCTCCAATAGTAACCGATAAAGTAAAAGAATAAATTGTTTCATTAGGAGATACTGACGCAGGTTGAATAGTTGGTATCCAAACTGGTAAAGAACTTGTATCTAATTGAAATCTTACTATTGAAACTTCAAACTCGTTCGCTGGTGCAGAAAGAAAAGGCACGTCTCTCTGATTTGTAAAAGTAAGAGGTTGTGGTACTGTTTGTGTTGATGCTAAATTAACTGCTTGTAAATCTATGAAATAATAATCAAAAGCACTATCTTTATTATGAATATGAGCTGGTATTTGATTTGTTCCTCTAATTAGCTCATTTTTAAGACTTTTATAAATAGGATAATTTTCATTAACATCTTTAACAAGATTAGATTTAACACGGTTCATTATATTATACAATTAGATTATAATATAATAAAATTTAACGCTTTTATGCTACATTATTTCTTTAAATATACTTTCTCTTGTAATATAGAAGAACCCATATGTTTCAAATCAGCTTCTAATTCTTCTTGTTGTTTGATTAAATCTTCGTATTTGTGAGAAATGAAGAGGTGCCTCAAAGCGGAT
>Ga0209777_10007887_pt1 | contig 11725 bp, 6 predicted proteins | sample FrelakmetHBP12HB_FD_187147 | JGI IMG/M metagenome (GOLD analysis project Ga0209777, IMG submission 187147) | Freshwater lake sediment microbial communities from the University of Notre Dame, USA, for methane emissions studies -HBP12 HB (SPAdes)... | ecosystem: Environmental > Aquatic >...
AACAGGGCGCTGGCGCAGGCACCGTACTCGGCGGCCTAGACAATGTTCAGCAAAGCCAATGCGACGGAACTGCTTCAGGGGATCCTGTGGCCGATTTTCTCGCGGCGGGGTACCGCGCCCTCAAGTATCCAGCGTTCCTCATGGACGAATACTTCAAGGACCGTTTTCTCCATGAGCTCTTCGAGTGGGGCCTGCTCGGGAAGGCGCCTTCGCTGGCCTGGCCCGAGGAAGCGCAGCGCAAGAAGCACCTCGAGGACGGTTTTGAAAGGCACGTTCTCCGCTACCTGTTTGATGGCTCTGCTCAACCCGGCGTTCCCAACCTTGAAGGTAGCCGGAAAAAGACGCTCAACTCTTTTCTTGGCCAGTTGAGCGACGGATTGTTCAGGAACGACAAGGGCAAGATCGTCCTGGACCAAGTTCTCAATCTCGACAAGCTAAACGCCTTTGTGGATTCAGCGAGGTATGTAACCGACGCGCTTCGCACTCAGTTCGAAAGTGACTTTGCCGACGGGGAGACGTCCTTGAATGGCCTCCTTCATCTAAGTGGGAACGGCTACTCTTCTGATCCCGGGGGGCCCAGGGGCCTGGAGGATGAAGTGGAGGATTGCATCCTCCGTTTTGGTTTAAGGTTTGCGGAGGATTTCGTTGGTAGGCTCGACGTGCTGTGCGAGGAGCTGCGCTCCAAGCCCGGTGAGAACAATGACTTGATGGAGCGCTCCAGCCAAGCCAAGAATGACCTGGCCAAACTCGAAGGGGAGAGCATCCCGGAGGCCATGAAAGCCTGCCAACAATCGGCGGGTGCGATGAGTATCAAGGGCAAGAAACCCGAAGAAACGCTTAGGGCTTTGAAGGCCCTTTTGGAACAGAAGATCGCACTCCAAGCTCTAGTTCTGATTATCGACCAGCAACTCGCCGTCTTGGCAAAGCTCGCGGTTGACCCCGATAGCCTGTTGGAAAGTTACAAGAACGGGGTCGTGGGTTTGCGCGAGGCCGTCCAAGAAAAACTGGAAAGCAAGAGCGATGCCAAGGGCCAAGCCGTGGTTAAAGGCCTGAAAAGTCGTTACGAGCACAGCCTACCGAAGAGGTTCCTCACCATTTCACAGGACGTCACGGCAACGTATTTGCCCGACGTGACCCGGTTCGTCGCGGGAGGCCAATGGGCCGAGCCCAATCTCTTCTCCGACCTTTACGGCGGCCTTGTCCCTCAACAGACCCTGCCAGGTGGCGCTCATGAGCCGAAGCGGCACGGGCAGAGCTATGGGGCAGCCGCCAAGAAGGAGGGCCTTCACGCGGCCCTCCTGGACATGCTTTGCTCTAAAGATGACACTGGTTTTCAGCCCTCAGGCTATGCGCTTCCTGGGGCGACGACCGCCTTCTTCCGGCGCGTGTTCGGCAGCGGCCAGACAGAGGCGCCCAACACCATTGCCGAACTGATGAACATTGCGAGCGCTTACATTCGCCGCACCGCTTTGGCGAACCAACAGGTCGCCAAAGAGCGCAACCAGAGCCTGAAGGGCCGGTTTACAGCACTCAACGCGAAAGAGCAGCAAGATGTCGTGGCTAAGTTCCAGGACGCGAGAACGCCCATATTCTGTCCCTTCAAGGCGAGCGGGAGTCCACACGGAGAGTACTTCGTTTACTCGGGCAACGACCAAGCGCTAGCCGAGTCGCTTGGCTATGACCCTGCCAGTAAGAAGCAACAGTGGGTCGAAGACCCTGACCCAAGCCGAATGGTCAAACTAAGAGTCTCCGTTGGCTGGACACTGAGGGATTACGGCGATTATCCTACCATCAAGAATGCCTATGATCGCGTCAAGTACGAGGCCGCCAAGACCGGTCGGGTGTTTTCCCCTCACATTGACAGCCGATTCAATAGCCAAGGCGCCGCCAAGGGCCTTGCAATGGCTTCGGGCGGTCAGTCTCTTTCCGAGGCTGAGAAGCTCCAGCTTCTGGCAAAAACGATCTTCATCCGGCAATTGTTTCTCCTGGCGAAGGAGAAGCAGCCCGATCTCCTCAGCCAATTGTTAGACACGGATTCAATTTGGAAGGGCCCGGAACAGCGTGTTTGCGAGCCGTTTTACTGGGATGGAGATAACCTCTATCTCTGCACTGACGTGGATCAAGGGCGAGACGGCCGGATCAGCATGCATCACGGGCATTTCATTAACGTTGGCAGCGTGGCAAAAAACTACGCCGCCCTCTGGGACGCCTGCAACCGATTGGCCCAGCAAGGGGTATACAACGCCCTTCAGGTCTTGGCTGCGCACGCACGCGAGAAGTTGCACGCCGGTTGGGTGCCGATATGGACCGCCGCTGATACCGAGATCAAGCAGAAAATTGGCAAAGGGTGCGAGACTCCTTCGGTCAAGGACTTTTATGACAAGCTCAGCAATGTGACCCTGGTGATATCAAAAGAGATCAAGGACTCTCTGGAATGCAAACCCGTTCCTGCAGAGGCTGCGACAGTTTCGACCTCTACATCGCCAGGGGCCTCTGGGCCGGACCTTGGAGTATAGGCGCCGGGAACTGGTCTCTGGCCAGTGAAGTGACCCTAAAGGAAAGAAGATGACTTTGTGGTGGGTGTTGAACCTTCTTTCCAATGATGGACCGGAAGGTGAGGACCCGAGTCAGATACTGCAAACATCCCTAAACCAGAACCTCCTGGCATGGGCTCAGGCTTCAGGCCAACAGCCCAGTTTCTGTGCCCTGGACCGCCTAGCCCTTGAGAATGACAAAATCCAAGACTCTAAGGCCGTTGAGGAGGCCGTCGAGTCGTTTCTTTACAATCCCCTCCACGGTGGAGGGAACAATGGAGGACCGCGAATCACGGGCGATGCGGTTAATCTTTACGTAGCCATCGTCGGTGATGTGGAGGAGCCCCTCACCCGAGCGGCTTTTGCCCCCCTTGCCAAAAACCTTCGACAGAAACAAGCCGCAGGGCTATTTTCTGGGACGTCACTCCACGTCGTGGGCCTCCTAATGGCCCCCCTTGGGCGAGCCCTACGCTCCGATACGGACCTCGGAGGCTTTGTAGGTCAGCTTGAGGCAATGCTGGCCGACCCTCCAGCCACCCGGCCATTGAAGCACCTCATCCTTCAGCAGGCCCGCAACCAGACAGCCGCAAACCCCCGCGGGTATCAGGTTCTGCGGCCTGGGCAGCGCATTGCCCTCCTAGCGCACACCCTCTGGCACCTTGTGGCGGATGACCTGAGCCTGCCTGATTCTCAACCAGCATCGACAAATGACACACCGTGCTGGCTGGCTGGCGCCTGCGGCGTATTCTGGGACGCGGAAGCCGAGAGACACCGAGCCTCCGCTGAGGCTGGCAATGGGCTCCTGGCCATTCTAGCGAGTGCCGAGGAGTCACCCTTCGTGGACGAACAACAAGCTCAGGCCGCCGCGCGAACTCTAGAAGACGCGCTGAATGGCCAGAAACTCTGTCGGTCCATGGCGGCGGCCCAGGGTATGCCCTCTCTCGCTTTCAGCCTTAACTTTTTGGCTCATCCGAGAAATACGCGCGGACGCCTGATCTCGCCCTGGCATCTCCTTTGGAGGGATCTGCTTCAGGTGTATTTTCGAGTGCATCTCAGGGACCTTCCCTTTCGCGCGAGCGAACATAGCAAGCTCTACCTGGAGAACTTCCTGCGCAGCTTCCCCGCATTTCTGCGCGAAGAAAAGGGACGGCTGTGGAAAGGCGGTCCCAACCTCCCCGGCCTTGGCGAAAAACTTCGAGAGGCTCTGGGTGGCGTTCTGAGGGGGAAGTACGGCGATGCCCGCACCTTGTCCCAGATCATCAAGGCCGCTGAGGCGCTCGCGCGAACCTGCGAGGAGAATTCGACTAAGGTCGAGTCGGACAGCTTGGAGGATTTCGAGCCTTTGACAATCCCTCCCTTTTTAAGGCCCCACTACGACCGCGCCGCTGCCAATCTTGACATGGTCACAGAAGCAACTCTCTGGGGCCGAATTCGTGAAGACATCGCCATCCATCCGTTACCGGGGGCGCTACTAGCGCGGACAGCACTACTCGGCTTGCTCCTGGCGGCCACGATCAGGCCGGCCCTCTTACTTTTAAGCCCCATCGTCCCAAGCGTTCTGGGGTTGCTGGGCCATCCCATATGGCTCAAAGTCGCCGCATTTTTCCTGCCCGTCCTGATATCCCTTGGATGGTACGAGGTTGGTGTGATTCGGCGCCTGCGCAAGCACTTGATGGGGTATGTGGGCGCACTCCTCAGGCACGCACAGGAGCAGGCCAGAAGGAAGCTCAAACTAGCCGTCCAAGAGCTTTTCGCTGAGTCAAAGGAGTACTGCGACAGCGTGGCGAAGTGGGCTAAGGAAGAGGCCAAGGCGATGAACTATCCCAAGGTGGAAGTCATGTCCTTCGCCAAAACAGATTTCATGACGGATGTTTTTAATCCGATCCAAATTCCCGGGGGAGGCGCGATCTTGGCCGAACCTCCAAAGCGTCCGGAGACTTTGCCCAAGGGGTTTACGCGGCCTTACAACCTATTGGGGCTTAAAGAGAAGAACGCTCTGTTGAACGCCCTATTGGATCAATCCCTCGAGCACAAGAAGGTCTGCGAAGTCTTAAATGATCTGATCCCGACCGCTGTTTCTTCCTCCGATGCTACGCAGAGCACTGACGTCCTTCTCGGCAAATTCATGAAGGCGTTGCAAGGATGCGTTGAGGGATTGTTTGCTTCGCTGGGGAATCAGGGGGCTTTTGACTTGCTTAGGAATGACGGGCAGATCAACGCACGGCTGGACTCGATGGCGTGCCTCGCCTGGCCTCCTGGGGTCGTGCAGCCTGGCCAGAACCTTCCAAATCCTATTAAAGAAGCCGAGTACGCTCAGAACTTAGAGCTCCCGAATTATCACCACACGAATATTCAGGGCACCAGCGTCTTCTCCGTCGCCGTATGGCAAAGCCTGAATGCTCTATCCGACCTTGAACCGCTTTGTATGCCCGAAGTGGAGAAGCGCGGCGACAAAGGTTCAGGCCAGATTCGCCCTGGCGCCGGAGAAAACGAACCACCTGTGGGGCCAGACCTGGAGACCTAGATGATCATTCCGGCCGCTGCTGTCCTGGCGATTGCCCTGTTCCTCCTGACTCGCCTGATCCGGCGCTTTGCCTTTCGAAGATGCACCCTTTACCTTTACACAAGAATACTCTGGTGGCGCGTTCCCGTGATGGTTGGATTTGTCAAAAGGGACGGGACGATCATAGACACGACGCGCCCTTTCAGCCGCCGCCGCGTAGGACAGGTCACCTGTGGCGAGGACCGGGCGGTCGTGCACTTGTACAGAACCCGTCTGGGAGATGGTCAGGAGGTCGACGTCGGTTACGTCCTTCCAGATGGGAACGTATTCGAGATAGGAGACACGGGCGTAGGCGAAGTGGAACCAGAGGGGTGCCGAAAGTGGTGGGAGTTTTTCCTCAGAAGGCACAGCTACATTCCTCCGTCGGGGGACCTCCCCTGGGGAAAAGTAGTGGAAAGCAGGCGGCCCGGGCCGCGTGTGCTGGAAGGCGAGGTAACGCTCCTGGCGCAAGGAGGGGCAGCGCTGATTCTCTATCGCCTTTACGGAGTTTGGGTTCAGTCCGCCAGGCGTTCGCCACGTGCGCTCTGGGACACGGCGCTGTTGGCCGCACTCCTGTTCAGCGCCCTTTTCATGATGCCCGGTGCTGTCGCATTCCTAAAGTCGCATGTCCTCATTCTGCCCTGGCTTCCTGGGGTGGGATATGTTGCTACGGGCATTGCCCTCTTCGCGGCCATATGGATCCTTCTCCACATTCTGAAGATACTCATGTGCGCCAACGATGATTCCGTCTTGGATTACCTGGACCTCATCAACAGACAAACGGGCCTCGAATTCCTGGGCTGGCTCGGCTTCATCTCAGCGATCATCTGTTTTGTCCTTGCCATGGTGCTCCTCCATTGGACCTACCTTCCCATGTTCTTCGCCATGATAATAGCGTTCGGCGCGGCTACCCTGTTCGCCCCTGGGGAGCCATGGCCTACTCGCGGCAGAAACCGGGAGAACATTCCTCCGCAGGCGACCACCGAGGGCGAGGAGACCCGGACATTCAGATGGAAGCTGGATTCCTTGTTCCGGGATCTTGTCCTCCAGACTGAGGTTCGTTTCAAGACAGGCGAAATCGCTCAAGTCAGGGATCAGAATCCGTTCTGGAAAAATGCTTCCGATGCGGCTGCCCGCACCCATGAGGTTGCAGAAGAGATTGTCAAGGCGAGCGAGAAGCAGGACCAGCCAAGAGCTGTCGCCGCCTACCTCGCAAACACTGCCGTCCACGCGGGACTTTCCCTCGTGGAGGAGCTTCAGGCTGGCCTTGATTTTGTGCAGGAGCCGAATATTCAGTACGCCCTCGATGCGGACTGTGAAGAGCTCAAGGGGCGCGGTGAGTATTTCCGTCAGGGCGCCGAAACCCTTTACGACACCAGGGGAGACTGCGATTGCAAGGCGATCCTGGCGGCAACCCTCTTCAGATTGCTTGGGTTCCCTGTCCTTCTGTTGGTGAGCGGCAAGGCCAAGCATGCGGCGGTTGCGGTCGGAGGAGCACCGTTGGAACAATCAGAGGGCCTCTTCTTCTTGGAGCACGACGGACAACGCTACTATTATTGCGAAACTACTGGGGCCGGCTGGACCATTGGGCAGCCACCCGGGGCAGCAACGGTCATGGCGAGGGACCCGGCGTGCATCGTGGATCTGACGAGGTTTGGTTCATCGCCCACAACTGGCGAGAAACGGGGTTAAGCGCTATTTCGCCCACTCCTCCCGTGTTTCTAATCAAGCTTCTTCAAGTACAATCCGATCGGCTCGACGTCCTGTAAGCACGGGCTTGATTGCCCCATTGAACCCGCTGTAGGAGGAGGCGATGGAAACACACATTTCAAATTCAAGCCTCATCGAAGGACTTACCGGTACACTGGCTACAGAAAGTGCGAAAGAATCTTGACACTACCCACTTCTTCCCGTCCGAGAGGGTTTTGGCCCTCCTCGAAAGCTTGGCCAAGCGCCACAATCGTGCCCCAATGCGGTCTCTTGCCGCCCGGTCGCTGGCTCTTGCAAAGCAGGTGGCCATGACGGATTGGATGTACGAAGGGCCGGGGGGGGCTGCCTAGGCGAACCGGACGAAGACGCGCGGGTGGACCCTGGGCCGGGGGAAGACCTCTCTGAACCCCCGCCTGCCCATCTCGTGATCGAACCGCCTCCCTCCCAGCCAGCGGTTAGAGGGGAGGTGCGCGATGAATTTCTCCGTGTACCGGCACGACTCCGAAATGACTAGGTGGCCGCCCTTCGGCACCGCCTCCCTGAGGGCGTCCAGAAGGCGGAGCGGGTCCGGCACGTGCTCGACGACCTCGGTGCAGACGATGGCGGGGGAGAACGGCAGATCGCCGTGGTCCCCCCTGGCCTCCAGCATTTCGATCCCCAGGCGCCTGTTTTTGTAGCGCCAGCGCGCGAAATCCAGCGTAGGCGAGGCGAGATCCATGTGGCGGGGGCGTAAGTCGGCCCGAGCTGCCGCGATGACCAGGCTACCGATTCCTGCCCCGTAGTCCAGGAACTCTGAGATGCCCAGCCGGGCCATCTTCTCGATTGTGACTGAGTAGTTGTATAGGGTCTCCACAGCATTGTTCGCGGCCATGAGTTCCCAGACGTAGCTCCGGGTGACGCGGTAGAACCGGAGAACGCTGCGGGGGCGGTCGTAAGCAACCTTCCTGCGGCGCCAGTCGCGCCGGACCGGCAGCTCAACCGCCAGGGGATACCGCTCCGGGACTCCTACCTGGCCATGGAAGAGCCCCAACTCTTTCAGGGCCAGCGCCCTGGGTCCGAGGCGCTCCACATCCGGACGGGTAACCCCCTTTAGGCCTAAGAAGATGGCTTCCTTGATCCGGACCGCGCGCCCCACCTTCTCGGCCAGGTCCGCGGCGAGGAATCCTCCCTCCGCGAGTTCATTGACCCAGTCGAGCCGCCCGAGCCGAAATAGCTCCCGCAAGAGATTATTCTCGCGCTCCCGATGGGCGGCGGGCCTGCCGCAGGGGGCCAGCGTGGGGTCCATTCCCTCGAGGTCGAGCATCCCCGCGTAGTAGTCCTCACGTGGTCTTTTGGGCAATGGCCCTCCTCCGCTCAGTGAAGTCGGCGAACTCCCGCCAGAGGGAATAGGCCCCTAAAACAACGGCCGCAAGACTCGATAGCACAAAGAAGAGTCCGGCGTGATCTCGCGAGAAGCCGAAGGAAGCGCTCATTTCCCATAGGGGAGGATAGAAACAGAGGAGCAAAGATACGATGCCGGCCGAAGATAGGAACATCAATTTGAGAAGGACCCTCTGGGACTGGCGTTTGCAATCCGAGTAGATCGCACCGGCGGCTCTAGCCCTGGCGTAATCATACAAATGCTTCGAGTTGACCTTTATTGTACCGGCATCTGTTTGTGCTGGATCGTAGTTCTGGAGAAAGGTCGCCATGCCAATTCCCTCGAATTGTGCTGGATATACCCACCACCTGTTGCGAACTCTTTCCCCCAATCTTTCCAGCTTGTATTTACCGTCATTTCCTCTTTTCTTAATTATGTCCCAAGCGTCCTCCCAGGCCTCAGTGCCCTCTTTACTGAGGAAGCCTTTGTATCTGTCGGGAATACGCTGAATTGTGTCTAACAACGTGAGCACTTCATCTTTTTTGAACAAATAGGGCTCAAGATCCCTGTGCGTTTCACCTACGGCGTGCAGACAATAGGCAAACCCACTAGCGAGAGCGGCCCAGAGTCCAGCCAGCACCTGTCCAAACGAGAGGAGCATTCCGGAAAAGTCCGCATCCGTCAAGCTTTTTCCCTCTCCCACTGTGACACTTCTACTCTACACGCCAGCCATTGGTCTCAAATACCTCTCTTACGCTGCGATCAAGCTTGCTAAGATAGGGTAGCAAGCGTGACTCGTCCGTGAGCGCGTTCATGATGGGAGTATAGTACGTATCAAACGTTTGTGTCTTTGAATCTTGGAGTGATCTCTTTAATGAATCATCTTTCAAAATTGCTTCATAGAGTTCTTGGACCGTTATGGCGATGAGGTGCTCAATTTCAGACCAGAAGGGTACACGTGGCCGGCAATGGAATTTCTGGAAAGATGTAATATCACTACATGTAAGGTCTCTCAGCGTAGAGGGGATCATGCCTTGACTCTTGCTGAAAATAGTCCACGCCATATCGAGCGCTTTCTGCGGGTTCACGGCTTGCCGCGATACAGCCACCGCATAACCCCCGAGCGAAGTCAAATACCTCTCCCTATCCGGGAACTTGAATGCTCTCTTTGACTCTCTTTCCGTCCAATCCTCTCCGAATTCAGAGTTAAGAGTCAGACTCCAGTAACTTGAATCAAGCTGCTTGTTCTTTTCAGAATTGTGGTCGTACCTGAACTCGTTGTCCTTGGCCTTGCTTACCAAATGGACGCGGGCCAGATACTGGGCGATGGCGGTTTTCGCTTCACTTGCAGCGAAGCCATCAACCTTGACATGATACTGAAGGCCGGGCTGCCGACCTGGGCTGGTAGTGAAACTACGGGTGCTGACCACCGAGATGGGGCTCGCCCCGCAGTAGGCAAAGTGTGCGTACAGGGCATAGACGCAGCAGGCGCTCCTAGCCGTCTGGACGGTGCACTTTTTGAGATCTTGACAGCTTATGGCGTCAATACCATGCTCATCCTCATAGTGGTGGTCCTTTTTCATGAGCCTTTGGTGTGCGTTGAGGAAAAGAGGCAGCCCGTAGTGAAGCGTATTTCCGGCGGAGGTTAAGTGACAGAGGACCTCGGACCACAGTTCAGCTGGATTTTCCGGCAATTTCAAGATTTCCCTAATCCGTTCTTTAAGGTCGTGCACGCCAAAGCGTTCGAGGGGGATGATATGGCCCTGATACGCCAGCTCAGGAAGCCAGGAGAAATCCACCACGAGAAGGTCATAACGCGTGCTGCGGTCGTGAAAATCTAGGTAGATGGCCGACTTGGCTTTGTTGTAGTCACTAAAGAAATCCACGCGACCAAGCGGGACCTCGCCTGCAGCAGCTCCGGGGATCGCAATCTTCCTGTAGTCGTCCTCTGTACTCTTTACCTTTTCTTTTTCGGTGCTTTTTGCAGGGTAGAGATGTCGGGGATCGAACCCGATGATGTCGATGGGGTCCTTGATGATCCAGGGCAGGGAGGGCTTCTCTTTGGTGACCGTCCGGAAGACCTCGCCCAAGGCCTCCCTCAATGAAGTGTCCTGGAAGCAGCCTCGGAGCGCCTCCTCGCTGCCGTCGTGCAAGAGGTCCACGTGCTTGCGGGTGATATGAATTGGGAAAACCAGGGCCAGCTGCGCCAGCAGGCTTCTGAGCTTGTCATCCGGATTACTTTGGGCCACCGCATCCTTGATCTTCTGAAGCAATTGCTCGAGGTACCAGTCAAAGCGGTCGTCCAGCAACTCGGCCTTGTCTTGATGAACATAAGCATCTAGCCGGGAGTTAAGTTCATTGGTCATCGCAGCACCCCCTTCGGACCTTGAAGGCCGTTATACCGAATGATAGTCTAGCAGCCTTTGAAAGGGGTGGGCAATGGCCGTCGCGCTGGAGTTCGGGGAAGTCTGCTTACGCTTCCCGGCGGGTTTCCAGTTCGGACCGGTGAGCCAGCGCTTCCCGGAGGCTTCGGTTTCCTGCATTCTGGGACCCAGCGGCTCTGGGAAGTCCACGCTATTGCGCTTGGCAGGCGGCCTCCTGAAGCCGGAAACGGGCAGGATCGAAATGTCCCGCTCCTTGCTGGACCGTCCCGGTGCCGGCTCCCCCTTTGCGATGGTGTTTCAGGACCACACCTTGTACCCCCACCTGACCGTCGAGGCCAACGCCGTCCTAGCTTTCCAGGTGGGGCGGGAGGCCCGCGTGAACAGGAGGGAGCGGCTGCCGGCGCTGGCGGAGAAGCTGGGGATCGAGGGGTTCCTCTGCAGGAAGCCCTCGGAGCTGTCGGGCGGCGAGCGGCAGCGGGCCGCCATTCTGAAGGTCCTCGTTTCCGGCGCCCCCGTCTGGCTGATGGACGAGCCGCTGAGCAACTTGGACGAGAGGGTACGCCTGCAGATCCGCTCCGCGGTCCTTGAGCACCAGCGCCGACAGGGCGCGGCACTGCTCTACGTGACGCACGACGTTCCCGACGCAATGGCTCTGGCCGACGTCCTGATCGTGATGGACCGGGGCGAGGTCCTCCAGAGTGGGCCAGTCCCGGCGCTTCTCCAGTCGCCGGCTTCGCTCCAGGTGGCCCGCTTCCTGGCCAGCCCTCCCGTCAACGAAGTCCCGTGCCGACTTTCCGAGGACGGCAAGTGCGTGCTTTTGAACGGATCAGTCGGAACCCGGGGAGAACTATCAGTCAAGGGCATGACCGCGCCGCTTCCCGCCGACGGGGCGCTGACCCTCGTTGTGCGACCGGAGGACGTCCGCTTGAGCGGCGAACCACCCACAACCACAGGCCTTTTGGCCGTGCAGGGCGTGGCCGCCCTAGTGGAGACTGGCCCCAGGCGCTCTCTCGTGGAGTTTGAAACCCCTGTCGGTGTCCTGCGCGCCTTCGCTGGGGCTGGGGCCGTCCCATCCCGCGGCGAGGCCGCCTGGCTGTGCATGGACGGCGATGCGGTCAGCCACGTCTTTTCCGCCGCCGATGGCCAGCGAATAGACGCCCATTTCGATACCCCGCAAACATCCTAAGTCCGAATC
>Ga0209777_10007888_pt1 | contig 11723 bp, 5 predicted proteins | sample FrelakmetHBP12HB_FD_187147 | JGI IMG/M metagenome (GOLD analysis project Ga0209777, IMG submission 187147) | Freshwater lake sediment microbial communities from the University of Notre Dame, USA, for methane emissions studies -HBP12 HB (SPAdes)... | ecosystem: Environmental > Aquatic >...
CTGCCGGGGAAGTCTGGGATCGGTTACCGGTGGAGTTGCAGGAGCAGTTGATTGCCAAGAAAGCACAATTCTATGTAATTGATGCCGTCAAGATCGCCAAAGAGCTTGGTCTGGGCGCGCGCATCAACATTATCATGCAGACCGCTTTCTTCGAGATCGCCAAGCTGATTCCGCCGCAAGCGGCACTTGACGCTATCAAGAAGGCCATTAAGAAGACATACGGCAGCAAGGGCGAGAAGGTCGTCGACATGAACATCGCCGCCGTCGATGCCGGTGTCATAGGCTTGCAGAAAGTCACTTATCCCAACAAAGTCACCAGCAAATTTAAGCGCCCGCCGGTTGTACCGACCGATGCACCCGAGTTTGTCAAGACCGTGACCGCTACGATCATCTCCGGCAAAGGCGATGACCTGCCGGTCAGCGCGTTCCCGATTGATGGATCATACATGACTGCCACGACACAGTATGAGAAACGCAACATAGCAATCGACATTCCGGTCTGGGAACCGCAAGTCTGTATTCAGTGCAACATCTGCTCGCTGGTCTGTCCGCACGCTGCGATTCGTCCCAAGGTCTATGATCCCAAGTTCCTCGACAAGGCGCCCAGGACCTTCAAGTCGATCGACGCCATGACCGGTCCGATGAAAGGACTGAAATACACGTTGCAGGTTGCCCCCGAAGACTGCACCGGTTGTGAGTTGTGCGTCTATTCCTGTCCGGCATTCGCCAAGGATGCGCAGGGCAACAAAACCGAACGACGGGCAATCAACATGGCGTCGCAGTTGCCTTTGCGCGAGACCGAGCGCGAAAACTTCAAATTCTTTCTCGATCTTCCCGAACCCGATACGTCGAGGTTCAACGTCAACACGGTCAAGGGTAGCCAGTTTATTCGACCGCTCTTTGAGTTCTCCGGCGCTTGCGCGGGCTGCGGTGAAACGCCTTATGTCAAACTGATGACGCAGATGTTCGGCGACCGCGCGATTTGCAGCAATGCCACCGGCTGTTCGTCGATCTATGGCGGCAACTTGCCGACGACTCCATACGCTCAGCGTTCCGACGGCAGGGGACCGGCCTGGTCAAATTCACTGTTTGAGGACAATGCCGAATTTGGTTTCGGAATGCGATTGACGATCGACAAGATGCGCGAATTTGCACTCGAGTTGATCGGTTCGCTTTTCCCGAACCGTCACACGGAATTCGCCAATGCACCGCAGACGACTCCGGTCGAAATCGAAGCGCTACGGGCCAAAGTCGAAGATCTCAAAAGAGAACTGTACAAGATGGATCGCTCCGATGCCAGACACTTGCTGGAAATCGCCGACTATCTGGTGAAAAAATCAGTCTGGGTTATCGGCGGTGACGGCTGGGCTTACGACATCGGTTTCGGCGGTCTCGACCACGTGCTCGCCGCCGGCAAGAATGTCAACCTGTTAGTACTCGATACCGAGGTCTACTCCAACACCGGCGGTCAGATGTCCAAATCCACGCCGCGCGGTGCCGTTGCGCTGTTTGCCGCAGCGGGCAAACCGCTGGCAAAAAAGGACATGGGCTTGCAGATGATGAGCTACGGTTCGATCTACATCGCCCGTGTGGCAATGGGCGCCAGCACGAATCAGTGCGTCAAAGCGTTTGCCGAGGCCGAAGCGTTTGACGGACCGTCGATGATCATCGCCTATAGCCACTGTATCGCGCACGGCATCGATATGGCGCATGGTCTGGAGGAGCAAGAGCGGGCGGTCAATTCCGGTCACTGGATCATGTTCCGCTACAATCCTGATCTCGCCAAGCAGGGGAAGAATCCGCTGCAACTTGACTCCAAAGAGCCGACCATCACCTTTGAGGAATATGCGTCGCACGAAAACCGCTGGCGCTCTTTGAAAGCCGCCAATCCACAAGCTTACAAAGCGGCGATGGAACAAGCGCAGGCGGAAGCCGTTGCCAAGTTCCGATACTACAAGCAGCTTGCCGAACTGCCTTGGGGGAATGGCGTGAAGTAGGCTGCTCATTTCGAAGTGCAGGTCAAAACCGCTTCGGTTTTGACTCCGATCATACAAAGCACGCGGCAGATCGAAAAGTCTGCCGCGTTTTTGTTTTGTGTCCGCGACGATTCGCAAGATTCGTCAGTCCAGTGGAAGCTGGAATCCAGCATTTCAGGCGTCGCCAGGAATCCCGAGGTTGTCCCCATGGTTTTGTAAGCCGTTACGGCTGTGGCCGCTAAATGGCTCTGAAGGCAAATGGCCGCCGTAGGGCCGGACCTAACATCCCGGCAGAGGTGCAACCCCCCCGCCAAAGATGTAGCTGATAATGTAGACCGCATCACTTATGTCTACGGCACAGTCAGCGTTCACATCGCCTGCTATCATTGGTGCCGGCGCCAAGCCGCCGGAGAAGATGTAGGCGATCAGATAGACAGCGTCGCTGATGTCGACAATATGGTCGTGGTTGGCATCACCCGGAATATATGCTCCCGGAGCAATCCGCATTGTAATCTGCTTGCTGTCAGAGCCACCGCTTGCTCCAGTGGCCGAAACTGTGAAAGTTACGCGCCCGCTGTCGGTGGGCGTTCCGCTGACGATACCGGTATTAGTGTTCAGGGTCAGTCCCGCCGGTAGACTGTCGCTCGTTACACCATAGGTGTATGGCTTCGAGCCGCCTCGCACGATCACAGAATCCTGATAGCTGATGAACTGTACACCGGTCATGAGTGTGTCATAAATCACGTGCACAGGATTTGATTCCGGAGCAATCCGCATTGCAATCTGCTTGCTGTCAGAGCCACCGCTTGTTCCGGTGGCAGAAACCGTGAAAATTACGCGACCGGTGTCGGTGGGTGTACCGCTAACGATACCGGTAGCAGTATTCAGGGTTAGTCCCGTCGGTAAAGTGTCACCGGTCACGCCGTAGGTGTATGGTTTGGTACCGCCCCGCACGATCACAGAATCCTGATAACTGACCGACTGCTGACCAGTCATTAGTGTGTCGTAAATCACGTGCACGACATATGGCTCCGACGTGGCGGTCTTGAGAATCCAGTCGTTGCGGTCAACAGCCACTCCAGTCGGCGTTGCGACATCTTGCAGGTCGAAGGCGTAATCCTTCTCGCGATCCATCATCGGTACTTGGAAATCGACGTACGAGCCGGCATACACCGACACATCAATTAGCGGCATACGGAACACTGTAGGATTAGTCGACTGTGTCTGTCGGACGTGAACGTAGACGCGATACGTGTTGATTCCGCGTTGCTCTGACAGGTACGAGTACGTGTATTTCGGGTAGTAAGTGCCGTAAATCCAGTCTTGGAAGAACCCATGCAAGTCCATTCCGGAGACTTCTTCGCAGAGGTCACGGAAATCCTCGGTTGTGACGTCCTTCCATTTGTAGCGTGGGTCAGCATAGTAGGTGCGCAAGACATTGAAGAAAGTCTCATCGCCGACGACGTGCCGAAGCATGTGCAGCGCCCATGCGCCCTTGTCATAAACCCTGATATCAAAAATGCTCCAGATATCGGTCGTATCTGTACAGTAAATCGATCCGCCATAAGTGTAACGCATACCGTTCATATAGCTGCGGAGGTCGGTGAAACCACCCAATGACTCAAACCAAAGCGCTTCGACATAGCTGGCAAACCCTTCGTTCATCCAGATATGGTGCCAGTCGCGGCAGGTAATCATGTCGCCCCACCACTGGTGTCCCATCTCGTGAACGATCATCGACTGTGCATAGTAGCCCCAGACGATGGAAGTATTGGTCTGATGCTCCATGGCGCCGCCCCAGTTGAAAGCCGACATCGCGTATTTCTCATTTATAAATGGATACAGTCCGAAAATACGAGAGAGCGTGTCCAACATGGGAACAGTGGGTGCGTAACCGGTGCGCGCAGCCGCCGAGTCATTGGGGAAGACCCAGTAATCTACCGGCATCGAATCACTCGCAGTGTATTTCATCCAGTCACGCCAGTGCCTAAAATCGGACATGGTCAAGCTGATCAGATATGTGGTAATCGGATAACGAACCTGCCAAGAAGTTGTCCGCGCACTACCATCGACTACATCGCTCACCATAGTGCCATTTGAGGTGCAGAACATTTCGGACGGGTAAGTCACAATAATATCAGCGGAATCGGCTTTGTCATCGGGATAGTCCTTGCAGGGCCACCAGGTACGCGCCAAATAGGGTTCCGATAGCGTAGAAACCAGAGTCTGGCCTTGCACAATCTCAAATGCAAAAGCCTGGAATCCACCTTCCACAGGATGTCCGCTATAAAAGGTCTGCACGGTGAATTGCCCGCCGGTGTTGACCGGCGTCGGCAGATCTGCGCGAAAGACATCACCATTGCGAGTGAAGGTTGCGAGGGTGTTATCAACCCGCACGGAATCGATAATCATGTTCGCATAAAGATCGATGTCGCAGAAAGTGACATTATCCTGCGTTGCGGTCGACATCTGGTCAACCTGGGCATATATCAATTGGGCGTCCACATCTACTCGCATTTGCATCCGATAATAGTGTACATCGTATTGATATTGCGTCGGCAAGGCGCCCTGAGTCCCGAGTATTTTCTCGAGACTACGCTGCTTTTCCAGCTGGCGGCTTTTCATCTGCCGTTCCATCTCGTGTGACTCTTTGGCTTCTCGAATCGCCTGCTCCATTGGAATTTTCTGGAAACTCGCTGCCGTTGCAGCAGGAGTAGAGACTGCCATGAATGAGATTGCCAGCGCCAGAATCAGCGATCCATATGTTTTCCAATAACTTAGCAGATAAAGCACAAATTCCTCCTAGAGCTGCTCGGGTTCTGCAGGAGAGAACTCAGAATGGATGGGACGTTTGATGAGAACGATACCTCTTGTCACTATCTACTTACGCAGCAAGGTGTTATAAGTACGGCGAATCGCCGAACTGACGAAGCACGACAATTCGCTTCTTCTAAACAATATAAGGTGTTGACGCGATTAGTCAAGCGCGGATTGTGCGGCCGAGAAAAGGGATACTGTCAAGCGTTTTGTGTAAATTAGTAATTAGGCACATCCTGCGTTTGGTTTAAGACATAAGCAACTAAGCCACAGACGATTCTTTCGATGCTTCGGGTGTTGTTGAAAGAGCGCACAGGGCTCAAGCGACGGTTGAGTTCTTCGATGGTGCGCTCGATCGGGTTGTTGGTTTTCAGCTTGCGGCGCCAGGGCTCGGGATAGTCGAGATAGGTGAGGCAGTCGTTAGGATTGCTTCGCCCACGTTTTTTGAACAACCGCTGGTCGATTTAGCCGTACATATATGTATATTGTCTAATCGGCGGTGACGTACGCTAGTGGGAAATGGAGAAAGGCTCAGCACGGAAGTCGCAACACAGGTTGCTCTTGAGGGCACGGTAGTTATGAATAGAGACGTGCACAATCGGACTGTGGATTTTCATATGCCGATCATAAGGCGAAACTCAAGAATAGGGGAAGTCGCACACAGGATAAGGGTTGTGCCGGACGGTGCGCTGTATCGGATTCACTCGAATTCTTTCTGCCGAAAGGCCGCTATTCTCCCGTTTACTCCAGAATATGCTTCATCCTGCGGCCGAGGCCGTGGTGTCTGCACTCCTGCATTCAGGGCGCTACGCCGATCCCGTTACGATAGTCAGTCTATCCAATGGTGATAAAAGCAATGCGAAAAGAGTTTAGAGTAAATAGAGAAAGGATCAACAAATGAACTGCATCAAGAAAGTTGCAGCGGCAGGGATGGTGCTCTGTCTTGTCGCTATCGCGACAGCGCCGCAATCGGCAAGAGCATCTCAGGTCAGCAAGGAAACGTTGGACCTGATCAAGAAAGCGGGGGACAAAGAGCAGTATCCCGATGCCAACGCGATTGTAATCCTCGACAAGACTGATGTCGAGTTCCGCGGCGACGGCACCGGAACATCCCTCAACCACGGTCTGGTAAAGGTCTTAACTCAGTCTGGTTTGGAGAGCTATGGCGATTACAAGATCGGTTATTACAAAGCCTACGATACTGTGAGAGTAGAACTTGCACGCGTCATCAAAGCGGACGGCTCGGCCGTCGATGTTCCGGACGACATGATCAAGGACATCAACTCAACAGCATCCGAGGCGATGAACATTTACGAGCCGGACGCGAAAACCAAAGTGATCACCTTTAAGAATCTCGAAATCGGCGATTGCATCGAGTACTACACAGCGGACAGCACCTTCCATGCGCCGATGGAGAATGAGTTTGATGGCATCGCGGGATTCCAGTCTTTTGACCCTATCATCAGGGTCGAGTACAACATTACTGGTCCCAAGGACAAACCGCTGCGTCACATGACTCGCAATGGCAAGGTCAATTTTGCTCAAAAGGAAGTAGGTGACAAAGTCAGCTATAGTTGGTGGGCGGAAAATGTGCAACGCATCGTCAGCGAGCCGGCCATGCCCGCATTGCAGGATGTTGCCACCACGGTCGCCTTCACTACGCTAAAGTCATGGGAAGACATGAGCCGCTGGTGGAATACGATTGCGGAATCCAAGTACACCATGAACGATTCACTGCGAGCCGAGGTGGCATCCCTGACAGCAGATAAGCAGACGAAGGATGAAAAAATCGATGCAATCTATCATTTTGTAGCCCAGAAAGTCCGCTACATGGGTTTGGGTACCGGCAAAAAGAAAGGCTTTGAACCGAAGCCGGTTACCGAGACCTACGAGACTAAGTATGGTGTATGCCGGGATGTGGCGGCGCTGATGGTCGCCATGTTGCGAGAAGCCAAGATCGAATCAGAAATCGTGTTGACGGGCGTCGGTTACAATGTGCCTAAGGAAATGCCGGTGTTAGCGTTCAATCATGCGATAGTGGCTATCAAGAACGACGACGGTACCTATAGGTATGCAGATCCGACGATTAAGAATTCAACCGCCTGGTTGCCGGCAGTGGAAATGGAACAGCAAGTGCTGCTCTGTACCAAGAAAGGAAACACTCTGGGCGATACTCCGCATTCACCGGCAGAACAAAACATGGGAACGATCAAGGCGACATCGAATCTTACTGAGACGGGATTATACACTTCGGACGTGACGATTTCGACCAAGGGCATTTATGATCTGGCGCTGCGCAGTTGGGCAAAAGCAATGCCTCCCGCACAGGTGAAGCAGATCTGGAGTTATCTGCTGTCAGAGATGTACCCCGGTACGCGTTTGACATCATTTGACTTCAGCGATGCCGATGATTTGCACAAACCTTTTGAGATCAAACTCTCCTATCAGATCGACAAGTATCCGACTGACGCCGGCAAGTTCACGCTGATGAAGAGTCCGGTATCACTGGGGTTCTTCGAGATTATCTCCAAGTTCACGATGGCATCAGCGTCCCTGCCTGAACGCAAGTACCCTTGGGTGCTCGGATTTAGTTTCGGTGCTGATGAAGAAGAGACTATTAACCTGCCTGCCGGTTTGCAGATCAAGTCGGTTCCGGATGCGGTGTCGAAGAAGATCGGATCGATTGAATACAAGATGATTTACAACACAACTTCCTCTCAGGAACTTGCCGGCGGAGGCACGCAAATCAAATACGAGAAGAAGTTACTAATCGATGCCAAGCAAATGTCTCCGGCAGAATATGCACAACTGAAGCAAGTACTGTTGGCGTCATCCAAGGCGCAACACGGCGAGATAATCATGCTCAAGGACAGGCAGAACTAAAGTCAGGGATTTTTCACAGGGTGAGTCAATCATGAAGAAATTAGTATCAATAATTGTGGTCTTTGTGCTGACGCTGTTGTCGGCGCACTCCGCCGGGGCTGTGCGTCTGTATTCGGACGACGACGTTGCCGCCATGGTGAAGAACGCGCCAACAGAGGAGAAATTCCCTCAGGCGGCAGGCGTGGTCCTGCTCAGCCAGAGGATCACCAAGGTCAACCCCGATCACAGCGCCGTGACGGACGAGCATCTGGTCGTGAAAATTCTTCAAGATCGCGGCAAGGACATGTACGGTGACGTCAAGAGGCGTTATGATAGGGACGCAGACAGTATGGTTGTGATCAAGGCCGTGACCTACTTGAAGGATGGTAGCGTACTGCCGGTGGAGGCCAAGGCAATCAACGACCTGACGCCCGGCGATTTGGCCAATGCTGCGATCTATTCCAATATCATGCAGAAGGTCATTTCGTTTTCAGGTATGGCGCCCGGTGTTTGCATGGAACTGAAGCTGCGGACCTACTCGAAGGCGCCGGATAAACCGGAAGAATACTTCGTCTGGGGAAGTGATTTGTTTCAGGGCCGCGACCCAATTGCACACAAGGAAGTATCGGTGATCGTGCCACAGGATATCACAATCAAGTACACCTACCAGAATGAAGGACTTGATTACAGTACCGCCACCGAGAATGGCATGATCACGCACACCTGGCAAATTGACAATTCGCCGCAGATTATCAACGAGGGATTTATGCCCAAGTTGATCAAGATGGCTCCGCGACTGATCTATACGAACATGAATGATTGGGGGCAACTGTCGAAGTGGTTTGCCGGCAAATTCTATCCGCATGTGAAGTCAGATGGCGCCATTGCCGCCAAAGCAGCCGAGTTGACGAAAGGGGCTGCGAGCACGGACGACAAGATCCGAGTGATCTCGCTCTGCGTCATTAAAGACATCCGAGGTGTTGGCGAGTTGTCGCTACCACTCGGTCTAGCCGGCTACGAGCCACATGATGCTGACGTTGTGCTCGCAAACAAGTACGGCGATTGGCGTGACAAGACCGTATTGCTGGTGTCTTTGCTGAAAGCGGCGGGAATTGAGTGCTACCCGCAATTGGTTCATCTGGATGCGCCGCCGTTGGCTCAGGAATATCCCAGTCTGAAGCAGTTTAATGCACTGTTTGTATACGTGCCCAGTTATCAGAGCAAGCCACTATGGATAGATGCCTTTGCCGACAACGCCTACTTTGGATACGTGCCAGACGGACAAGGTGGCACTGGTCTGCTGGTGAAACCAGACGGTTGGGAATTGTTACCAATCGCGGAGACACCGCCAGAAGCGAATATGTCAGCGTCCCGATTTGAGCTGAATGTCAAACCAAATGGCGATGTAGATGGCAAAATGACTTGCATGTTGTCTGGGTCATTCGACGTAAGCGCTCGCTCAGAGCTGAAGGATGCCACTCCCAAGGAGTCTGAGCAGTACTTCCAGCAGTCCGCGAACACGATCGGCGAGGGAGGAAAGAACGTCTCTTACGAAAAGACTGATCTTGCTGACCTGAGTCTGCCGGCGAAAGTAACGCAAACTTTCACAACACCGGAAGTTGGAATTGTGCAAGGTGATATGATGATCCTGACGATTCCACAGGCACCGTTTGCTTTTGCGCTATTGCCCGTAAACCCTGCGCAAACGCAGAGAACGTATGACTTCGTGTTTGATCCGGACATGTTGGTGAAGAGAGAGGGAGTCATCAGTTTGCCAAAGGGCTACAAGGCAGTATATGTTGCCGAGCCGGTGAAGATCCAAAACCAGTTCGGCACCTGGGAAGCCAACTATGAACTCAGCCCCGACAGTGCGGCAGTCAAGTATTCGTCGAGTGTGACGCTGACCGACAATACAATCAGCACCGATGAATACCAGCAATTCAAGAAGTCGTTCGACGACTTCACCACCCCCAAGAACACGATGATTTTGCTCGAAAAGCGATAGTATATCTGTCAAGAAGCAACGCCCCGCTTCCGCATGGAAGAGGGGCGTTTTTCTATAAGTATCTTTGTTTCCAGATCAGGGGACTGTTGAAGAAGCCCGGACCGTGTCATTGCGAGGAGTGCGGAGAGGTGACGTAGGGTGTGGAGCACGACGAGGCAATCTCGACTTACGCTCTCCAGATGCAGGCGCGCAGATTGCTTCGTCGTCATCGCCCTTCCCATCTCTCTCCCGCCCTGACTCCTCGCAATGACGGTTCAAGTGATTTTCAACAGCCCCATCAGAAGAAATCCGCGCTGCTCCAAAGAAACGAATCGTCATAGACATCATCAAACATGACGCTGGTCAGGGGCTTCGCCATCAAAACACCGTAGGAGCAGGGATCTTTGCGAAAGGACATTTTTTCCAGCGTGGCGGCGACAAGCGGGTCGAACACGTACCGGACAAAGATCCCGGCGCCTGACGATTTCACCGCCTGCTGTATCAACTCGCGAGCCGCTCTTTGGTTGAGGGCGATTATCTCAGAAACCCAGAGCGAACCCATCTGCGAACTCGAAAGCAAATGACCGTCATCCAGTACTGTCGAGTACTTCGGTTCGAGGTAGCCCATCTGTTGCTGCTCTTTCAGAGCCCCTATGAGGCGGTTCGTGAAGCCGCAGTGACTACGCGCATAACGATCGAAGTTACTGCGAATCTGTTCAAGACCCAGCTTCGGTGCTCTGCCCTTCGGTCCGGGCGGAAACGGGTCCGCTCTGGCGCTGCGTCGTGGAATCTTATAGTAATGGGCGTAGCTGTTCACTTTCTCGACTTCTCGATAGCCAAAGGACACATAACCTCGGTAGGATATCAGCGTCCGTGATGTGGTCAGCAGTGATAGGCGAATTCCCTTCGATCGGAAATGATTTTCCGCCGCTTCGAGTAGGTAGCCACCGACTCCCTGCCGTGCGTACATCGGTCGGGTACTGACTGCCCAGATGCCGCCGACTATCTCTGCCTCGCCATGCTTGTTGCGCGTTGGGATTTCCATAATGCCAACAAAGCCTGCCAAATTGCCGTCAATGATAGCGCAAACACCGACCGGCGTGCCGATCAGTCGCTCATCGGTCTTGACCCAATGATCTATTTGCTTCGGCGTGCAGAGCCAACCAAACGATTTGGCCCATAGGAGGAACAAATCGGTCTTGTCTCTTAATTCGTGGTAAGTGATGATTTGCATAAGTCCTCACTTGACAGATGCCGGATACCGATGTCTGCCCCTTCCCATACGGAGAGCGAACAGAATAGTTCCTCAGGGGAACCGCACTTGTTGTATACGCAAAATCAGCCGCCAAGATAGGCCTGTTTCACCTGCTCGTTTTCAAGTAGCTTGGCGGCGGTATCGGCAAGGACGATCTTGCCGGTTTCGAGCACGTAGGCGCGATGGGCAATCTGAAGCGACTTCTTTGCGTTTTGCTCGACAAGCAGAATCGTAATGCCTTGCCTGTTTATCTCCTGAATCGTCTGGAACACTCTCTCCACCATCACCGGTGACAATCCCATCGAGGGCTCATCAAACAGCAACAATTCGGGATGAGCCATAAGACCCCGCGCGATCGCCAGCATCTGTTGCTCGCCGCCACTCAGTGTACCTGCCAACTGATTGCGCCGTTCGCTAAGCACCGGGAACAGGGTATACATTCGCTCAATGCTGGTCTTGATCGCGGATTTGTCTTTGATCGAATAAGCGCCCAATTCGAGATTCTCGAGCACGCTCTGTTTGGCAAAAACCTTGCGGCCTTCGGGAATTTGCAGAATGCCTTTGCGGGCGATCTTCCATGCCGGTAGTGTGTGGATTGGATCGCCATTGAATTCAACCGATCCGCTGCGAGGATGAAGGACGCCGGAAATAGTGTTGATTAGCGTCGTCTTGCCGGCGCCGTTGGCGCCGATGATAGCGAGGATCTCGCCGCGTTCAAGATTGAGAGAAACGCCTTTGAGCGCGGCGATCTGTTCGTAGTAGACCTCAATCTGATTAATCTCCAACAACATGTTCTCGTGCGCCATCTTCATGACCCCAGATAAGCCTC
>Ga0209777_10007889_pt1 | contig 11723 bp, 14 predicted proteins | sample FrelakmetHBP12HB_FD_187147 | JGI IMG/M metagenome (GOLD analysis project Ga0209777, IMG submission 187147) | Freshwater lake sediment microbial communities from the University of Notre Dame, USA, for methane emissions studies -HBP12 HB (SPAdes)... | ecosystem: Environmental > Aquatic >...
CAACTAGTTTCGGATAGAAAACTCGAAGAATAGGAAGAGTGAGCGTCTCATAGGGATTGATTGCAAACATTGAATTTTCTAATAGATTAACCCTTGTATTCTCAGCTAACTGAATGAAATTCATTTTGTCAGATTTAGAAAGACCTTCGGACAAACTAGTAATATATGTTTTAAATGCATTGTCATCTACTAGAAGCTGTTTCATATTGCCTGGTTTTGAGGGATCAATACCGGCAAGCTTTTTAGTGGTGCGATAAGCTTCAACTAAAAGTTCCTTCATTTTTATAACCTCCTTAAATTAACATTTTCTTTACTATACGCAAAGAAACTAAACTATTTAAGATATGTTCTATATCGAAATGAAGATTAGATCTAAAATAATTTTAGGAGGTTATTCAGATTGTTTCTTGGTAGGATTTTGGGATTTGGAAACAGACTAGGAATATTTGTGGAGAGTTTAAGAGAAAAATAGAAACAAAAAATAACTCGGGGAGAGTTATTTTTTAAACATTAATATGAACTTCTAAATAACTAAAGTCTTTAATTTCAAACTGATTTAAAAAGGTCTAATAATGAACACCATATATTCATCGATTTTTTATTCTAAATAGGATAATGGATTATATACGTTAATGGGAACATTATCTAATTTAGATCTTATTTCTAATGATTTAAAACATTCTTCTTTTACTTCGAATGGAAAATCTTTTAGAATGTTCTTTACGTACTCTAACCCAATTGTACAATAATCACCAATACATCCAGATTTTGGATGTATAAATCCATGAGGATACCCCATACTAAGATCTACAATATTATTTGTATAATTTTTAAACAGAAATTGAACCACTGACAAACTTAGTTGAACAAAATGTGGAATTTCTATTAAATTTATTTTTTCTCTCTTCAAGATATTTCTTTTTAAAATATCTCTATAAGCATCTTTACACACTGTAAAATGTCTATACCCATTAAATTCTATTACTAAATTTTTACTAGGAACTCTGAAATCAGGAAACATGTTAAAGTCTGGAAAGGATAGTTTTTTATTTTTTAAAATCTCTTTACCTTCGAATAATATTTTTAATTTATCATATAATGTATTTTCACAACACCACAACTCAAATCCTTTTTTTATAGATAATAAATAAGTATCCTGATCTGGTCCCATATTATCAATATTCACATTCATTGTTTATTCCTCCATATTAAATTCACTCAATAATTGATATATATAGAACTAGATAGCACAACTCAACCGAATTACTGGTACGTTAAAGGGATTAGAAGATTGCACAGATTTAACTTAAGAAAACAAAAAAATGAACCAAGAGACATCCCAGAATGGATTTTAAGATTAAATGAAGGATACTATAGATTATGGGATTGTGGTAATTTTAAGTTTAAGATATTATTGAATCCACAAGAGGGTTACATTATGTGAAACTAGAAAATGAGGTTTATCTTTAGTTGGTTTTTCAAGTGCGCATTTTGATTTTGTTAATCTTATTATATTCTTTCCCTCAGAAGATGAGTCATATAAAACTATGGTCTTATCAGTTACACTAGTTGCACAAGTCCAATGTCCACTTTCTTTTTTATCAATCATCCAATTATAATCCATAATCAGAATTGATTTTTCATACTTGATTAAAGATTCATTAATTTTAATCCAAAACTGATCTATAGTTTTTGGTCGGTTCGATTTTTGAAGTGGTTTACTCCAGAAAAGATTAATCTCTTTTTTCTTTAAGAAATTTCTAGTAATTGTTAAAAGATAAGATAATTCTCTTGAAGTAATTCCTTTATATACAAACTCAACAGGATTAGGTTGTCGTTCAGAATTTCTATAAAAATTACTAATTAGTTTACTAAATAATATATTTTCATCTTCTTGGGAAAACTTGGATCCTAAAAGATATCTGACGGAATTTAATACAGAATATATTCCACATAGACCATCCATCTCACCTTGTCTCAATGGTTTTTTCATAGTCTTTTTTAGTCCTAATTTATTTTTGCAAATCTTTTCCCAATAATCTTAATAGTTTCACTTAAGTAAGAATCTAACTTAACGTTTGAAGCTGAATCCATAACCTTCAAAAGAACTACTATTTCATTTTTTATACTATTATCTTTTAATACTAAATCTAAATTTAATAGTTCATTAACTCTAGATAAAATATTAGACATCTTCTTTTTTCTCTTATAGTTGTTCATTAATTCTATAAGTTCTTTTTTAACTTTTGATACTTTTATTTTTTTGTCTTCTACTTCTTTCTTTATATTCTTTATATTTTTAACTCTACTTAAAAACTCCTCATTAAATAAGAGTTGAACATTTTCTATAATTTTGTTGGATAAGTGTAATTTAGAGTTATCAATATTTTTAGAATGAATATCCGGAATTCTTGTCTCTTCTATTTTCATAATTCACTCCCCAACTTTTCTAACAATCTAATTCGTTCACTAAGATTTTTTGAATCAACTTTAGAAGTCTCTTCTATAATAGTCTTTTTGAAGTTGTGTGCTTTTTCTAAAATGTTGTTTAGTTTATTATTCTTCTTAGTTAATTCTTGTTCTATCTTAATAGCTTTTTCTATCCTCTTACTCGGTGTAAAATTTTTATCTTCCATACAAATTAATTTAACTCTTCTAATTAGATCATTTATAAAATCCTCTTTTTTTAGAAGATTTATTTTTTTGGTTTCTTCTACTTTCAAGATTTTCATTCTATTCGCAACTCCTTATATATTGAATAATCATTTGGAACCCACTTCTTTAATACTTCCCAGTCATTATCAATTTCTGCTCTCCATTGTTCATACTTATATAATCTATGACCTTCACCAATTCCATCTCTCCCTGGTAAACCCTTCATTGCAAGATATAAGTTTTCATCTAAATCATCAAATACAAAAGCTCTATTATTTAGTTCAATTTCATTTCCACTAAATTTATTATCTCTTGGAGTTATTTCATGTTCTTGAATATCTTGAATTTTAGCCCACATTCTTAAATCAATAAATGGACTTCCTTCTATAACAGTTCTTAATTCTGGAATAAATGAAGATTTAAATGCAGTCTGAGCAAAACTTCCATGATTCATATTGTTATGTTTAAAATATAATCTAGTTGGTAAATGATAATATTTACTTCTTCCAATTCCAACCATTTCATATTTGTCTAGAAGTTTTGACATTCTTTCAATATATGTTGGAGCATAATATTCATCATCTTCAAATATTATAACTTTGTCATTCTTAATTAAATTTAAAGCTTCTTTTAAGTTTGGAATTAAAGTATGAAACGGTTCATTTGTAGCTCTTCTTCTCTTAATATATTCACAATCAATAACAAGATTTGTAGGTTCTGGATCTTTCCCATCGTCTATTACAATCCATTGATCTGGTTTGACAGTTTGTTTAGATACCCATAGTTGACATAATAGAAATGGTAGTGGTCGATCTCCAGTAAGTGTAATAACAGTAATCATAAAATCTTTCTTAAAACTAAATCAAATGAATAAATTTCTGATAGTTCTTGTTCATGAAGAATTATATAATGTCCATAAAAATTGGTATATAATATTTCTTTTAGAAAAAGTAAATTAAAGTCTGGTTCTTTATGATTTATATTATATACTTGACCAGTATTTTCACAATGTCGTTTAAATAGTGCATCGTTTGGGAGATAAAGAACTAAATTCCCTTTAATTCTTAATACTCTAAACCATTCTTTTAAGATCTTTATTATTTGTTCTTTTGTAAAGTCTTCAAGAAGATGGGATGAATAAACAAAATCTAAAACATTATCTTTAAACCAATAAAGATTGGTTGCATCACTAAGAAGATGTAAAGGGTGACTTCCAATAAAATTAGAAGGATCTCCTGAATCTATAGTTATTGCCCATGGAACAATTGGATCACCACCATATCCAAGATCAACACCTTCGCCAATACAAAATTGTTTTAACCTATGTCTAGCTTTTGATGTCTCACTAATATGCATAATTTCTTCAGTCATAAATTTATTCCCTTCACTTCCACTCATCCGGAATTTGTCGAATTGGAAATACATTTTTACAATTATCTTTCCATTCACTCCAACTAGTTTCATGAATTGGAATTCCTCGATCAGCGCTTTTTTGAATCATTCCAAGTTCTCCCCATCTTTTCCCTTTTTCTATTAACGACTTATTACTTTTAAGAAGTTGATAATGTTTATTTAAAACATTTGGATATTTATTCCATGTATCTATAATATCTGGAGCTCTAGTATCATGTAAGTTTCTACCTTTGGGATCTATTAAATGTTCATGAACATCACCAACCCATCTTACACCTTCTCGTCTCCATACTTTAATATGAGGATCAAAATTACCAGAATGTATATAATGATTTTCATCTCCAGCTAATGTTATAGCAGGAATACGAAATGCACAAATATTAGGATTTCTACATTCAATATTTAGAATATCATTGAACCCTTTACTAAATGTTTCATCTGCATCTATACTAAATATCCATTCTCCAGAAGCTAAATCTAAAGAAATATTTCTTTGTTCTCCAAATGATTTAAATGGATTAATTCCCATTTTAAATGAAAAGTTTATAGTTTTACAATAGTCACTAAACTTCTCTAAGATCTCTAATGTTCCATCATTACTTCCACTATCTATTAAACATATTTCCGTAATATGTGGAATTGATAGAATATATCTTAAAATAAATTCTATCATCTCAGCTTCATTATATGTAATTATACAAGCACTAATAGTTAATAAACTCATGTTAAAACCTCACCATTCTATGTAGCATAAATCCTTCTGCATAATGTCCATCACCAGGAATCAATGAACCAAAGAATCGACTTTGTGCTATCATGATTTCCATAAATTTTGGTCTTCTTGTCATCTGTGATTTAAAAACTGATACTAGTTTGATTTTTTCATCAATATTTATAACACTAAAATAGTTTGGAAAATATGAGTGGGATGTAGTAACCAAATATCTTAATACTGTCATTTGAACTCTTCTAGCAACTGCAAATCCTACTTGAGAAGCAATTGAATGATCTTGATGATAGTCTATTTCATATGGAAAATATAAAACAGTTGGACAAGTTTGATCTAAAACTTTTACTTTTTCCTCAATAGTTGAATGTTGAGTAAATAAGAACATATGATTAACATCAACACCTAGTATTTTTGCTGCTTCATTTTGTTCACTCATTCTAATATTTACTGGTGCAGTAATTGATTCATCTGATTTCATCACAGCTAAGAAAATTTCATCCCCTACGTCACGATGTTTTAGTAATGTGCCAGCTGCACCAATTTCTAGATCATCAATGTGTGCTCCTAGGGCTAAGACTTTTTCCAAACTTCATCCTCCCACTTTCCATAGTATCCATTATAATCAGTATACTTAAATCTTATTCCATTTCTTCTTAATTGATTTTTTACTTTTTCTGTATTTGATGTTACTTTTCCGGAGATGGTTCTGGATTCTATATCAAAGATAGTTTCATCAATTATAATTAGTAGAGTATCATTAGAAGTTAACTTCTTTTCTATTCCACATACAGTTCCAGAAACACAATCAAACACTTTTTGCCACCCAACTTTTTTAGGATATTCATTTTCTTTTAAAATTTTAGCAGGAACCCCTCCAGCTAAACATCCAGATGGAAGGTCTTTATTAATCAATGATCTTGCAGATACTACAACATTGTCTCCAATTACTACATTTGGGTTCACCCACGAGTTTGGTAACCAAACACGATTTCCTATCTTTACTCCTCCCCACTGAACCGGGAATCCAAAATCAATTGGTAGATATGCACCATGAGTAAAGATTTTTGTTTCAATTCCAACTCCTACTTCTTCCCCAATCTCTACACCTCTAGCTATATTTATTTGGGAGTTCCAACCCATATGTAAAAAATCTCCAGAAACTAAAAAAGCGCTACTATCAAAACAACTCCCTCCACCTATCCACGCACCAAAATCTAAATAAGATTCTCTACCAAGTTTTACGTAATTTCCTCCGATTATTGCTCCAGAACGAATTATAGTTCTATCACCAATATGTCCACTTGTAACGTTAATTATTGCGTCTCTTTCAACTAAAACATCTAAACCAAAATAACATCCATCTAATTCCACATTATATAGTTTTGTATTTTCACTAAACCTAATTTCCATTTTGTCCTCCGCCAGTTCATACTAACTTTTTACAGAGTCTTGTTCCCTTCCCAACCCATAAAAAATCGTCATAAGAATATATTTCAAAGTTTGTATAATTAAAATTTTCCATACCAAAAGCTCCATAATTATCTATAACTAACCATCCATCTTTCTTTATTTTTCTTATGGAAGCATTTGCCATAAGTATACGTTCTACATTATTTGGATCACAATCAATTAAAATTAAATCATAAAAATTATCTGGTTCTCCATTAATTATCTCTAGGTGGCGTTGTTGTTGTTCACAAAATAATGTAATGTTTGGGAAGGATTCCGATCTAGTTTTTAATTTTTCAGCCCAAGAAATTTGTGACTCTAAAGTTTTTACACTTTTACATCGCCTAGAAAAAAAGATGGTTGACCCTCCACTTCCAAATTCAAATACTTTAAACTCTGGAGTTAAAATTAATTCTAACGCCATAATTGATCCAGTAGTGATCCATGGATAACCAATTTCTATAGTATAATTTCCTGCACAAAAATCATCTCGCTCTGGTAATTCTGTAATAATAGTTTTCATAAATTCCTCTCAATTTGATTCAGACATTTGTCTAAAGTTTCTTTAACCATATTTATTGAAATATTATTGAGACATGCATAATCTCCCCTTTTACAATCAACAAATACTTGATCTCCTAGATTTCTATGTCTACATCCTGCACATTCTAAATCACTTATCCAAATTGGATAATGTGTTCCAACAGTCCATACGTTGTTTGGACTACTACATCCATAAATCACTACAGCTGGTGTTTTAGTGGCAGCAGCTAAATGCATTGGTAAAGAATCAATTCCAAAAAATACATCTGACTTTTTAATTAAAGCTGCAGTTTTAGATAATTCAATTCCTCTACAATCTTTTCCTATTCCAAGATAAGTAGTTTGAGAATTTCCAAGTTCCAAAACCAAACAATTTTTTTCTCTAGAAAGATATTCTAAAACTTTAGAAAATCTATCCAGCGGCCACACTCTAGATTTCCAAGAATATCCAGTATGAACAGAAATAATTCTTCTACCATTTGAATCTTGTGTAAAACTATTAGCCCATCTTATTTCATTTTCTGGAATATAAAATTCTAACCTTCTATCTGAAATCTCCATTCCAATTGAATTAGCCATCTCATCAACATAATTTAAATGATTGATTTTTTCATATGAAAGTGTAAAAATAAAATCATATTCACTTCTTATACTTGATCCCCAAGAAATTACTTTATTAATATATGGGACATTTTGAACAACATCCCAACACTCAGTTTCTAAAGTTATTAAAGATGATGGAAGATGACTTTTTATAGTTCTCATTATTGGGACAGTTAGTAATACATCACCCCTAGCACCTCTGCGCCTAATTAAAATTTTACAATTTTCTGAAATTTCAAAATATTTCTGATATAACTTTCTTCTGTTTCTATCAGACATAGAATGCACCTGTGGTTTAGGAATTAAATTTATAGTTCTATTTCCAAAATGTTTTACTCTTGGATTTAATACTTTTTTTAATTTAAATCCATTACTTCTATATCTAAAACTTAAATCTGCATCTTCACTTAAATATGGGTCAAATCTTGTGTCAAATCCACCGATAGTGATAAATGTTAATTTCTTAGTAAGTAGACACCACCCTTCTAAATAAACCCAATCTCTACTATGAGTTGTTATACCTTTAAATATAAATACTCTATTTTTATGATCAGGATCTAAATAACAAAGAGCTGTTCCAACTAAGTCAACATCTCTAGATGCATTTAATAACTGTTCCAACCATCCTTCGTAAACCTCACAATCATTATTTAAGAAACAAAGATATTGTCCAGTTGCTACTTCTGCACCCTGATTATTTCCGGAGGGAAATCCCATGTTTCTTTCATTTCTAATCATTATATCTTTAGAGGTTAGTACTTTACTTAGATACGAGGGAGTCTCGTCAGTTGACTGATTATCAACAATAACAAGTTGATAATCTATTGTGGTATTTTTACGAATGGATTCTATACAAATTTTAGTATATTCAAGGTTGTTTCTGCAGAGGATTACAATGGAAACAAGAGGCATTCATTCACCTAAACTTTAAAAGTCCTTTCTATAAATTATCTATATCATTTATTATTTGTTCTTTAGATGGAATAATATCTTTTGTTGGTTCACCTTGATATCTAATAAATCTCCATCCAAGTTCTTCTATTTTTCTTTGTCTTTTTAAGTCATATTCTTTATTTTGGTGAAATCTCCAACCATCATATTCAACTACAATTTTTAGTTCTGGAATTATAATGTCCAATGAATAATTTAAACATGGTTGATTTAATTTAGCAGATGGATATAATTCTTTAACCATTTCATATATTTTAAGTTGAGGTTTTGATGGATTTGTAATAAAAGATAACATATATGCTGCTCCACCATTTAACATCCAGTTCATCCATTGTGATGATTTAGCATAATTGCTCACACCAAAATTCTTTAAACATGTTTCTTGAGTTTTCAATTCTACTTCTGGATCTAATTTTGAACAACTCTTATTACAGTATGTATAATAACCATAATTTAATGAAACAAAGTTTGTTGGTTTTCTACATGTTTTACAAGATCCTTCGCTTACACTTTTTCTTAAAAACATATTATAATATACTTCTTTAAAATTTTTATCACACTGACCATGAAATTGTACAACATGTATACCTAATGAGTGGTATGCTTCAAATTTTCTACTACAAATTTTACAATCAATATTCTTCTCTACTTCCGCTCTTTTTTTATGTTTGGGCCTATTATCTCTTTTTATAATTAAATTAGAACATTGTCTAGAACAATAATTATTATAACCAAGAGTTAAACCAACAAATTTTACTTCCTTTTTGCAATTTGGATTCTTACATATTACTTCTGTTAAGTCTTTTTTTAGAAATCTATTATAGTAATTTTTTATTCCAACATCTCGGTGAGATTGTCCTATATGACTTCCAAGAGTTGTAAAACTTTGAAATTCTCTATTGCACAATTCACATAACATTTAGTTATATCCACTTATCAAAAAATTTTATTACTTTGGATTCTACAAGTTTGTCAAAATAGTCTGGAAGATAACATACTCCATTAGAGCATATTACTCCACACTCTTCTCTAATTAAATCTTTACTTTCAAATTTCATTTCATTAAAATCTACCATAGCACTTTTGTGGGAAGGAAGGGAAACTGCATCAAATGCAATAATATATAGAGGAGCTTTTACCTCATTAGTTCCATCTGATCGTCTCTCAAGCTCAGCAAGTCCGCGCATAGACAGCCCAATGGCTATTTTATCTCTTAATAACCCCAAAAGAATATTTCCATTTGGGGTTGAAGTTGTTTCCAACTCTCCAATTAAATGATTATTTCTCCATTCATAAGTTCTAAGTAGATGAGAAACCTCTTTTAATAAAACAGTAGTTTGTCTAACACCATCAAATGCTTCATTTCCCATTGGAACAGGATGATCCATTTCAGAAACGAATTGTCTTCTTGTTATTTTATCTTTGTGATTAGTCATCGCATCATTTAAAACAACTTTTGGATATAATCTTTTATTCTGATTTACTTCATCTGCTGTTTGCATAGTCATTTTAAATATAGCTTTTTTCGGATCAGATTTAATAACAGCAGCCTCTTGATAAATGGCAGATTCTAATATAACTTTTGGCATTTTTAGATCCCTCTTGTATTATTTTAAGTTAAATTCTTTGTGGATAGACTTTATGTAAGATTTTAAATTTTTTTCTGTAAGAACAATAAAAAAGATGTTTTGTTGATCACAAAATTTTTTTGCTGCTTCCCACTTTAAAATATTTATTTCATCTTCTAGTTGGTAAGATGGTTTTATTTCATATAACATTGTTCCATTTACGATATCATAAACTAATACATCTGGATGGTAGTTGTGAATTACTCCATCTTTTCTTGCATATTCAATTGAAAAATTAGGTTTTTTATATGATATAGTATACATATCTTTTTCTAATAATCTATAAAATGCTAACTCATATGATGAAGCATAATATAACTCACACCCGTTTTTCTCAGAATAAAAATATCCTTGTAAATATTTATAATTTACAAATGGTTTCACACCTTTTTCTATCATTGTTTTTGATACAGTTTTACTTCTTTTCTCTTTTATTTCTTTAGCTTTTTCTTTGCCATACATTTCAATTAATGAAATATTTTTATTATATGGTTCAACACCTTTATTCCAAGGAACTTTACCCAACTTTTTCTCTCGAATTTTTAATCCGGTGTTTTTTGGTCTTTTTCTTCCAGTATGAAATTTTACCGATTTATCTACAGTTGTTTTACAACCTCCAATATTCTTATTACAACATATTTTTCCATTCTTGAACTGAAATTTAGCAATAACTCCACAACCATAATCACATAATTCTACAGAATATATTTGAATAGGTTCTTTTAATCTTTTAACATTAATACACATATTCCAATTTTTACTACAACACCATTTCCCATTCTTAAATTGATTGGATGCTTCTTTTTCACAACCATAATCACATAACATTTCTTCTTTATTTAACTCCCTAATAATTATAAGTCTTATTTAAATCTCCAACATCCTTAACCTGTTTACCATCTAAACTTTCTTCTTTCTTTTCTTTATCTTTCTTAACCATTTCTACTTCATAGTATTCTTTTAGTATTTCATGAATCTCTTCTAAAAATTCATAATACGTTACAATGATATCATCCAATTGATCTTTAAATGATTTTATATTAGATGATAATGTTTGAAAAAGTTCTATAGCTTTTGTAACATATAGTTTTAACTTTTGTAATATGTCATCTGAACTAAATGTTAAAAATGATTCAATTGATATTAGTCGTGCATATATCTTTTTTAATTCAAAGATCCTTCCAATTTCTTGAACATTAAATGGTTCTTCTCCACCGCCCATTCCACCACCACCCATAGCATTAGGATCTCCTCCCATTCCACCTCCCATGGCGTTTGGATCTCCACCACCCATTCCAGCATTTGGATCCATTCCACCTCCCATAGCATTGGGATCAGTTTGAGCACCAGGATCCATAGCAGCAGCAACATCATCATTCGGATCTTTTTTTGCTACTTGTTCTATTTTAATTTTTCCGGTAGATGTATCTGCATCAAGTTTAAATTTTCTACTTCTATTACTAGCTGGATTTTTTCTTAATTCCTTGATATCTATAGTTCCCAAAGTTGGAGGTTCTTCTACAAACTCTCTACCTTTTCTTTTAATCTTAACAACTTGTTCTCTCGCTCGATTATCACTTGCATCATCTCCAATACCAGAACCATAGGCTTGAGGAGCTCCTCCGGGACCACCTATTGGAACACTTGTAGTATATTCATCTCCATCAGGAGGACTTGGAACATCAGCGTTATCATCATACTGATCAAAACTCCAAAGTAATTCTTGTAATTTATCATGAATTTTATCTAGA
>Ga0209777_10007890_pt1 | contig 11720 bp, 12 predicted proteins | sample FrelakmetHBP12HB_FD_187147 | JGI IMG/M metagenome (GOLD analysis project Ga0209777, IMG submission 187147) | Freshwater lake sediment microbial communities from the University of Notre Dame, USA, for methane emissions studies -HBP12 HB (SPAdes)... | ecosystem: Environmental > Aquatic >...
GATCTCCTGGGAAGGTGATGCTTCAGGGATCTCCGGGACAACGACTGTCTTGATGACCGGCGGCGATAAACATGTAACCGCTGATTTTAAACTTCACTATACCGATAATGGCGATGGCACAATTACTGATAACATAACAGGCCTGATGTGGGTAAAGGATCCAAGTCAAATTCCTGGCGGACCTTGGGGTTCTTCAGGCTCACCGGCTAATATGTTATTTGCTGACGCCACTGGCTCATGTGATGCGCTCGTATATGCCGGCCATGATGACTGGCGTCTTTCCACCATAACTGAATTACAGTCAATTGTGGATAGTGACTATCCATCACCATCGATCTATCAACCATATTTTCCAAATACCCAGACCACATACTATTGGTCCTCGACTCTGAGCCCATATGTTTCATCCGGTCAATACCTTGTCATCGATTTCAGTAATGGCACTGTACATGGCGACAGCGGCAATATCGGCAATCTCGCTGTCAGTCCTTACTATTATGTCCGTCCTGTTCGAGGTCCGTAATTTTGACTATTAATGGGGTGGTGTATTCAATGAAAAAGCATCATTTTATCCTAGGCATCATTGTCGCCGCTGCCATTTCTTTAACGTTGATCATCGGCTGCGGGAATGCAACTGGTGGAGGCGGCGGAGGCGGAGGAGCGGGCTTATATTCATTAACATTGGATCTCACTACAGAAGGTTTTGTCACAACAGAGGCAATTGGAACTGTGGAAGTAATCCCTGCTGGAAGATCTTTTTCGAGCGGAACCATATTAGTTCTTACTGCTGAAGCAACATCTCATTATGCATTTTCATCCTGGGAAGGGGATTTAACCGGCTCCGTTCAAACAAGAACTGTCACAATTGATGCAAACAAGTCCATCACAGCATGTTTCTGCCATCATTTCACTGATAATGGCGATAACACTATCACTGATAATAGAACAGGCCTGATGTGGATAAAAAACCCGGCTCTAGTTACTGGTTTTTATATTGTTGGTGGTTTCCCGAAACAATTTTACTGGGATGGTCTCGATCTCCCCAACAGCGCAAGTGCGGCATGCGCATCACTAAATTATGTTGGCCATACTGATTGGCGTCTTCCAACCCTAGTTGAACTACAGACAATAGTGGATAACAGTAGAACAAATCCAAGCATAGATCCAACATATTTTCCAAGTACCCAATCCCTCCAATACTGGTCCAGTACTGCGGACGATTCCAATCCGGGCAACTATTATTATGTGGACTTCAGCAATGGCACTTCGGGTTCATACGGGGCATACACCCCTTCCTTCGTTCGTCCCGTTCGAAGCCCTTAAATATGATCATTTGGTAATTTGCTTATGCGAGGAATGCGATAGCGGTGCTATGTTCCGACCCTGAAACTCAAGATATCGCCGTCCTGAACAAGGTAATCTTTCCCCTTAAGGTAATGCTTTCCAAGTTCTTTAAGCTTTGCTTCGGAGCCTGCAGTCATGAGATCATCATACTTGAACATCTCTGCCCTCACAAAACCTCTTTCGATGTCGGAATGGATGACCGATCCCGCTTCCGGCGCAAGCGCGCCTTTCCTTACGGGCCAGGCCTTTACCTCGTCAGTTCCTACAGTAAAGAAAGAGATGAGTCCCAAGCCTGCGAAAGCCATCTGATTCATCTTGTCCAGCGCGGATTCATTGATCCCCATTTCTTTCATGAAAGGAGCCCTTTCTGATTCCTCCAGCCTGCTTATCTCTTCCTCAAGGGAAGCGCCTACCTGGATGCACGGATAGGAGAATTTATCGCTTAGTGACTTTGATATTGATGCGTCATTTATTTTGTCATCAGGGACATTGACGACAAAGAATATCGGCTTCATTGTAAGGAACTGGTAAGTTCTTAGAGCTGTGAGCTGGTCAGATGTGAACGTGAAACTCCCTAAAGGTTTTTCAGCTTCTAATTGAGATCTGCATGTTTTCATCAGCTCTTCTTCTTTTGATCTTGCTTCAAGGAATTTCCTTCTCTGGTCCCTTGCTATGTTCTCGAGGCGTTTTTCAACGGCCATCATGTCATATATAACGATCTCAGAGATAAAGGACGCAATGTCGCTCTCAGCTGTTTCAGACCTTGTTACCCAGCATATTTCATCCGAATTCTTGAGCTGGTTGAATATCATGTCCTTCGCGGGTCCCTGAAGATTGAAATCGGGAAGGAGAAGATATTCTATTCTTGTATAGGATCTTTTTGCCGGATTGTACATTTCGATCAGCTTTGTGACGCGGGGATCCTTAACTTCGCAAATGCCAAGCTGGATATCCATCGGCTTCTGCTTGACAGTATCAAGGGGGATCCTTGTTAGAAGGCTGAATAATTCCTGCTGTCCCGCCTGGGGGAGGCCCAATATGACTATCTTCACTTAAAGTGCGAACCCGCCGTGCTTCTTGAAGTGTTCCACAAGCCCGCCGTCAGCCAGCAATATCTGCATAGTCTTCGGTATCGGGCTTATTTTTATCGTCGTGCCTTTTGATATGTTCTTTATGGACCCATTAGCGAGGTCGACCTCGAGTTCGTCCCCTTCAGCTATCCCATCTGTATCGCACTCGATCGCCGGAAGACCGAGGTTAAAGCAGTTGCGGTAGAATATCCTTGCGAAAGATTTGGCAAGGACCGCTGATATTCCCGCGGATTTAATGGCCATAGGAGCCTGCTCGCGGGAAGATCCGCATCCGAAGTTATTGCCGGCAACAATGAAGTCGCCCTTTTTTATCTTTGAATAGAAGTTCGGATCAAGGTCTTCCATCAAGTGCTTGGCAAGTTCAACCGGGTCCTGAATCTTGAATTTGTACCGGCCGGATATCACGTAATCCGTGTTGATGTCGTCATTCTGCGGTAGCTTTAATCCTCTGCCTTTTAATATCATAGTGCGGATATTATATCATTTTAAGGGCGTTTTAGAAGTTTCTTTAAGAGCTCGCCGAGGTGCCTAACTTTTGCAATGGACCTGAATATGAAAAATATGATTATTATCCCGATAATTCCGGCCAATGCGCTCGATAGGGCGGGCAGGGGGAACATGGGAAGCTGGTAATCGATGAAAACGCCCGGGGTCCCCTTAGCTTTTCCCCCAAATCCAAGGGATGCGGCCACTTTCTCAAGCCCATCGGGATGCGAGGACGCAAGGAGTGCGGCAATTATCGCCACAGCGACCGCGATAAGGACAATTATCTTTATGGGCCTATTCTTCATTCTTGATCGTTCCGTCGAGCTCGAAGTTGGCGCTTTTCAGGATCTCGATGGCCATGATGGTGATCAATGCTTCGGCGATCCCTATTTTTGCGTGAACCGATGCCATTGCTGGAAGGATCTTTGAAAGCTCGATCGTTCCCGACAGGGCCACCTCAAAAGCGCATGCGATCGAAGCAGCAAGGACCGAGAAGAACGCCGCCAGGAAAATCCCGGCATAGGATCCGATCCTATTCCTTATGAGTTTATGGATAATATAGTATATGTAATAGGCTGCAAGAGTACCGATTATCGCCATGTTCAAAATGTTCGCTCCAAGCGCCATTATGCCGCCGTCGGCGAAAAATATCGATTGAACAGCCAAAACCACAGCGATCACTATCGATCCCGAGAATGGCCCCAGTACTACCGCAGCAATGACGCCGCCAAGTAAATGCCCGGAAGTGCTGGTCGCAATGGGGAAATTGAACATCTGTGCAGCGAAGATCAGGGAGCCGATCGCTCCCATCCTCATAAGATGATTTTCAGCAAAGCTCGATATTAGTTTCTTTGATCCTTGGGTTATGGTGCAGCCGATGTTGCCTGCGCCGGCAAGGACAGATTCAGGGACGAAGGCTGAAAGCGCCTGCCTTACCTTTGCGATGCAGTAGCCAAGCACTCCGGCGGCAACAAAAGCCGTGCCGGTCGATACTTTCGGGTCAAGAAAACCGTTGGGTATATGCATTACTCATTTCCCCCAAATAAATTAAAAATATAGGTCAAACCGAACGAAAAATTAGAACTGGATGAATCCTCGTTCAATCCGCATCCCAGCGCCGTGTCGAAAGTAAGACTATCGTTGAACTCATAGTTGCATCCAATGGCGGTTTCCGCGATCTTGGTGCTTGTATAAGTATTAATGGTGTACTGCAGTTCCCCCATGATATTGAAGGTATCCGTTATCGGCTTAACTATAGCAGTGTTATAAAGGATAAAATCATTGTGTGGTTGATTTAGGGGTTCATCATCGAATGTGTATCCGAAGTTGAAATGCAGGGAAAAGGGATCCATTTCCAATGAGTAGATCAGCATGGTCGTAATATCGTGCGCGCTCGGATCTGAAGAAATGCTCTGGTTCTCTGAATCTACCTGATATCCAAAAAGGAAGCTTGCGCCTTCAATTCCCAGGCTGTTATAGAAATTATATTTAAGCTTGAATTTTCCATAAGCTATTCCATCAAAATTTCCTTCCGGGGAATATCTGCTCATATAAGGCAGATCGAGAGAACCGTCAAAATCCCGCGCGAAACCATATTTAAGCGAAGTTATAAATTCATTATCTCCAGTATTATCCCGGTTTGTCCATAGAAGAGTCCCTGATTCCAGCACCAACTTATTTATTGAGGTTGTCCAGGCAACCTCGGTGTATAAAGGACGGAGGGCAAAACACAATGAACAATGAACAATTATCAATGACACAACAATGAATAATATTCTTATAGCTCGCGATCTAAAGCTTTGCATCTAACATCTCCCATCTCGATACCTTCTTTATGATTATACCCCATGGATGTCAATTTTTCCTGCATGTGTCGAAGAAAACAACTACAAAACATTCAAGTTCATTCACAAAAGTAATGGCACGGAAATTGCTATTTTGCTGAGTGATAGGAAAAGTGAATATTAGGGAGAAGCAAGCGGAGCGAGTTTTGAGGGGCAAAATTAGAATAAAGGAGGTGAAAAATGAGAAATTTCATATATTTAGTGTGTGTGGCGGTTGTTTTATCCGCGAGTGGCTGCGGCAGTATGACGGAAACGAAAGGGAATGTTTCGGAAAAAGCATTCGCAATGAAAGTAGATAATCCTCAGGTAAATGAATTCAACAAGCAGCTTGGAGAAATTAGCAGTGAGGCGAGCGCGGAGAAAGTGGTAAATGGCTTTGTTAATTATGTTGATTCAAGATTGGATAAATCCGCTTTCGGCAAGTCAGTTCAATCAGTAGGTGCCCTTATTGGCCCTGATGTCATAAAGAAGATGGCGAAACAGGAAGCAGCAATAAGGAATGGGGGTGGAATCGGAGTGTACTCCGAAGGCGGAACTGTTGCCCCGCTCATAGATGTGGGAACGGTCACTGATAATATAAATACACTCGGAAGCTCGGAAGGGGTAAGAGTTAACGATGAAACGGTTACAACGGCGAAAACAGCAGTTGAGGGATCCATTCCGAATATTAATACTGACAATAAATCCGGGATGACGCCGCTTGAGGCGTCAGTCATTGCTTATGCGATCGTTTCCGGCGACGATGGAACGGCCACGGCTGAATCCATAACGCTTCCAGAAGATAAAGTGAATAGCTACGCGGATAAAGTGAACAATTTCGTTGAAAACATTACAAATTAGGAGGTGAAAGAATGAAAATAAAGTTAAATATTGTGATGGTCTATGTAATAGCATTGCTTCTTTTGTCTCCTTATGCTGCATTTGCAGGAGGCGGGGGAGGGGGAGGCAAAAAAATAAAGCAGGAGGAACCGAAATATTATTCCTTTGAGGACCTTAGAAACGGCATAAGGAATGAATCGTTCTATTTTCAAAATCAAAATAAACCTGCCAATGCCCTGGTCAGTTTGGGTTATTATTTGAACTACCCTGCCTGCGCCTCAAAGAATGCGCAAATCGGGTCTATGATCAAAGCCAATCCAGGCAGCTATCAAATCGACAGTTCCCATGTGTATTCCGGATGGAACGATAATATCGAGATACCTTTTAACTGGGACAAGACGAATAATTATGTACTTAAAGGGGATCTTATATTCAGCAGGGGCAATGGAAAAGGTCCTGATTTCGTCAAAATGTTCTCTAATTGGACTCATGTCGCCATAGTGTCGGATGTTCAAGCAAGAAAAGTTTTCGAATCAACACCTGATACAAATGTAGACGTAAATTACGGCCCAAATACTTTTCAACATATCACTTATTATTCATGCAAGAGGTTTGAGACATTGCCTTATAATGCGCGGTCATATTTGGTTGATGAAGCGATCAAGAAATACAGAGGATTGCCTTACTTCCCAAAAATGTCAGTAACAGAGGCATTAATTAGATTCATATTTGCATGGTCCGATAAGGATGACATCAGCTCAATGTATTGCTCAAAATTAGTTTATCAAACCTATAAGAACCAGATCAATCTGGATACTGGAAGGACTTCTGTGCCATACTCCAGCAGTTTGGTCGATAAGAACAAACCGGCTCCGGGAGGATATTTGTTCAGCTGGATAGGGATCTCGCCAGATGATATCTATTATTTGCCTTCCCTGGGTCCGGATTTTTGCTATTCACTAAATTTATTAAGTTTATGACCAAAAAATCACTTTTTATTATTTGTTTCATTGTTTTAATAGGCGGGGGTCCCTCGGCATATGCGGGGGACTTCGCTTACCTAACCAGTTACACTTTAATCCGTACACCCAAACTTATCCAAGTGGATACTACGAACGAGGCGATCATTAAAAAGATCGACATGCCCAATGAAGAATCTTTGGGCAACATGGTGATCGATGAAAAAGGCGGTTGCTTCCTGTCTTCTTTCCGGCTTGCTGAAAGATACGGAAGGAATATATTTTATTATGATGCGGCATCCGGGAAACTTGATCAGTTCATGCATTTGGACTCGATATTCGGCCCTAAAATAACAGCATTGAACGGCGATGAATTGATCGTGGGTGTTGAGGGCAATGACTTAACAAAGAGCAAAAGCGGCATCTTGTTCATCGACAGAGGATCCAAGAATATTTCACAAAAGATATTTTTTCGAGAGGATGACCCAAAATATTCTTCATGCAAGATCATTGATTCATATTACGACGGACGTAAATATCTCTATGCGACAACGATGGATTTTGTGGAAGAGGAATATCCGGGCCAATATATTGGCGAACGGTATGGTTTTGGAAGTATTGTTGTGGTGGATGTTACTAGTAAGGAGATGTTCAAGACGATCGAAGTCCCAAGAGAATATGATACTCTGAGCGGGGTCGTGGGGGTGGGAAATAAGATATATGTCGCGGCCCAGTTAAAGGGAATCCCCACCTTTACATCGGAGCGTAAGCTTAATAAGGAACTTCTGGTTTTTTCATTGGATAAAGGCACACTGGAGTCCACCATTAAAATAAGTCCGCATCCATTTGAATTGGTATTTGATAAAATATCCAATAAACTTTATGTCTTGCACATCGATGATGACAAATCCCGTAATAATATCGAAGTGATTGACGTTAAAAAAGATAAGATCATAGGGCATCTTAATATCCCTTCGCAAACAACAGCGTCTATGGTCTCTTCCAGCAAGATATATCTGTCAGTAGGTCCTGGATTTATGCGTGACACCCGCGCAAATCCAAAGATAGTTGTCATAGATACCAAGAAAGATAAAATCATCAATGAGATCGATGGCTTATACCAGGATATATCCATAAATCCCAAATATTGATATGTTTCCTCTTGTTATTCTTGGCTTGGCATTATCCCTTGCTTCCATGCCGAATCCGCTGATCTATTTGCCGCTGGGCATATTCATTGGGTTTGTTCCCTTATTGATCCTTGATCAAATGCTTACAGGTCGGAGCCGTTTCTTTGCAAATCTGCTATTTACAGAGCTTTTGGCTATAGCCATGATCATTCCCATTGATACCTTGAATGCTGTTTATTTATTTCCTGAAACTCTTATTCTTATTGCAATATTTGCAGTCATGGGCCTTGTATACGCATTAATGATCTCGCTTTCTTCCGCTTTATCAGATAAATTCAGCTGGAACTTCAGCCCGATCATATTTGGGATATCTTGGACCATATTGCAGTATTCCCTTTCGAACATTCATTTTCTTCTTACTTTTCCATTGGAAACCGCATTGTCAAAGGTTCCGATAATGATCCAGACAGTGAGGATATTCGGGCCATATTCCGTGGTGTTCCTGATAATATTCACAAACGCTATTTTGGCTAACGCTTTTATTAAAAAAGATAAAAAGATGTGGATAATATCACTTTCAATATTGGGCATTATTCACATAGTTAATCTTTGCTATGGATATAATTCTATTAATTCCAAACGGAACTTTGGCGAAGCGGTAAATATCGCCGTTATCCAGCAGGACATAACTTCGAAGGATTATCAATTAATGGAAAGAAGCAGGTTCTTTGAGAAAATATTCGGCAATAATTTAATTGCCCTTAGTATCGATGCTTTAAAAAAACAGCCAAAGCTTGTTATATGGCCTGAACTTTCCGGGGATTATACATTGCAGGATGACAGATATCTTAGCTATCTTCAAAGAACGATAACCTCAAAAGGAACGGAACTTCTTATAGGGACATCGTACATAGATTATTGTGATAACGGAAAGAAATACAATATCGCATTCATCCTGAAAACTGACGGAGACATGACCGAGCCATACAGGAAAACAAAGATATTTCCGTTCTTCGAAACCCAATGGATTTCACGCGGTAAAGAATATGTGACCCTTCCGAGTTCAACGGCATTGAAAAACATAGGCGCAATGATATGCCTTGAGTCGACCTATCCTCAAATTTCCCGCGGCCTTTCTCGATCCGGCGCAAGTGCGCTGGTTTGCATTTCTAATGATACGGCATTCGGCAACTCGATGATCCCGTATATACACACCGCATCGATGGTGTTTCGGGCGATCGAGAATAATAAATACGGCGTTCATGTAGGCAATACCGGCCCATCAATTATCTGCGACAACAAAGGCAGAATAATTACTCAGATCCCTTACGGCAAAACGGCTTATGCGAACGCCGTCATTTCCCCCATAAATTAGTATGCTCCAGCTTCGATCTTTCTTTTGATAATGCAATAAAACAAAAAGCCCGGCTTTCCTCCCAAGAATAAAACCGGGCTTTGATCGAACTTTTTAGCTATTTATAAACTATGACCGGATTATTGTACCAATCTTCCCCTGAGCCAACCTGGGTAAATGCCTCTATTGAGTCATTATTAGTGTTTACCTTGCAGATTTGTGTATGATATGTTGGTGATGGATCATAAACATAGACATAATTCCCGTCCACGGTTGGGCACAAGAATGTCGGTCTTGAAAATGTTGCGCCCGTTATCACAGTCGACTCAAAAGTGGGCACGGTCGAATTTATAACGCGCATTTCACCTGCGACCAGCCAATTTGGAGTATAAAGCTTGTCCTTGCCAGGGATGCTTGTTATCGTAAAAAGCCACTGCGCATCTGATGTTATTAAGTTTGTAGTGTGCAAATTAGTGTCAAATACGGTAACTGTAGTAGAAGCGGGGACATAAACCTTATTGTCCTTTATCGCGATAGACTGAGTTTCGTTCCAGGAGTTCCCGACCTCATAGGTGGTGAATGAGCCGGTATTGAGAGTGACGTCCGCCAAGCAATTGTCATATAATGCAACATACGCTTTTGTTGAATCGGGATTAAGGATCAATGCGCGAGGCGCGGCCTCAAAAGTACACACCGGCACGCATGCACCCGAAGCGACGTTCATCTTGACCAGGTCGCTGTCATTCACGCGTGTCACATAAAGATAATTCCCGTCATTTGATACCGCCATTTTGTCATATGGGTGCGGATCTCCAGCCGTGAACATGGACTCGACGGTATTTGTTGAAGTGTTTATCACAAGAATATCACCTCCCGCACCTGACGTCCTTCCATAAACGTGTTTTCCGTCAGGCGAAGCGGCCAGCTGATAAGGCGTATAAGTTCCCAATTCGATCGATGCGACCGCATCGTTCGTGCTGTCAATATACGAAATGGTACTATCATCATAGTTCCCCACATATATCCACGCAGTCCCAACGGATCCTCCACCTCCGCCTCCACCACTGGATGCTGCGCTCCCGCATCCGGAGACCATAACGAACGCAGATAGGAGCAGGGACAGAGCCAAGGACGCGAACAATATTCTATTCTTCATTGTTTTTTCCTCCTTTTTACCTGGGAGGGATTGTAGCATATATTATTAATTATAGTCACGTTATTATAGCATTGAGTATTTGTTGTAAGGGCGTATAATTTACTTATTATTAATTATATATAGGAGCAAATTATGGGCATGAATGGCGTAAATAATCTTAAATATATCAGTTTTTCCAATGTGAGGAGAAAATTAAATAAAAACAATGCGAATGATGATAAAAGAGGCGAGGATGACTTCGACACTCTTAATAGTAAGCTCCGACAAAATAAAGCGATCGAATTCAAAAATGTGGAACATATATTTGAAAACGAACCCAATTCAAAGCCCTTGCCGAGAATAACCCCGATATTTAACGGTCAAAACACAAGTGTCTTAAGCGATCCCAAAGTGGATTCCTGGAAAAGAGCAATGCTCTTTATGGATCATAAGCAATAACCTTTAGAATAGCTATGCTTGCTTGACCAGCGGCTTGAGACAGATCGTGATCTTATCCTCTTCGATCCTGACCGGAATGCCAAAGCAGGACTTGTAGTGGTGTTCCTGCAGATCCATAAATATCTCTGATACCTTAAAATCTTCCTGCCGCCTTTCGCGTAGCAGCCTGATCAATGCTTTCATGTAAGGCTTGCGCTCCTTTGCGCTCATTTTAAGCAGATCGATATCCGTGTCCAGTTTTATATATTCATAAGATTTCTCTGCCCGAGGGATATCAGCGATTTTGGCCGCGAACTTGCAGAGCTTTATGAAAGAAGGCAGATCATAGAAAGAAATATCCCGGAACAGGGGGAATGCCTGTACTTTTAGATTCTCGCTCCAAAGTATCCTGTCGATCTTATCAAAACTTCTCATTACATTTTGCAGATCTTCTTCACATAATTGCTGAGCGTTCTTTCCCGGAACGCGTGACGGTCTGGAGAGAACAAGTGGCCAGGGGGTCAGGCGATTTCTAAACCTTTTCTGGAAAACTTTTTCCTCATTCTTTTCGTATAATTCCATCAAACGGGATAAAACATGGATATTGAGGATGCTTGCCGGCTCGTTGTCCTTTGCCGGCTTGCCGGCGCAGTCCATGCAGGCGGCTATCAGGATCTGCGTCCTGAGGACCTTTGGAAGTTTTTGCATTTCTTGAGGGAAAACATCTATTCCCAGATTGATAAAGTCGCCATGATGAAGGATAACCTCTGCTACCTGGGAGATAAAATATTGGGATAGGTCCATTTTGGAAAGGAGATTTTTGGCCCTTTCCGCACCATTCGAGGGATGGTCCCAATACATGGTGCCGGGAACACAGCCAATGTCGCAAAGGATCATGGCAGCGAAGAGAATATCCTTCTCTTTTTGGCTCAGGGAGTCGTACAGATTCCATAGACCATTTAAACTATTGATAAGTTTTTCCCTGAAATATTCTACCTGGAGGGTCAAATTCTTTCGCTTAGGATCGAAGAGCTGCCGATCGAAGATGCGCAGGAAATAGCCAAAATCCCTCTCTCTAAAGGCTTCAAAGGCCTTTAGGTTATATTTAATGTGCGCAATT
>Ga0209777_10007891_pt1 | contig 11720 bp, 11 predicted proteins | sample FrelakmetHBP12HB_FD_187147 | JGI IMG/M metagenome (GOLD analysis project Ga0209777, IMG submission 187147) | Freshwater lake sediment microbial communities from the University of Notre Dame, USA, for methane emissions studies -HBP12 HB (SPAdes)... | ecosystem: Environmental > Aquatic >...
TTACGGGCCGAGAATTGATTTTGATTCCGATTACAGCCTGGTGCTTGGAAAATTTTTAAAATTAAGGTCTCAAAATAAGCCGCTTACAATTTATGGCGACGGGGAACAGACAAGAGGATTTTGTTTTATTGGAGATGTTGTTGATGCGAATATCAAAGCATCAGAAAGCCCGAAAATAAAAGGAGGGGAAATGATAAACATCGGGCCGGAAAAGTCTTATTCAATAAATCATTTGGCAAAATTAATCGGCGGAGAGGTAAATTATTTGCCCAAAAGAGCCGGCGACCCGCTTGAGACGCAGGCAGACATAAATCTTGCTAAAGAGCTTTTATTATGGGAGCCGAAGGTTGATTTTAAAGATGGCGTAGAAATTACAAAAAAATGGTTCCAGGAAAATTAAAAATTTGCTATGTGGCTAATGACGGTTCATTCGTGAAATTTTTGTTGCTTTCGCAGTTAAAATTTTTACAGAAGGAAGGTTGCGATGTTTATGCTGTCTGCTCTGAAAGCAAATGGATAGACGATATAAAAAAAGAAGGGATAAAGGTCAAGACCATAAAAATGAAGAGAAAAATCAGCCCCTTTTATGATTTAATAACTCTTTGCAGATTGTGGAATTATTTCAGGAAAGAAAAATTTGATATTGTCCATACCAATAATCCAAAGCCCGGCTTATTGGGCCAGCTGGCTGCAAGGATGGCAGGAGTTCCTGTTGTTGTGAATACTATCCACGGTTTGTATTTTTATATTAATTCTTCCTCATCTAAAAGAAATTTTTTCCTTTTTATTGAAAAAATTGCAGCTTCATGCTCCGATTTGATTTTTTCGGTTAATAAAGAAAATATAGATACTTTGATAAAAGAAAAAGTAGCAAGACCGGAAAAAATTAGATATTTAGGAAATGGCGTAAATATTGATAAATTTAACCCAGAAAGATTTTCAAAAGAGTTTATCAGTAAAAAGAGAAAAGAATTAAACATTCCTGCAGATTTTAAAGTTTTAGGAATTGTTGCAAGATTGGTTAAAGAAAAGGGATATTTGGATTTATTTGAAGCATTTAAAGTAGTTTCAAAGGTTTTTCCTGACACAATTCTTTTGGTAATTGGACGAAAAGAACCGGATAAAAAAGATTCAGTAAATCCGGAAACCGTGAAGCATTACGGTATAGAGAAAAATGTGATATTTTTAGGAGAGAGAGATGGCATTGAACAAATATATCCATTAATGAACATATTTGTTTTACCTTCGTACAGGGAGGGGCTATCAGTATCCATTTTAGAGGCCATGGCAGAAAAAAGGCCGATAGTTGCTACTGATATTACGGGGTCTCGTGAAGAGATAGAAAATGGTAGAAGCGGAATTTTGGTTCCAGTTAAAAACCCGGATAGATTAGCGGAGGCGATTATATTATTACTTGGAAATCAAAACAAAGCGGAAGAATTAGGGGAAAATGCCAGATTAAGGGTTGAAAAGTATTTTAATGAAACTATTATTTTTGATAAGATAAAAAGAGAATATGAAGTGTTGCTAAAAGAGAAACTTAGCAAAAGCTAACTCTGTAGAATAAATTAAAGGGATTTTATGGGAACGTTACGAGAAAAAGCGGCATAAACTGGAAATCCTTTTTTTAATAAATAATTCTACTTTGCCAATAAAGTAGCCTGTTCCCAATGTCATTTTACGTTTTATACCTAGCGGATATTTGCTTTCGACATAATTTTCAGCATCATCAGCTATCGGCTCAACCAGGCGGCCAGTATTATACATGCGGCCAGTAGCGCAATATAAACAGATTTCTGGCAGATCTTTATTTGGGCTTAAAGATCCGATCGGTTGTTGAGAAAGCAATTCTTGAGTTTCAAGAAAATTATTAGCCACCTTTCTAAATCCATCTGTCCAGATATTACCAAGTTTATGCTGGCCACGAAAGTCTATGCAACATATGTGTCCATTGCCGTAGTAGTCAACAATCATCTCATTAAACGGGCGAAGACAGCGGTTCCTGCTAAATTTTTTACGGCCGAGTGAACGTTCGTCCATCTCCCCTGATAAAATTTTTACTTGCGTGTTTGGTAATTCTTGCTTTAAAAATTTCCAATTTTTTTTGAAATAATTTGTCAGATAAATTTGGGAAAACAGACTTAATTCCGAAATGTTTTCTGGCATTATGGTTCCATTAGTCCAAAGTATAAATTCCGCCTTCGGGATTTCTTTTTTTATTCTCCCTGCCAGTTTTTTTATTCTTTCCCATTCGATCATAGGTTCGCAATAATAATGCCAGCCGACTAATCCGCGGAATCCAAGTTCTAAATATGCAATCCTTGCACACTCCAGTATTAAGTCGTCTGTAAGCGGTCGGCTTGTGTCCAATTTTCCATATCTTCCAGGCAGGCCAATCGGGCATATTTTGGCATGGGCTTTGGCTAATGTGCATTGGTTGGTTATCTCAAAAATTAAAAATTGAGTATAGCTCAAGTTCAGAGAGTTTTCAAAAAGAGGCGATTCCATATGTGTGGTGATTTCTATTTTATATTTATAAAAATTTAGGGACTTATTTTATCATAGCACAAAAGCTGCCATGAAGACGGCTAAAAGTTCTATAAAAAATTGGCTCCGCCTACGGAACTATGGCTTGCCCTGAGCTCGCCGAATGGCAGAGTCTGTTCAGGATAAAAAAGTCCGTTATTTATTATAATCAGTTCAATAATTTCGATTATTTCGCATATTGTCCCATGCCCAAGTATATTCAATTATTAACACAGGTATCCATTCTGAGGCATTATGGATAATGAATAAGAAAATGCCAAAAATTAGCGCTACTGTATTGACAATAAAAAACCCTACATCAAACAGCTGTTCGTGCCTGGAGGTTTCTTCATTGTTGGTTAAATACAATAGCCAATTCCATAATTTCATGTTTTTTAAAATTTAATATTATTTTTGTTTATCCTACCAAAAAACCGCCTCAATTAAAAGGCGGAGTGGTCAGCTTCATTTGCCGCAACTTTTGGAAAACCCATAATATGCGGCAAGGCCGATGAAAATTTTAAATATTCTGTTGTATTATTTTGTTATTTTGATAAGACATCGTTTATTCCGATTGCGTTTTTGGTGTATATGTTTGAAGGGTTCCAGAGCATAAATCCGCTGAAATCATTGCCCATAGAATCGTTGACAGCTTTTATTTCTTGCGAAACCATCGGTGCGCCGTATACGGCGCCCAAATTAAAATCTTGTATCCATGGCCTGATTTTTGTCAGCCTTGTTGCAGCATTAGGCAGATCGCCGTTTATTTTGTTATTTCCGGCTGCATATGCTTTTTGCCGTGTAACGGCGCTGTTTAGGGCATAGCTTATTATCTCATAGGGATGTTCTGCAGGATTTTTATAGCCCAAAAATCCCGGCGCGTAAAGTGAGGGATAAAGCATAGGGCAGACATAGTCAAAGTAGCCGAAAGAATCTTCAATAACCTGTCCTATTCCCATGTCATCTGTATTGCTTGTGGTCTGGCCGAAAATATCAATTGATATTTTTGTATCTGGAAGAGAATTTCTGACTTTTAGGAAAAAATCCTTTATGATCAAATGCCGCGGAGTTTTTTTATTCCAGATTGGAAAGCCCATATTGCTTGTCTGGCCGTCGCTGGGGAATCTGACATAGTCAAAATTTATTTCATCGAAACCATGTTGTACCGCATCTTTTGCAATATCAATGTTATAATCCCGGGCTTCTTCTGAAGCCGGATCAACCCATGACAGGCCAAGATTATCCTGCCACAACACAGGCTTTGCCAGATTTTGCTTTTTAGATATATTGTATACCGCCAAATCGGGACGGTTTTTTGCCAATATGGGATCTTGGAAAACAACCATTCTTCCGATGACATAAATTCCACGGTCGTGAAGATTTTTTATAAGCGAGTCGATGTCGGGAATTTCCGAAGAATATGCGTTATATTCTTTGGCTTTTTGGGCTCCGGTTTTATAAGAAACAACGCCGAAGCTATCTTTTATATCGATGACTGCTGCATTAATTTGAGTATCCTTAAAAAGGCTATTTAAATATTCGCCATATCCAATTGATCCGGCTGACCGGCCGGTGATATAAACAGATTTTAGGACAGTCGGAGGATTTTGCAACGGCGTCGGCGGATTCGCCGGATTCAATGCGCCGATAGCATCATCTGCTAAAATTTTTTTATAGGTGATATTGTTTGAAGGAGATTTATTCATTGCATTCTTATATGTTTGAGACGCAATAAAAGAAATTCCTGCAATGAAGATTAAAATTATTGCTAATAGTACAATAATATGTTTTTTTCCTGAGAAATTCATTTATTCATAATATCAAAAAATCGCCCAAAAGGCGATTTTTTATTTCAGCTCCGCAGGTAGGATTAAAAAAGTTGCCTGAAGGCATTGCCTCGCTTCACTCGCAATTCTGGGATAGGTTCTCAACACAACCCACAGAGCAAAACAAAAACCGCACAGAATGGCGGTTTATTTCAGCTCCGCAGGTAGGATTCGAAAAGTTGCCCGAAGGCATTGCCTCGCTTCGCTCGCAATTCGGGGAGTAGGTTCGAAATCACAACCTGCAAAGTCTAAAAAACAAAAGCACCCCCTGCGGGTGCTTTTGTTTTTTTAAAGCTCCGCAGGTAGGATTCGAACCTACAACCCTCTCCTTAACAGGGAGACGCTCTACCGTTGAGCTACTGCGGAATATGTTAGTTTATATATTACTAAATTTGAAAAATATTTTCAAGTATGCAAAAATTTAAAATAAAAACAACTAAGAAGGTAAAAGATTGATTTTAGCCTTTTTCAATGCTAAACTTATTTTAGCATCATTGCATAAATAGCGTGCCGCTTTAGCTTAGTGGCAAAGCAACGGTTTCGTAAACCGTAGACGCAAGTCCGATTCTTGCAAGCGGCTCAAGTCAAAGCCAATTATTATTGGTTTTTTTCTTTTTTTGTGATAAATTAATAAAAGACTGGTCGATTAGCAATTTTTTCGTAAACGAAATTTTCAGATTTGGAGGCGAGGAATAAGAAAATCGAGGAGGCATACTAACGGAGTAATGTATGCCGACGAAATTTTATGATTTTGTAGCCCAAATATGAAAATTACAGTAGAAAAATATTGCTAAGCGAGCGGTCCTGATATGGCGGAAGATATTATCAGTTTAGAAAATTTGGAAAATAGAATCCATCAACTGATGGACTGTCTTTGACATAGAGGGAAAAGAAAAGAAATTAAAGGAGCTGGAAAAGGAATCATTAAGGCCGGATTTTTGGAATGAGGCAGAAAAGGCGGGCAAGGTCCAGCAGGAAATTTATGACATAAAAGAAGAAGTCGAGGGAATCAAAAAAATAGAAAATGAACTGCAGGAATTGAAAATTCTTTCGCAAGATGATAGTTTAAAATCGGAAATAGGCAAAAAACTAGAAGCATTAGACAAGCTTATTGAAAAGCAGGAATTTAAAACATTTTTGTCCGGCAAATATGACAAGAATAATGCAATTTTAGAAATATTTTCCGGAGCCGGCGGGCAGGATTCCCAGGATTGGGCTACAATGCTTTTAAGGATGTACGAAAGATATTGTGCAACAAAAGGATTCAAAACAAATATTTTACATCAGGCGTTCGGGGAATCCGGCGGGCCGGAAGGCAGAATAGGCACAAAGTCGGTAACAATGGAAATAAACGGGAATTATGCTTACGGCTTTCTGAAAAAAGAATCGGGAGTCCATAGATTGGTCAGAATTTCTCCGTTTAACGCGCAAAAACTTCGGCATACTTCTTTTGCCCTGGTGAATATTCTGCCTGAGATAAAAGAAAATGAAAGTGAAATGGAGATTAAACCGGAAGATTTGAAAATCGATACGTTTAAAGCCTCGGGTCCCGGCGGGCAATATGTGAATAAGACAGAGTCGGCAGTAAGAATAACACACATTCCTACGGGAATTGTGGTAGCCTCACAAACAGAAAGATTGCAAGGCAAAAATAAGTCCAATGCAATGAAAATTTTAATTTCAAAGCTATATCAATTGCGAGAGGAACAGCACGTAAAAGAAATTAAAGAAATAAAAGGAGAAAATATTTCAGTGCGTTTTGGGAACCAGATAAGGTCTTATGTTTTACATCCGTACAAGATGGTAAAAGATTTAAGGACGCAATATGAGACATCGGATACGGAAGGAGTATTAAACGGCGACTTGGAAGAATTTATTGAAGCCGAGCTCAAGCTAAAAGACAATGATTAAATTTAATAATATAACAAAAATTTATCCGCACGGCATAGTTGTCTTGCAGAATGTTTCTTTTGAAATAAAAGAAGGAGAGTTTGTTTCGATTGTGGGAAAATCCGGAGCCGGCAAAACAACTTTAGTGCATTTGATTTTGGGATTAGTAGTTCCAACTTCCGGAGAAGTTTATTTTGAAGATGTAAACTTAAATGATGCGGATCCTTATGAGATTCAGAAAATAAGAAGAAAAATAGGAGTAATCCACCAGGATTATAAATTATTGCCCAAAAAAACCGTTTATGAAAATGTAGCCTATATCATGCAGGTAGAGGGCAGGGAGAATAAAGAAATAGAGATTGAGGTCCCTAAAGTTTTGGACGTCGTCGGTCTTAAAAATAAGATTAATAATTTTCCAAATGAACTTTCCGGCGGTGAACAGCAAAGGCTGGCGATTGCCAGAGCTTTTGTCAATAATCCCGACATTATTATCGCCGATGAGCCGACAGGAAACCTTGATCCGTATAATGCCTACGAAGTGATTTCGCTTTTGCAGAAAATAAACAAGGCGGGCAAAACAGTTATTTTGGCCACACATGACAGAGAAACAATAAATAAACTGGGAAAAAGAGTCATCACAATAGAAAACGGAAAAATATTAAGAGACGAGGCAGAGGGAAGATTCATCATATAGGTTTTGGATATCAGATGCCGGATATTTGTAAAAGATATTAACTAACAACCAACACATAAAATGTTTACAAATTTAAAAAGAGTTTTAACTTTTGCGGTCAACGATTTCAGCAGGAACAAAGGAATATCAATTGCAGCGATTTTTGTTTTAACCATAATAATTATGCTTGTTACCGGCCTTTTCTTTTTCCAGGGGATAGCCGGTTATTTGGCTTCTAAGATCCAAGATAAGATAGACATAACGGCTTATTTCAAAGACGGGGCACAAGAGCAGGACATTTTAAATGTTAAAGCCGAAATTTTAAAAATGTCCCCGAAAATAAAAAATATCGAGTATATTTCAAAAGACCAGGCACTGGCGTCTTTCAATGAAGAGCATAAAAATGATGCAGTTTTGAATCAAGCTTTGCAGGAGGTGGGGAGCAATCCCTTTTTGCCGTCTTTAAACATCACAACTAATGGAGATCCTTCGCAATATTCGGCGATTGCAACCATTTTGCAGACATCGGATTTCAGCAACCTGATCGACAGCGTTGATTTCTCGCAAAAAAAAGATATTATTGAAAAAGTTTATTCTATTATTTCGAATATAAACACAGTCGGCCTTATTTTGGGAATTGTTTTGATTTTTGTCGCGATATTGATTATTTTCAACACAATAAAGCTTGCTATAGAAAATTCAAGTGACGAAATCAGCACTATGAAAATAGTAGGCGCTTCTAATTGGTTTATCCGTGGTCCGTTCGTTATCCAGGGAATAATTTATGGAGTTATTGCGTTTTTAATTTGTTTTTTGCTCTCAGGAATATCTGCTTATTTTTTGTCGCCGCAAATATCTGCTGCTCTGCCAGGTTTTGATATGTTCTCATATTTCTTGACTAATTGGTGGATTTTTGTATTAATACAATTAGGTTTTGGAGCAGGCGTGGGCATAATATCCAGTTTTATAGTCGTTAGAAAATATTTAGAAGTTTAAAGTGTTATCCTATCGTCTAATGGTAGTAAAATAGTAGTATGTGTGATATAATTAGTTAATGACTTTTTATTTCACACCGCCAAACGTTCTGCCAAAGACGAATAGGAAGTATAAAAAATGGCTTAAAAGCTTGAGAAATAGGCCTGCGCCGTGGAATAAAGGATCGACAAAACAAAATAATCCTAGCGTCGCAAAGATTTCAGAAACTTTAAGAAGGAAAAAGATTGATAATTTTGCCAATTGGCGGAAAAGAATGATTGCTACAGGAAAAATTTTGATTGATCATCCGCCGCTAAAAAAATCTGGCAATTTGGCAGAATTGATTGGCGTAACTTTAGGCGATGGGCATCTCGGGAAGTTTCCTCGTACAGAACTTTTAGCAATTTTTTCTAATGCAAAAAATAAAGGATTTATAAAAAGATATTCTTTATTAGTGGAGAAAATTTTTAAAAAGAAAGTGTCGAACACCATGCACGGTTCTGGTTGTGTTAAGATCAGTATTTATCAAAAGAGCATAAGCAAAAGACTAAATATTCCCACCGGAGCAAGGGGTGAATTGAATCTCTCAATTCCTGCATGGATTAAAAAAAATAAAAAGTATTTGAAAAGATATTTAAGGGGATTATACGAAGCGGAAGGAAGTTTTTGCGTTCACAAGGGGACATATACGTATAAATTTTTATTCAGCAATCAAAACGAATCACTGCTTAAAAATGTTTATAACGGAATGAAGATTTTAGGATTTCATCCGCACGAAAGTAGATATAAGATTCAAATTTCGAAAAAAGAAGAAGTTTACAGTGCAATAAAATTGTTGGAATTCAGAAAATATTAAAGATATTCCGGGATCTGCTAATGGTAGGCAACATGCCTCTGGAGCATGGAATCTTGGTTCGAATCCAAGTCCCGGAGCACTTCGGCTCGCTTCGCTCGGGCTTCGACTGAGCTCAGCCGAATGTCCTCAGTGCAAGCATTATGAGTAAACACATCAAGTTTAAAAGGTCTTAATGTAATAAAAAATATAAATTAATAAAACAGCCTTCTATAAAATTTTTATAGGAAGGGTGCAAGTAAAAAATATGGCAACTTATTTAAATAGAGTAAGAGTCGCGAGAAGAATTAAAAAAAGAAACAGGACAAAGCTTAACAAAAGAAAGAGATAATACAGGTTTGTAAAGAAACTGGCAAAAAGCCGGTTTTTTGTTACAATAAATATATGCAGTATGAAGAAATTGTAGAAAAATTTAAGTCTTTAGGGAATCCGAAAAATGTTGATGGCATGGCAAGATTCGGCATAAAGCCGAAGACAAAGGTTTATGGAGTCCCTGTCCCGGAATTAAGAAAAATTGCAAAGCTTGTAAAAAAAAATCATGAGCTGGCGTTAAAACTTTGGGATTCGGAAATCCATGAGGCAAGGATTCTGGCCGGTATGATTGCTGATTCGGAAAAATTGACGGCCGGCCAGATTAAAAAATGGGTGAGTGATTTTGACTCGTGGGATGTATGCGACCAGGCTTGCATGAATTTGCTTTCCAAATCAAAAGCAGCAAAAAAACAGATTTTCGAATTTGCCAGAAGCAAAGAAGAGTTTGTCAAAAGAACAGCTTTTGCCTTGATGGCTGCGCTAGCCGTTCATGATAAGAAGATGGAAGATAAGGATTTTATGGATTTTTTCCCATTGATAAAAAATGCCGCAACCGATGAAAGAAATTTTGTAAAAAAGGCGGTGAACTGGGCACTGCGCCAGATCGGCAAAAGGAACAAAAAGTTGAATAAGGAAGCAATAAGATTGACAAAGGAAATCCAAAAAATTGAGTCAAAATCAGCAAAATGGATATCTAACGATGCACTGAGAGAATTAAATAGCGAAAAAATAAAAAGCAGATTAAAATAAAAATATGAAAACAATAATCAGAAATTTAAATAAAAAAGATATTCCGGCCTGCCTCAAAATAGTTTTAGAAACCGAAGCAAGCTCTAACAAAAAAGAAGCAAAAAAGGTAATGGAAAATTCTTTGGCCCCGGGGATAAAGCCGTTGAATCCTAATTATTACGTTTTGATTTTAGAAGGCAAAATAATAGGAGTTTCCGGCTTGTATTATGACTATGAAGACCCAAAAGATATTATGTGGATGGATTATTTTGCTATTTCTCCAAAATTTCAAAGAGAGGGATACGGAACAAAAATGCTGAAAAACTTAGAGAAAATTTGTAAAGATAAAAAAGTAAGATTGTTGTGTGTGTTTACATTTAGAGCCGGAGCCGTAAGATTTTATGAAAAAAACGGATTTAAAGTTTTTGGTAAGATAGAAAACTATTACGGGGACAAACCAAGAATATGGCTATATAAGTCCCTTGCCTCATAATTATGAAAACATTTTTGGAAATATTATTACTGATAATCGCCATTGTTATTCTGATTTATCTGTCTTTTCATTTTGCAGGGATCTTGTTTTCGCCGGGTTCACAGCAGAACCCGCAGAATCAGGTGTGCTTTGGACAGAGATGTTTCTCCGTTGAATTGGCAAAAACAGAGGCTGAAAGGGAAAAAGGATTAATGGACAGAGAAGAGTTAGGCAAAAATAAAGGCATGCTTTTTATTTTTGACAAAGAAGGAGTTTATCCCTTTTGGATGAAAAATACCCTAATACCGTTGGATATGATTTGGATCGGCCAGAATCAGAAGGTTGTTTTTATCAGCCAAAATGCCCAGCCGTGCAAGACCTTGATCTGTCCCATTATCAATCCCTCGGCAAAGGCAAAATATGTTTTAGAAATCAATGCCGGCATATCCGGCGAAGCCGGAATAAAACTGGGAGACGAGGTGAAAATAAATATAGCCAATTGACGGGCTTGAGTCTTCACCCAAATTTCTTGCAAAAAATCGGGGTGAAGACTTGACAAGGCAATTTGTGGTATAATATAAAAAAGGTCGATTTTTAAAAGTAAAAATTCACCCAGTCAAATAAATAAAATTTAATTTGACCGGGTAAAAATCGAATCTATGAAACTAAGCACATTAGACGTAGTAGCGCTTGTTTTAGTCATCATCGGCGGCTTGAACTGGTTGTTTGTGGCATTGGGATTCAACTTGGTAACTGCGATCTTTGGTTTTGCAGGATGGCTCGTAGCATTGATTTATATCCTAGTAGGTCTGTCAGCCATTTATCTGGCCTCTATTTGCATGAAATTAGAAAAGAAATAGAAACGCTAAAACAAAAAACCGCATTTAGCGGTTTTTTGTTTTCAGTTGCTGATTAATTAGCGGCTGAATCTTGGAGGTCTCTTTTTTGACCAGCATTCTCTGCAATAGATTGGTCTGTCTGGAGCTGGCTCAAAAGGAAGCTCTGTAATTTCTACTCCGCATTCGGAGCATTTCCAGTTTCCTTTAACCATCTCTCTTGGAGCGAAACCTCTGCTGTTATTATTTTTGTCGAACATTTTTGTTTTCTTTTTTTGACTAGTAAAACGACCTTTTAATCCTAATAGTCGTTCTACTTATTACTAAGATACTTGACTTATTAGTACTTTTATTATACTCCTTTTATTCATCCCTGTCAAGTATTGTATATTTTTGCCCCAAAATATATGATAAAAATAAATACAATTAACTAAAAATAACATGAATAAATATATTTGGATTGTGATAGTGTTAGCAATAATAATAGTTGCCCTAATTGGAATTTTGGTATTTCTGCCCAGAAATATCGTACCCGGAAGTGTCGAGCAACCTATAATCGGTACACAAGGCTTGACAATATTTTCTTTGCGGCCAAATCAGGAAATATCTTCAAGCCTTGTGTACCGAT
>Ga0209777_10007892_pt1 | contig 11719 bp, 8 predicted proteins | sample FrelakmetHBP12HB_FD_187147 | JGI IMG/M metagenome (GOLD analysis project Ga0209777, IMG submission 187147) | Freshwater lake sediment microbial communities from the University of Notre Dame, USA, for methane emissions studies -HBP12 HB (SPAdes)... | ecosystem: Environmental > Aquatic >...
TTCACTCCCCCATCTTTTGAGCAAAAAAGACCTGAAGAAAACTCTGCAGAACATTTTTAAACTTCTCAATCCAGACGGAATTCTGGTTATCCAGAACAGAAACTATGATAAAATTCTGAAGAAAAAGATAAGATTTATGGCTCCAAATATCGTCGAGACGCAAGATGGAAGGGTGGTTTTCTTCCGACTGCTTGATTTTCTAAAGGACAAGGTGGTATTCAATCTGGCAACTTTCAGACAGAAGGAAGGGAAGTGGAGTTTTCAAACAAAATCGACCCTTTTGCGTCCAATATTGAGAAAAGAGATAGAAAACCTTCTGATTGGGCAGGGTTTCAAAAAACAAAAAATCTACGGAGACTATAATTTTTCCCTTTTTAGAAGGTATCTTTCTGAAGATCTTATAATTTTTGCAAGAAAATAACCCATTCGGACTTAAGGAGAATAAAATGACAGAGGAAAAAAAGATCACCAAGGATATGTCCTTTGGAGAGGTTTTGAGAAAATATCCCCAGACGGTCAAGATTTTCTTTATGTACGGGATGCACTGCTTCGGGTGCGCCATAGCTGAAGATGAGACCATTGAGCAGGGTGCTTTAGCTCATGGTGTGTCACCGGACGAATTAGTGGAGGATTTAAACAAAGCTTTGACAGGTGAAGTAAAAGAAGAAAATGAGTAACGATCAGAAGATAGTTGAGGATATCCTCAAACTCAAAAAAGAGCGGAAAGCTATAATCTTAGCCCATAATTACCAGTCATCTGAAGTGCAGGATATAGCAGATTTCTCCGGGGATTCTCTGGGTCTAAGCCAGGAAGCGGCAAAAACAGAGGCCGAGATAATCATATTCTGCGGGGTTCACTTTATGGCTGAGACCGCGGCAATCCTCTGCCCGGATAAGACCGTTTTGATGCCGGATCCGAATGCCGGATGTCCGATGGCGAACATGATCACCTTAAGACAGCTCAGGGAGCTCAAGAAGAAACATCCTCAGGTGTTAGTAGTCACCTATGTGAACTCCAAAGCTGAGATAAAAGCTGAAAGCGATTACTGCTGCACTTCCTCCAATGCGGTTAAGGTCGTCCAGTCGATCCCTGCAGACAAAGAGATTATATTCATACCGGATAAATATTTAGGCAGCTATGTGGCTTCCCAGACCAAAAGGGAGCTGGTTCTCTGGCAGGGTTACTGCCCCACTCACCGGAGGATTTTACCTGAGGATATTTTAAAAAAGAAAGCCTTATATCCTAAAGCTGAGGTCCTGGTTCATCCGGAGTGCATTCCCGAAGTCATCGCCATGGCAGATAAGGTGCTTTCCACCACCGGCATCTGCAAATATGCTAAGGAATCCAACTCGGAGGAGTTCATAATAGGAACCGAGATAGGGATTTTGCACAAGCTGAAAAAGGAAAATCCAGAGAAAAGGTTTTACCCAGCCTCAGAATTAGCTGATTGCCCGAATATGAAGGTGAATAATCTGGAGAAGATTTTCTGGTCTTTACAGGATTTAGTCTATAAAGTGGAAGTTCCAGAAGATATCGCGAGAAGGGCTAAAAGGTCTATTGATCGGATGCTGGAGATTGTTTAAATAATTATATAGAGAGTTTTTAAAAAGTATTTTTTGGAGTGCAAACCTTCGGGTTTGCCTGTTTTTTTACAAGATGGCTGAGTAAAGCTGAAGCTTTACACTCCATGTTTCTTCCCTAAATTTTGACTATGCCAGAACTGCCAGAAGTTGAAACGATTGTCCGCGGGTTAAGGAAAACGGTTTCAGGCAAAAAAATAAAAAACCTGAAGATTTATCCTTCCAGAATTCTGCACAGTTCCCCTGCTTTCTTAAAGAGGAATTTAATCCATCAAAGAATTCAAGAAATCAGCCGAAGGGGAAAAAATATAATCATCAAATTGTCCAGTGGTGACCTGCTTTTGATTCACTTGGGTATGACCGGGAACCTGTTTTATCTGAATAGACCAACTCTCATGGGAAAGCATGACCATATAGAACTGGAATTCATTGACAGAACGTACCTGAGATATAGCGATATCAGAAAATTCGGGAAATTCAAGCTGGTAAAGTCGTATCAATCTGCCAAGGAAGAGGTTCTAAAAAAGTTAGGACCAGAGCCGTTAGAGATATCAGGAGATGATTTTGTTCACCTTTTGCAGAAAAAAAAGGGAAAGATTAAATCAGTTCTTTTGAATCAATCGATTATCGCCGGGATTGGAAATATCTATGCTGACGAGGCATTATTCGAGGCAAAAATCCATCCCCAGCAAAAGGTGTCTGATATCAGTCGGAATGGGTTAATAAAACTACATCAGGCAATTCAGAAAATCTTAAGAAAAGCCATTAAAGCTGGCGGCTCCTCAGTTGACAACTATCGAGATGTGAAAGGGGAAAGAGGGTTTTTTCAGTTTTATCACAAGGTCTATGGCAGGGAAGGAGAGCCCTGCAAAAAGTGCGGAACCAGAATCAAAAGGATAATCGTTAATCAGCGCTCAACCCATTTTTGTCCGAAATGCCAGAAAAGAAAGTAGGGGTTCCAAAAATTGAGCCCCTACCTATGTCCAAATAAAAAAGGACTACAAAAACAAATGGAGGTCTGAATACCTCCTCTACAAAAATAAAAACAAAATAGACCCGGGTTGAAGTTCATCCTGAATCGCAACGTGGGTCTATTGACTATTAAGAAGAAATGGAGGTCTGATCCGCCTTTGGCGGACCACTACATTTCTTAAACCTCTTCTTTCTCCAGAAAGAGATTCCTCATCAGCTCGTCGATCTTCTCGATGCGGAAGGGCTTGGCTAAGTATCCGTCCGCGCCCTCGTTTAAGGCTTTGTCCTCCGGATAGGCGTTGGAGTATCCGGTGATCATTATCACCGGAGTTTTAAGGTTCTTCTCCTTGATCCTCTTCATCAGGGTTACCCCGTCCATATGGGGCATTTTGATATCGGTGATGATCAGATCAAAAGGCTGCTCCTGCAAAATCTCCCAGGCTTTTTCACCATCCTCAGCCGAAAAAGGAAGATAATCCAGAGAGGAAAGGGTGTCGATGAGCATATTCCTCAGGATCTCATCATCATCTATTACCAGGATCCTCTTAAGAGCGGATTTTTTTTCGGGCTCCGGTCTTTTGTGTCCCATAAGATTCTGGATTGCCTCCTCGATCTTTCCAATGCGGAAGGGCTTGGCCAGAAAGCCGTCTGCACCTTTCTGCAGCGCTTGTTCCATAGTGAAATTGTAATTGTACCCGGTAATAAGCAGGACTGGCAGGGATGGATTTTTTGCTTTAATCGATTCCAGGAGAGAAAAGCCGTTCATCCTGGGCAGTTTGATATCGGCTATTACCAGATCCATCTTCTGCTGGTCTAAAAGGGTCAAAGCCTCTTCTCCATCCTTGGCTCCGAAGGTGTTGTAACCCAGCGCGGATAAAGTATCGATCATCAGCTGACGTACCTTCTCCTCGTCATCCACGATCAAAACCTTCGTCCCTTGTTTCATACGGACCTCGAGTTTGTAAGTGTGAACTTAAGTCTCCATATCTTTTTATCGTATTTTTTCGAGATTACTTGAGGGGATATAGAAGAAAACTGATTGCAGTCACCCAATTTATTGGGTTATTTTAAGCTCGATAAATCGAGCAACTACAGGCCGCATCAAATTACACGGGCTTCCAAAAAATGTAAAGGAAAAATCGGGCAGAGTGCCCGACCTACGAAGAGTCGTTATCTCACGTCGGAAATATTATTTGGAGCTTTGAGGACTGATACCTCGTCCTCACAGGAGTGAGGACGCTACAATTATCAGGCACGTATGAGGTTTAAAACCTCAGATTTCTTTTGCTCTAAAAGCGCTCTGGTGTTTGCCTCTAAATTCAGGCGGAGAAGAGGCTCGGTGTTGGAAGGTCTCACATTAAACCACCAGTCAGGATATTCGATGGTTATACCGTCCAGGTGGTCGATTTTAGCGTCCTTATACTGAGATACGATTGCCTTCAGCTTCTTTGGGACATCTTCAACCCTGGAGTTTATCTCACCAGTCCTGAAATAATGGTCGATAGAGCTTACCAGTTGAGAAAGCGGCTTGTCCTCTGCGGAGAGAAGCTCCAAACAGACCGAAAGGGCGATCATTCCGGAATCAGCAAAATAGTTTTGGCGAAAATAGAAATGGCCCGAATGCTCGCCTCCGAAGATGGCATTATATTTTTTCATCAAGGGTTTAATCAGTGCATGTCCCACCGGTGTGCGGATGGGTATTCCTCCGTTTTGCTGGATGACCTCACGAACAGTCCTGGAACAGGGAACATTGTATAATATGGCTGCGCCTTTTTCTTTTTTCAGCAGGCTCTTAGCCACCAGAGCGGCGACTATATCTCCTCCCAGAGTCACACCCTTCTCATCCACCAAGAACATCCGGTCCGCATCGCCATCAAAAGCCACTCCGAAATCCGCCTTCTCCTCTAAAATCCTTTTCCTTAAAGGGACCATATTCTCCGGAATCATAGGGTTGGGCACATGGTTGGGGAAAGAGCCGTCCAGCTCGAAGAACATCGGGATCAGCTTGCAGGGGAGATGGGAGAAAAAATCAGGCAGGACCTTACCGGCTATACCGTTCCCGGCATCGGCAACTATCTTAAAGGGCTTGATTCTCTGCGGTTCGATAAAAAATAAGAGATGCTGGATATAATCAGTTTGGATATCCTGCTTTTTTACTACTCCTTTTTTTCCAGGAGTCGGGAAATCTCCTTTAAGTATGATTTCTCTGATCTGCTCAATCCCCTCTTTGCCACTTAAAGGGACAGCCTCCTGCTTGCACATCTTAATTCCGTTGTACTCTGGAGGATTATGCGAGGCGGTAATCATAGCTCCGGAATCGTATCCGAATTTACCAACGGCAAAGTACAGAGCATCAGAGGTGCACAAGCCTATGTCAATTACATCTGCGCCTGCCTCGGTTATCCCACAGGCAAGACTTTTGAACAAGGCATCTGAGGAGAGCCGCATATCCCGACCTATAACCACCGTCCTTGGTTTGAGATACTGAACAAAAGCCTTGCCGATCAGGTATATGACATCGTCATTAAGCTCCTTGGGATATATTCCTCTTATGTCGTAAGCCTTAAAGATGGAGGGGTTTATTTTCAAGCCTTCTTTTTTCATTATTTGCTCAAGTTTCAAACAACTATAAGGAAAAAAGTTGTCCTTGTCAAATCTTTCTTTTGGCTTGGGAATGGACTCCAGAAACCCGTAGCGTTGCCAATCCTTTGGCTAGGTAAAGAGGTATCCATCTGGTCCGGAGACGAAAAAAAGTCTTTTCTCAAGATTTTTTGCTTGACAAATCCTTGTTCTGCCGATAAAATATGTGAAAGTATTCACAACGCTATGCGAAAAATCTCAGAATCCACGATCCACAGGCTTTCCCTTTACTACCGCACCCTGATAAGCCTGCAGAGGGAAAGGTACATCACGGTTTCCTCCAGGGAACTGGCCAGAAGGGATAAACTCACCCCCGCCCAGGTGAGGAAAGACCTCTCCTTTTTCGGGAGCTTCGGAACGAGGGGATTAGGATATCCGGTGAACGAGCTTAAAGATAAGATCGCCTCTATCCTTGGATTGAACCGGACCTGGAATGTAGCTTTGGTTGGGGTTGGAAACGTGGGCTCAGCTCTGGTCTCCTATAAGGAATTTCCCAGGCAGGGGTTTGCCATTAAGAAGATATTTGACAACGATCAGAGGAAGATCGGAAAAAATCACAAGGGGATCCTGGTCTCAGACGTAAGGAATCTGGCAAAAGAACTGAAGGAAGATAAAATCGAGATCGTGGTTCTGGCTGTTCCGGCTTCTGCTGCCCAGAGCGTGGTGGATGAGGTGGTATCAGCCGGAGTTCATACTATTCTTAACTTCGCTCCCACTAACCTCAAGGTCCCGGATAATGTAATCCTGCGCACGGTCAATATGGCAATGGAATTAGAGCATCTCTCCTTTGCCCTTTCCAACCGGGGGAAGATAAAAGAGCTATAACTTCTTTATCCCCGGTATCAAAAACCCGGTTAATCCACCCAGGGCAACTAAAACTCCACTTAAGAATACAATCATCTGGACGTGTAAAAGCCCTCCCATAACTCCTACCAAAGCTAAAGAGATCGGTCTTAAGCCTCCGCTAATTGTTCCCAGAGTGCCGAAGACCCTGCCTTGTTTCTCGTGTGGTATTCTGGACTGAAATACGACCGGTACCAAGATGTTGGCAAAGGAAACCCCAAACCCGCACCCGCCCAGAAGAAAGATCGAGGTCCAGAAGGATTCCGAGACCCCGAACAGGGCTAAAAAGGACCCGGCTACAACTATTCCTATCATTATAAAGGTACCTTTTCTTCTTACTCCGCCGAACATCCCAAGGAAAAGACTGCCTAAAACCATTCCTACAGATATGCTTGAGCCAAGCACACCGAATCCCTCTGCTCCCATCCTCAATATCTTCTTAACCATCAGCGGTATCAAAACCCCTACTGGAGCCACGAAGAAATTAAGAATGGAGATTAAGACCACCAGTCCAAGTATCCCTGATTCTTTACGGATAAAATTCAGACCATCCAGGAGTTCCTGCAAGAATCTTTTTCTTTCCTCTGAGGGAAAAACCTGCTCAACTTTCACCCTCACCAGAAATATGGCGATAACCGAGACGAAAAAGCTTAAAGCATCCAAAAACATCACTGTTCCAGCTCCAAAAAGAGCGACCAGCGCTCCTCCTAAAGCGGGCCCGATAATTCCGCTTAAGTTATTGCTCATCTGAGAGATGGAGTTAGCCCGGACTAACTGCTCCTTATTTACTATCACCGGTAGGAATGAGGCTAAGGCGGGGTTAAAGAAGGTCGACATAGATGAAAGGAAGGCTGCGATTACAAATATGTGCCAGACCTGAAGTTGATTCAAGAAGTAAAGCACTCCAGGTACAATGATCAGCACCCCACGCCCCAGGTCCATCAGGATCAAAAGCCTCCTTTTATCCACCCGGTCAACGTATGTTCCAGCAAAAGGTCCCAGGACGATTGCCGGCAGGGAAGAGCAGATAGCTACAGTTGCCATAGCGGCAGTGGAGCCGGTTTTTTCCAGGACCCACCACATCAGGGCTATTATATACAAGAAATCGCCGACCACTGAGATAGTCTGGCCTATCCAGATTGAAAAGAAATTCAGGTTCCGAAAAATCGAGCCGGAGCCCTGGTTTTTTTCCTGCAAGTTTTCCATTTATCTCTTGTGATTCTCAGTTTTTAAAAATATTTTCTCCGGTTTTCAAATCGAAGAATAATGCCTTATCCAGATCAAAAGACAATTCTGTGAAAATACCGGGATGAAGGTTTTCAGAGAATCTTTCCCTGATCACTAATTTCTGGTCTCCGGTTTTAAAATAAAGAAAAACCTCTGCACCGACAGGCTCGATCTGCTCCAACTCGAATTTTAGATTCTGGCTTTCTCTACAAATCCTTACATCCTCAGGTCTTATTCCCAGGCAGATTTCCCTGCCAGCGTACTCCTTCAAATCCTTTTCAAATTTCCTAGGAAGAGAGAATCTATGCTTATCCTCAAAAATAAATTCCAGAGAAGAAGTTAGAATGCCTTTAAGCAGATTCATCGAAGGCGTTCCCATAAAAGAAGCCACAAAGATATTAGAAGGTGAACTGTACAGCTCAAAAGGTGCTCCAATCTGCTGAATAGTGCCTTCCTTCAAAACCAGGCACCTGTCACCCAGGGTCATAGCCTCTAACTGGTCATGGGTTACATAGACCACAGAGGTCTTTAAGCTTTTGTGCAGTTTCAAAAGCTCACCTCTCATCTGGACCCTGAGGAGAGCATCTAAATTGGATAAGGGTTCATCAAAAAGAAAAATTTTTGGTTTTCTGACTATTGCCCTGCCTAAAGCCACCCTTTGTCTTTCCCCTCCGGAAAGAGCTTTGGGTTTTCTCCGAAGCAGCACACCCAATCCCAGAATGTCGGCAGTCTCACTGACCCTTAGTCTGATTTCCTCTTTTGAATATCCTCTGAGTTTCAAGGGAAAAGCAAGGTTCTCAAATACCGTAAAATGAGGGTAAAGGGCATAGTTCTGGAAGACCATAGCCACATCCCTTTGTTTGGCTGGCAGGTCATTGATTAAAAGTCCGTCTAGATGGATCTCACCTGAGGAGGCTTCTTCTAAACCAGCTATCATTCTTAGAATCGTGCTCTTTCCACAACCAGACGGGCCTACCAGCACGAAGAACTCTCCCTCCTCCACCTCGAAGCTGATATCTTTTAAGACCTGATCCTTGTCAAAATGCTTGTTTACTTTTCTGAGCTGAAGTTTAGCCATAGTTAATAGAATTTGATTAATTATATATTTTGCTCTTCAGATTGGCAAGGGATTAAAAAGAATTTTTTCAAAAAAGGTTGACATTTTTTTATCAGATCTGATTTCAACACAACTTTCAAGTAGTAAAAGATTTTATGTTGACAGGAAGAATATCCCAAGAGAGGGGAGGTGGTTGACTTCTAATTTCACAAAATATGTTCTGAAGGTAAAAAGTCTTCTTTCTATATCTTGTATTCAAAGTAAAATTTCTTACAATATATTGAGAGAGGTACGATATTTTTCAAAAAAATTTTTAGGGGTTTCAAGATTTTGCTTGACAAGAGATAACATAAGGTTAGATTAATGGTTGAGGAGAGGGATGTAACTAGCTGGGTAATTTTGTATTAGAATTACTCCTCACAAAAACTTGCTTTTTGAAAAGGGATATTCGAAGTTAAGCCAATTTTTGCAGATTAGTTGATGTTTTAAAAGGCGCAGGATTTTTTTATCTACGAATGTTCATATTTTGAACATAAGGAGGAGGTGATTCTATGGAGCTGAAAGAATTAATCCTGGAGGTGGAGGAGTTAGAGGAGAAGATTGCTCCTTTATCATCTAACGGCGGACAGTAATTTGTCCTGGTTGCTTTTTGTAACGACAATTAGCACCTCCTAATAGAAAGACCACCCTGCTCCTGGGTGGTCTTTTCCTTTTCTACGCCGAACTCATCATCGCCTGGGCAAGTTTTTTTATGTCGGTGAGGAGATCAAGCTTTTCTTTTTCGTCAAGGTAGCTTTGTTTTAACTGCGGGTCATCTATGTTCTGGCTCAAGGTTTTTATTAGTTTGCCAGCCTTTTCATATTCCTTATAAGAGCTCTCCAGGTCGTTTTTCAAAAAGTAGAGCTTTCCCCTGAGATAATAAATCCTCCAGATAATTTCCAGTCGATTTAGCCCTGTAGCTTTCTCCAAAGCCGTTTCCGAGTATCTCAAAGCCTGATTTAAATTCCCCTGCCTGAATTCCTTCCTGAAGAGCATATAATAATATTCAGACTCAATTAAAGGCATGTTATTCTGCTCGATGATCTTCTTGGCGTTTTTCAGAGAGGTTTCTAGCATCTGGTTTTGTTCTGAGTCTAAATAAGCCCAGGCAAAATCCAGGCTCAGACTAAGCTTATCCTCTAACGAGTCCAGCTCCTCAGCCAGGGCGATCGAATTTTCCAGCAGCTTCAAGGCTTCAGCGGTCTTTTTGTTTTTTCTTAAAAGTATTCCCTTTAAACGACCAACTGCTATCTGGGTCCTTTTATCATTTATTTGCCGTGAGATCTCCTGAGCTTCTTCCAAAAACCGATTCGCATCTTCTACCCGGTTCAACAAAAAGAACAATCTTCCCAGGGAAAGCAGAACTGAAACTTTCAATTCCTTATCCTTTATTTCGTCGGAAATATCCAATGCTTCTTTCAATTGAGTTAGTGCCCTCTGATAGGAACCAGTTTCCAGGTCTATATAAGCCAGGCTTTTTAATAAATAGCCGGCTGGCTGCTGGAAGCCTATGTCCCGGGCTATCTTCAGCCCTTTTCTGCCATAATCTAAAACTTTCTGATAATCCCCCAATTTAAAGTAACTCTCGCTTAGATTCACCAGGTTTATAGATATTTCCTTCTGGTTATCTATCTCCTGATTCAGTTCAAGGGATTCCAGGTAGGATTTTACGGCATTTTGCAGGTTTCCCATAAGATAATAGACAAAACCGATATTGTTTAAACTTCTGGCAATCTCCTCTTTGTTCCCGAGCTCTTTCTTTATCTGTAAAGATTGCTCGTGATATTCCAGTGCTTTTTTATACTGATGTTGAGAAACATAAATCGAGCCCATATTATTTAAGGTGGAAGCTATATCAAATTTGTTTTCTAATGATTTATGAATCTCCAGAGCTTCCCCAAATGCTTCTAAGGCTTTTTCGTATTGGGAATCTATCCAGTAAATATTTCCTAAATTGTTCAGTGTGTGAGCGACCTCTTTATAATCTTTAAGTTGTTGAAAGGTCTCCTTTGCCTTAATCAAAAAGCTCAGTCCATTCTGGTGGTCATGTTTTAACCGGAAAAGTTCACCCAAGTCCTTGTAGGTTTCAGCAATTAATTTCAGGTTCCCTGAAAGCCCTACCGTTTTCAGGATAGCCTGGTAGTCTTTTAAAGCCAGGTTCAAATCCCCGATGTTTTTCAAAAAAAGATCGCCCCTTTGCTTGAGGGCTTGAGCAGTCCTTTTGGATTTCTCCTTCTCGTCAGGAAATTTTTCAGCAGCCGCCAGGGCTTTTTCAAGGTATTTTAGGGCCTGAGGAAAGTCTAGATCCTTCTGATCTTTGATTGCGCAGTTAAGAGAATAGTCATAAGCTTTTAGGTAATCATCACTGGCGATGAAATGAGAAGCGATCTCCTCGGTCTCGATTTCTTCTCCGCTGGATTTTCGTCCCTCCAGAAAATATGCCAGTTTACGATGAAGAGCTTTCTTCTCTCCGCTGAAGTTCTTGAAGATTAAAGACTGAAGAGCAGGAGAAGAAAAGGCATATACCAAGCTGGAAGTTTTCTTTTGAGCCTGGATAAGAATCCGGTCTTTCAGAAGAATGAAAAGAGACTCGAATATTTTGTCTTCTTCACATCCTGTCAGGAATTTTATAGAGTTCAGGTCAAGCTCCATGCCGATAACTGAAGCCAGATTGAGAAAATTCAAGACTTCCTCAGGGTATTTTTTTAGATTACCCAGGATGGTCTTTTCGATCGTGTCAGGGACATTGAACCCCTTTAGAAGTCGTTCTTCAAATCTCAGGGAGCTTTTTTCAATACTCAGGGCTTTCTTTTCGAAGAGATATTTCAAAATCTCCAGAGCGAAAAGCGGAACTCCGGAGGAATTCCGGTAAATGAAATCAAGCAAAGTATCAGGGGCAGTTTTTTGTCCTAATTTCTGAGATAGGAGCATACCCAGGTCCTGCTCAGGAAGAGAGGGTAATCTCAGAAGGTGGAACTGATTTGAACCAGTCAGGCAGTTAATTAAAAATTTAAGCTTACCCTTTGGGTCTAATTTGGCTTCTATCAGGGTCCCGCATAAAAATAGCTTAGATTTGTCCAGGATTTTAGTCAGTTCTTCTAAAAAGCTGACGCTTCCCTCTCCCATATTCTGGAGGTCTTCAAAAGCTAAGACAAAAGGAAAAAGATCAGAAGCCTCTATTAAGAAAAAAGAGAGTTTTTCCAGTTCTGATTTTGCCTGACCTTCTTTTTCATAACCTTCGTTTAAGAAGGATTCAAAAGTCTCTTCATATCTTTCTCCAAATGAGGGATGGAGCTTTTGGAAAAAAGGCCAGATTCGGCTGAAAAGCTCTCTTACTGGCTGGAGAGGGTGGGTCTCCTC
>Ga0209777_10007893_pt1 | contig 11718 bp, 14 predicted proteins | sample FrelakmetHBP12HB_FD_187147 | JGI IMG/M metagenome (GOLD analysis project Ga0209777, IMG submission 187147) | Freshwater lake sediment microbial communities from the University of Notre Dame, USA, for methane emissions studies -HBP12 HB (SPAdes)... | ecosystem: Environmental > Aquatic >...
CCCCTGGCGCTCGCGCGGCGTGCGCTCGGTCGTCGCGCGCGGCAGCATCGCGTACTCCGCCGTCACCCAGCCGAGGCCCGTGCCTTTGCGCCACCCGGGCACGCCCGCCTCCACCGACGCCGTGCACAGCACGAGCGTCCCGCCCATGCGCACCAGGCACGACCCTTCGGCGTACGGGTTGGCCCCGCGCTCGAGCACCAGTGGACGCAGGTCCGCCGCGCCGCGCCCGTCAGGCCGCGCCACGCCGCATCCTGGCGATGAGCCCCGTCGTGGAGAACCCCGGCTCGAGCGGCACGCGCACCACCCGCCCGCCGCGCGCCTCCACCAGATCCGCCCCGACGATCTGTCCCGGGCCGTAGTCGGCGCCCTTGACCAGCACGTCGGGCTGGAGCGCGGCGATCAGCTCGGCCGGCGTGTCCTCGTCGAACAGCACCACCGCGTCCACGCAGGCGAGTCCGCCGAGGACGAAGGCCCGGTCCTCCGCCCGGTTGACCGGCCGCCCGGGTCCCTTGAGGCGCCGCGCCGACGCGTCCGTGTTGAGCCCGACGACCAGGAGGTCGCCCTCGGCACGCGCCGCGCAAAGGAGCGCGACATGGCCCCGGTGCAGGACGTCGAAGATGCCGTTGGTGAACACTACCTTTCCGCGCGCACCCCGCCGCCACGCCACCGCGGCCTGGCGGCTCAGCCGCTTTTCCGACGGGCCCGCCGCGCCGGCCGCGGCCACTACAATCCCGCCCGCGCGCTGGGCGTGAAGTGGAGGTAGAAGACCCTGCGGTAGCCCGGCAGGCTGACCACGACGCTGTCGGTGTACGTCGCGCTGATCGTGATCTCGCTCGGCGACCGCGTGCGCGCGATCTGCCACTGCTTGGGCCCGAGCGGAATGTTGAGGGAATCGCATTGGAGCACCAGCCGGTCGCGGATCGCCTGGTCCGTGAGGGTGGACGCGAACGCCGCCTGCGACTTCACCTCGTCGACCAGTTGATAGTAGCGCCAGTAGACGGCGCCGAAGTCCTTGGCAACGTAGATCGCCAGTATCACGAGCAGGATGCCGACGAGACAGCCGAGCTTGCCCTTCCCGCCCTCGCCCCGCCACGGTCTCACCACTGGGACTGCGCTCCCTCCACCACCTGCGTGACCAGCTTGGCGAGCGCGACCTTCCGCCCGTCGGTTTCGGCGGGGGGCTGGTACTCCCCGTCCACCGTGAGCCCGTTCTGCTTCCACAGCGACTTGCCGCGCTTCTGATCGTACAGCTCCACGTTCAGCGTGATCTGGACGCGCCGCCGCGTCACCTCGAAACCGGTCTGGCCGGTCTGGCCGATCTGGCCGGTCGTGGAATAGGAGAGCGGGATGTCCGGATCGTAGCGCACGATCTCCCCCCGCACGACCGCGTCGGCGTTGGCCTCGGACGCCTCCCGCAACCCCAGCCGGCTCTCGACCGCGTCGCGGATCGAGGCGCTCACTTCCTGGGTGAGCGCCGGCTCGCCCGTCTTGTTGTCGAACGGGAGGATGGCGACGGTCCTGACGTCGCTGGGCAGCCCGCCGCCGCTGAAGTGGTACAGGCACCCCGCGGCCAGCAGGAGCGCGAACGCGCCCGCGCCGGACGCGCGCCGAAGTGCACACGACACTTCCGTTGCGCCGCCCGCACGATCCGGCCCTCGCACGAGTGCCACCGCGCTACGGACGGCGCCAGATCTCAGCTGGGAACGGCTCACTCGCCTCCCGATGGTCCACCTGCACCACGAACCGCACGCCGTGCTCGAAGTCCATCGCGTCAGCCTTGATCACCGCTCCCGTCGTGTCCCGCGTCAGCGCCAGGCGACCCACGATCCGATCGCCCCTAAGCTCGGTGGCGACGAGCAGCGTGTCGCCCCGGCATTCCAGCCACGTGACCAGGCCGTCCACGGCGGTCAGCCGGTACAGGCGCCGGCCGGCCGCGTCGCCGGTCTCGATGCGCGTGCGCGCGTCCTGGGGCCGCATGATGCCGAACAGCGCCCACAGGAGCGAGCGCGAGCGCGGCACCTGGTCCGCCAGATCGTTGGGCTGCGACCACGAGGAGTCGCCCGCCAGCACCAGCGTCGCGCGCCCCACGACCGGCACCGCGACGTCGAGCCGGAGCGAATCGGGCGGCGCGAGCCGCACCGCTCCCTTCCCGCCCGCCTCCTGATTGCCGTCGTCGTACCTCCAGTGGACCCGAAGCAGCTGGGCCGCCGCCGGCACCGTGCGCGCCGCCACGGCGGCGAACGCCTCGGCGCGCATCGGCTCCCAGGCGCCGGTCGGGGCGAGGGGCGCCGGAGGCCGCGCGCACGCCTCGGCCATGACCGCGAGCGCAGCCGCAAGATAGAAACGGCGCCGGAGGGCGGCAAGGAAAAGTACGGCGTCCACACCCGGCGCGCGCATGCTAGCGCGTCATCCTGCGGATGCGGTCCCCCTGCACGATCTGATCGAGCACGTCGGTCCCCTGCACGACGTGGCCGAAGACGGTGTAGCCGCCATCGAGGTGCGGCTGGGGCGAATGCGTGACGAAGAACTGCGAGCCACCGGTGTCCGGTCCGGAGAGCGCCATGCCGACGGCGCCGCGATCGTAGCGGCGGCGGTTGATCTCGTCGCGGATGACCCAGCCCGGGCCGCCGTTGCCGTCGCCGCGCGGGTCCCCGTCCTGGATGACGAAGTTCGGGACCACGCGGTGCCAGCGGCTGCCGTCGAAGAAGCGCCGGTCCACCAGCCGCAGGAAGTTCTGCACGGTGAGCGGCGCGTCTCCCGCGTACAGCTGGAGGACGAGGTTGCCGTGATCGGTCTCGATCGTCACCTGCGGCAGCGTCCCGCCCTCGAGCGCCGGGAGCTGGAGGGTGCGCACCAGCGTGCGGTAGTCCTCGGCCGAGCGGCCGGTCTCGACCGGGTAGACGCCGCCCCAGTAGCGCCGCTCCGCGTCGGCACCGAGCTGCTCCGCGACGGCTCGGCGCACCAGATAGTCGCCGCTACGCGGTACCGCGCCGAGGAGCTCCCGCGCCACGGTCTCCTGCCGGGCTGGGTCCGCCCGGACGAGGTGGCCGAGGGCCGTCACGACCGCGAGCCGGGCGTCGCTCTCAACGTCGCCGGCGGCGCGCCGGTACGCCGCCACCAGGTCGGGAACGAGGGCCGGGTCCCGCTCGCGATCGAGGATCTCGATCGCGGCCGCGCGGACCATCACGTCCGGGGTCGCCAGGCGGGAGCGCGCCAGGGCGACCAGCGCCGTATCTCCCTTCGGCACGATCGCCTCGAGCGAAGCGAGGACGGTCTCGACCAGCCGCGCATCGCTGTCGGCGGCCAGCTCCTGCAGGGCCGAGCGCGAGGCGGCGGTCTGCGCGCTCCCCAGCGCCTCGGCGAAGGCGGCGCGCAGCCGCCAGTCGGGGGCGGTCCGCCAGCCCTGCCCGACCTCCGGCGCGCGGGCCGGTGCCGCCTGCGCCAGCGCGCCGAGGGCCGCGCGCTGGACGGCGAAGCTCGTGCCGCGGGCGAAGCGCTCCTCCAGCGCGGCGACCGCCCGCGACCCGCCGAGCGCTCCGAGCGTCTGCACCGCCTGCACGACGGCGTTGGGGTCCGGGTCCACCAGGCGCTGCAGCGCGAGGCCCGCGAGCGCGGAGTCGCGGTACGTCGCGAGGGAGCGGAGCGCGGTGATCCGGACCTGGGCGTCGTCGTCGCTCAGCAGCACACGCAGGCGGCCGACGAAGGTCTCGCGCGCGAGGTGCGCCGAGTCCGCCATCGCCGCGGTCAGGCCGCGCGTCGCGAAGGCGCGCGTCAGCGGATCGGAATCCGACGCCACCTCCAGCAGAGCGGCGGCGGCCGCGCCCGCATCGGGCAGCGCGCCGAGCCCGGCGAGCCGCGCCGTCGCGTAGGTGGCGTTGCGGCGCCACTCGCCGGTGCCGGCGCGCACGAATTCGAGGAGGCGCGCGGCGGACGCGCGCTGCCGCAGCCGCCACGACTCGAGGAGGGCCCGCGACGTGGCCGGGTCGTTGGAGCCGCCGCCCGGTGGATGGCGCTGGAGCAGCGCCTCGATCGCCGACGCGGCGCGCGGGCCCCCGATCCTGGCGAGGGCCGTCACCATCTCGAGCTGGTCCGGATCGGACGCGACCTGGGGGAAGGCGTCGAGTCGCCGAGCCAGCTCCTCGACGGCGAGCGTGTCGTGCAGCAGGCCGATGGCGAAGGCCGCCTCGGCGCGCACCGCCGTGTCGGGATCGGAGAGCAGGTCGATCAACACGGGGCCGCCGGCCGGATCGCCGATCCGCCCGATGGCGACCGCCGCCTCGGCGCGGATCAGGGCGTCCGGGTGGCGGGCGGCGCGGCGCAGCGCAGCGGCGTCGAACTCCCGCCGGTCCTGCAGGGCCAGGAGCTGCGCGAGGTCCGCGACCCGCGCTTCGCTCTGCGCGGCGAGGGGCAAGGCGCATGCGACCCCGGCGAAGAGCAGCGCGCCGACGCGAGCGGCGTTACGCACCGAGAATCTCGTTCAGCCGGGCGATCACGTCCTCGGGCAGGCGCGCCGGCCGCCCCGCCGCGTCGATGGACACGAGGGTCGTCTCGGCCGTGGCCAGCTGCGCCCCGTCGTCCATGTGCTGGATCCTGTAGTCGAAGGTCAGTCGCCGCGACCCCGCGTCCGTCAGCCAGGCGGTCACCCTGAGCGGGTCGTCGTAGCGCGCCGGCTTCCCGTAGCGGAGGTGCGCATCGGCCACCGCGAGACGGACGCCCCGCTCTTCCAGATCCCGGTACGTGACCCCGAGGCGGCGCATGTGTTCCGTGCGCGCCATCTCGCACCACGCCAGGTAGTGGCCGTGGTGCGCGAATCCCATCTGATCGGTCTCGCTGTAGCGGACGCGGAACTCGACGGACGACTCGGGTCGGCCGGTCACGTCTCCTCGTGCCAGATGCCGAGCGCCTTGGCCCGATCGCGCGCGGCGGGCGTGAGCAGGTACGGACCGCCCGCCATCACCTTCTCGCCGCGGGCCGCGAGCTCGGCGACGTCACGCTCGGTGAGGAGCGGCCGCCGTCCCGACGGGCGGCCGGCGCGCGAGACGGCGACGACGAGCGCCCGGTCGCCGGTCTTGACCTGCGCCGCATTGGCCTCGTCAGTGTCGAGATGCAGCTCGGTCGCGTGGGTCGGTCCCAGCCGCACCAGCACATCGTGCAGCGTGACCCGCCGGCCCGCCGGCCCGCACTCGACCGCGACGCGGTCCCCGTCGGCCGCACCGAGGCGGCGCGCGTCGGCCGGGGCCACGTGCAGGTGGCGCTGCGCGACGATCACGCCGCTCTCCAGCGTCACCTTCCCGGCCGGGCCCTCGAGCGTGACGCCGCCCGCGGAGCCCTCGAGCTTCCCCGAGAGCGCGACGGGCGCCGTGATCCCGAGCGCACGGCAGTCGGCAGGCGACAGCTCGAGCTGGGTGCGCCCGCGCGCCGGGCCGACGATCCTGACGTCCGCGATCCGGCCGCCCTTCCCCACGACGCCCACGGTCTCGCTCGCGGCGTACTGCCCCGGCTGCGAGATCTGGCGCTGGGGCGTGAGCGCCTTGCCGGCGCCGAACAGCGCCGCGAAGTCCTGCTCCGACACGTGCAGGTGGCGGTTCGAGACGCCGATCGTCACCTCCCGGACGGTACGCGTCGTGGCCGCGCGGTCCGCACCGGCCCGGGAACCCGCAGGGAGTGGTGAGGGACCGCGCGCCGCCGCGGCCTGGCGCTCCGCCACGACCATCGCCGGGTAATCGGCGCGGTGATGCGGGGTGCCCGACGGCCGGCGCACCGGCGCGACGTCCGGCAGCTGCTGCGCCGAGCCGGCGAAGGCCGGGAGCGCGCCGGGCGTCGGCACCCGGGGCTCCGGCCGGACCGGCGTCGGCAGCCACGGGCGGGCCGCCGCGGCGCCCATCGCTTTGGCGATCTTCTCGGAGAGGCGCTGCACGTCGTCCTTGTCCATCAGGTGCCTCGACGGGTGAGTTGGCGCGCGCCGAGGAATTCCTCCACGATCGCACGCACGTCTTCGGCGGAGAGCGGCGCCGCGGCCGGGGCCTTCTCCGCCCTCTGCTCCACTGGCTTCTGCGTAACCACTTCCCTACCTGGCAACTTGCCGTCTGGCAACTTCGTTGCAGTGTACGGTCTGATCTCGTACGCCAGCCGCTTGATGTTGACGAGGTGCAGCGCGCTGACGTTGTCGCTGGTGCTGCTGCCGCCGAGCGTCCCCGGCCCCAGCGTCATCGCGGGGGCGAGCCCGGTGGTGTACCCCGTCGCCCCCATCGCGGCCATCGTGTTGACCAGGATGCGGAACGCGGGCTTCTCCTCGAAGAAGCGCATGATCACGTGCTCGTCGCGCGAGTGGATCGCCAGCGAGTGGCCGACCCCGCCGTACTGCAGCAGCTCGATGCTGCGCTCGCAGCACTTCTCCCACCCGTCCTCGACGTAGTACGCCAGCACGGGTGAGAGCTTCTCGCGCGAAAAGAACTCGTCCTTGCCCACCGCCTGGCATTCCACCACCAGCGCCCGGGTGTCGGCCGGCACGTCGAGCCCCGCCCGCGCCGCGATCTCCGCCGCCGGCAGGCCCACGATCGCGTGCGAGATACCGCCCGTGCGCGAGTCCTGCATCACCTGCTGCAGCGCGTCGCGCGCGTCGCCGGCCACGAAGACCGCCCCCTGCCGCTTCAGCTCCCGGCGCGCCTCCGCGTCCACCGGCGCGTCGCAGATGACCGAATTCTCCGCCGAGCAGAGGACCCCGTTGTCGAAGCTCTTCCCCGCCACGATGTCGGCCGCCGCCTTCGCCACGTCGGCGGTGCGCTCGATGATCGCGGGAACGTTGCCCGGGCCCACGCCGAAGGCCGGCTTCCCGGAGCTGTAGGCCGCCCGCACCATGTCCGAGCCGCCGGTGGCGAGGATCACCGCCGTCCTCCGGTGGCGCATCAGCTCCTGCGTGCCCTCGAGCGTCGGCGCCGACATCGCCACCACGAGGTCCCGCGGCGCCCCCGCGCGCTCGGCCGCGTCCGCCAGGATCCGCACCGCTTCGTTGATGCACTTCACCGCCCGCGGGTGCGGGCTCATCACGATCGCGTTGCGCCCCTTCACGCTGATCAGCGCCTTGTAGATCGCCGTCGAGGTCGGATTCGTGACCGGGATCAGGGCGGCGACCACCCCCATCGGGATCGCCAGCTCCTTCACCTTGATCTCGGGGAGGTCCCGAATGATGCCGACCGTCTTGAGCGGGAGGATGTAGCGGAGCACGTCGTCGGAGGCGAAGCGGTTCTTGAGGACCTTGTCCTCGTAGCGCCCCATGCCGGTCTCGTCCACCGCGAGCAGCGCCAGCCGCTCCGCCTCCGCCGACGCGGCGCGCCCCATCGCCTCCACGACGCGGTCGGTCTCGGCCTGGGTCGCGCGTGCGAAGGCCCGCTGAGCCTCGTCCGCACGGCGGACGAGGTCGCGGGCCTCCTGGACGGACGCGAGATCGCGGTCCATCAGCGCCCTTCAGCCGCGCCTATGTGGTGTGCCCCAGCCGGCGGAACAGCGCCAGCAGCTCTTCACGGTTGGCGCTCGAGAGCTCGCGCCCCTTGAGGGGGAAGTCCTTCATCTGGCGGGCGCGGTGCCGCAGCTCGACGACCTTCATCTCCGCGAGCGGGACCGACCGGCGGGCCGAGCCGCCGTCCTCCTCGTCGTGCTCGAGGGCGTCCAGCTGCGGATCGGGACGCGGGATGACGTGCGCGGAGACCAGCTGCCCGACGCGCGACGCGGCGGCGGAGCCTGCGTCCACCGCGGCCTTGACCGACGCCGTGTCCCCCGCGAAGAGGATGGTGACCAGCGCGGCGTCCACCCGCTCGGAGCCGAGGAGCGTGACCGGCGCGGCCTTGATCCCGGCATCGGCCGCTTCGATCGCGCCGACCAACCCCCTGGTCTCGATCAGGCCGAGGGCCTGCTCGGTCCAGGACACGACGCTACTCCGACGTGGCCTGCGGGAGGATCAGCTCCAGTTCCGCGTGCGGGCGCGGGATCACGTGCACCGAGACCAGCTCGCCGACGCGCTCGGCGGCCGCCGCGCCGGCGTCGGTGGCGGCCTTGACCGCCCCCACGTCGCCGCGCACGAACACGGTCACGTACCCGCCGCCCACCTTCTCCTTGCCGATCAGCTTGACGTTGGCGGCCTTGACCATGGCGTCCGCCGCCTCGATCGAGCCGACGAGGCCCTTGGTCTCAATGAGCCCAAGCGCTTCAAGTGGCATGGCTTCTCCCCCAGGTGGCACGGTTTTGAAAGATGCCGTGCTACGATAGGTGCTCCCGCGCGAAAAGTCAATCGTAGCAAACGCTTGCGCCCCTTCAGCGGGGCCCGCATCTTGGTGCCCCGTGAGCGCGCCGGACGGAGACCGATCAGTGAACGAAGCGTTCCTCGCGCCGTCCGCTCGATCCCGCCCCGACACGAGTGCTACCGCCGGACCGGTCGTCGTCGTCGGGGATGCCCACCTCGGATCTGCCGCCAGCGGGGACGAGCAGGCGTTCCACGCCTTCCTCTCGGCCGTCCCCTCCCTCGCCCGCCGTCTCGTCATCATGGGCGATCTGTTCGACTTCTGGTTCGAGTACCGGGCGGTCATCCCGCGGCGTCCGTTCCGAACCCTCGCGCGGCTCGCCGCGCTGGTCGAGGCCGGGGTCGAGGTGCACTTCTTCGGCGGCAATCACGACCGCTGGGGCGGCTCGTTCTGGGACAAGGACCTCGGCATCGCCTTCCACCCGGAAGGAGCGGAGATGGAGCTCGCAGGCCGCCGCTCGTGGGTCGTACATGGCGACGGGCTGGTGGAGACGAAGCTGGGTGGGCGGATCATCCACCGGATCACCCGGCATCCGCTGACCGTAGGCACCTTCCGTCTGCTGCCGCCCAATCTCGGCCTCTGGCTGGCGGACCGGCTGTCAGGCGGCTTGGCGGAGGGGAACCGGTCGGAGCAGGCCATCGCCCGCGCCGCGGCGGCGCAGGAGGCCTACGCGCTCGCCCTGCTGGACCGGCGCCCCGAGCTGGGCCTGGTGATCATGGCGCACACGCATCGGCAGCGGCTGGTCGAGCACGGGAGTGGGCGGTTCTACCTGAATGCCGGGCAGTGGATGGTGGATCGGCACTATGCGCTGGTGGATCAGAAGGAGATCAAGCTCTCGAAATGGGAAAAGTGAGAAGTGAGGCGTGAGGGGTGAGACGGCGAGAAGTCAGAAGTGAGAAGCCTGGGTGAGAGGTGAGAGGCGTCGTCTCACCTCTCACGCTTTTCCCCCTCTCACGTCTCACCCGCCCGTCTCACCTCTCACGCCTCACCTATCACTTTGACTTCGACGTCTCTGACGCGTTCCCCCAGGAACCGCTGTCCCACCGTAACGAACTGCTGCGGCGCATCGGACACGACGAAGTGGACCCGTCCCGTCTGCGTCGTGGGCGCGTGCAGGGTGGACGCCGCCAGCTCGCGGGAGACCGCGGCCGCCGTCTGCTCGGCGCTGTCGATCAGCGTGATGGAGGGGCCAAGCACCGAGGCGATGAGCGGCTTGAGGAGCGGGTAGTGGGTGCAGCCGAGCACCAGCGTGTCGATGCGGTGCTTCTCGAGCGGGGCGAGGTACTCCTCGGCGATCAGCCGGGAGGCGGGATGGTCCAGCCACCCTTCCTCGACCAGCGGCACGAACAGCGGGCAGGCACGGGCGGTGACGTCCGCCTTCCCGTTCACCGAGTGGATGGCGCGCTCGTAGGCGCCGCTGGCGATGGTGCCGGCGGTGCCGATCACGCCGATCCGGCCGCTCCGGCTCGCGGCCACGCCGGCGCGCGCGCCCGGCTCGATCACGCCTTCGACCGGCACGGTGGCCACGCGCTGCAGCTCCTCGAGGGCGTGAGCGCTGGCGGTGTTGCACGCCACCACCACCAGCTTCACGTCGCGCTCGACGAGGAAATCCAGGATCTCGCGGCTGAATCGCCGCACCGTCTCCGGGGACTTGTTGCCGTACGGCACGCGCGCCGTGTCGCCGAAGTAGATGAGCGACTCGTGGGGGAGCTGGCGCATCAGCTCCCGGACCACGGTGAGCCCGCCGATGCCGGAGTCGAAGACGCCGATGGGGCGGCGGTCGTATTCGGCTCCGGTCGGGATCGTGCGGGCGGCGCCTTGGAGGCGTCGAGTGCGGCTCGGTGCCCGTCCGGCGCGGTTCACTTGAGCGGCACGCTCACGCCGACCCCGGTGCGGCCGCCGGGCAGCGCCCGGATCTTGAGGGCCGCCGGGAAGTCGTAGAGGTGCGCCGAAACGTAGGCCTCGGCGCCGGCGAGCAGGTGGTTGAAGACGAGCATCACGATCCAGTCCTCGCGCTCCTGGGTGTGCGAGGCGACGAATTTCCCGCGCTCGCGCGCGTAGGTGAGCTGCCACTCCGTCTTCCACACCATGGTTTCGCAGACCCCCTCCCACAGCAGGAAGATCCCGCCGGTCACGTTGCGCCCCAGGCGCGCCTGCCCCCAGCCCGGGATGGCGAGCGAGCGCAGGAACGCGCCGAAGGGCGTGACCGGGGGCACCGGACGCACGGAGTCGCCCCGGGTCGGCTGTTGCGCCGCGGTGTCGCGCGCCGCGGAGTCCGCCGCCGCCGGCCGCGGCGGAGGCGCCGCGGGCGGGTTCTGCGCCGCGAGCGGCGCGGCCGCGAGGGCGAGCGCGACCAGCCAGCGCGTCATCGCCCCACCAGGACGCGCAGGCGCCGGGGCTCGAGGGTGACCTCGATCTCGGGCGATTCCGGCTGGCGCAGCTCGCCGTCGAGGTGCAGCAGCAGCGGCTGCGCCGTCGAGCGGATCCGGAGCGACGGCGTGCGGAACATCGCCACCTCGTCGAGGGTCACGTGCGTGCCCTTGAGCACGCGCGGCACGTACCGCAGGAACTTGAGCAGGCCCACCTTCCGGATGAGGCAGACGTCGAGCAGCCCGTCGGACGGATCCGCCTGCGGCGTCAGGTAGAAGCCGCCGCCGGCGCTCACGCCGATGGAGCACTCGAGCATCATCATCGCTCCGGTCTCGTTGTGCACCTCCGACCGCACCTCCAGCACGGGCGCGCGGAACAGCACGAACGTCTTGTACACCGCCACCAGGTAGACGGCTATCCCGTTGAGCCGAGTGATCTTGTTGGATTGCCGCACAGCCTCCGCGTCGAAGCCGATGCCCAGCGAGTTGACGTAGTACTCGCCGATGACGCGGCCGACGTCGAAGCGGCGGGTCTCCGCGTGCGCCATGCGAACGGCGGCGGTCTCGGGCGGAAGCTTGAAGACGCCGAGGAGCTTGGCGAAGTCGTTGCCGGTGCCGATCGGGATGGTGCCCAACGCGGTGCGCGTCGCGCCGTCCTCGGCGCGCGGCCCCTGCATGAGCCCGTTGGCGGCCTCGTGCAGCGTGCCGTCGCCGCCGGCGCAGATGATCCGCTCCACGTGCGCGTGGGCGGCGTCGCGGGCGATCCCCAGCGCGTGCCCGGGGCCCGTAGTCTCCACCAGCTCGAACTTGACGCCGGCCGCGTGCATCGCGCGCTCGATGCGCGTGCGCAGCTTGCGCCCCCTCCCCCGCCCGCTGGCGGGGTTGAGGATCAGGAGGGTGTGCGGGGCGGACGACCCGGATCGGTGCGCCATCGGTGGCAGCGAACCTAGCACCGCCCCCGCCCCCGCGGCAAGCGTGGCGGCGGCGTAACGCACGGCGGCACCGGCATTTGCGTCGCGGCTGATGAAGTACTACGTTGCCGCCCGTCCATGACC
>Ga0209777_10007894_pt1 | contig 11717 bp, 12 predicted proteins | sample FrelakmetHBP12HB_FD_187147 | JGI IMG/M metagenome (GOLD analysis project Ga0209777, IMG submission 187147) | Freshwater lake sediment microbial communities from the University of Notre Dame, USA, for methane emissions studies -HBP12 HB (SPAdes)... | ecosystem: Environmental > Aquatic >...
GAGTTAGATGAGGGGTGAGGGTGAGGGGTAAGTGGTCAGTTGTCACGGATCGGGCCATCGGGAGATCGAGCCATCGAGCCATCGTGCCAACGAACAGCAACGCGCCGGGTTGTTTGTTCGCCCGATCACCAGATGACCCGATAGTTTTGGTCTGAAAGTGCCCAGACGGATGCCACCAGAACAGCACAAGCCGCGACCAACGGGCGGCTGTCTGGCAGCGCCCACCAGCCGCTCTGATTGCCTAATCCAAGGTGGGCGCACGGAGAAAGGTTTCCTGCACCTCCAGAAAGCCTGCGACAGTTCGGTATTGTGTCCCCCGAATTACCCCCGAATTACCCGAAAGCGATATCTTGACCTTTGCAGGACTCTTCTCCGTGGCATCCACCGTAGTGGTCAACAGAGGTAGCCGGTACGAAGGCGTGCTATACAGACTGCAGGAAAGCGGGGCTGTAAGTGCTGGGACTTTCAGTCACGCCCTACCGTCGCATCAGTTTCTTCAGGAGTGGTCCCTTACCCCTGAAGTCAGAGAATTGAGGATATTCCTTCAGCACCGCAGAGTGCCAGATCTTCTCGAACCACCACGGCGCGGTCATAACTAGTGCCTCAGAATGGACAATTGGTGGGTGGGCGCGATCTGCGTGCATACATCCGGTCATAGCTTGGCCCCTGTTTCTGGCGCCTGGCGCAACGCAGCCCGTGTATCCTCAGGCCGGCGGAAACAGAGCGCCAGGCAGGCGGCCAGGATGAGGACTGCGGCAATCACGAGAAGGCCGGCCTTGTAGCTCTGGGTGTGCCTCTGCAATTCGCCCAGCAGCGCAGCGCCTGGAAAACCGCCACCCAGATTGCCGAGAGAGTTAATCAAGGCGATGCCCGCCGCCGCCGCAGTGCCGCTCAGGAACACGGGCGGCAAAGCCCAGAAAGGCCCCAGCGTGCTCCAGATGCCCGCCGCGGCCAGAGCGAGCGCGGCTATGGCCCAGGCCGGAGAATCAGTTGCCGCGCACAAGGCCAGACCCAGAGCGCCGGTCAAGGCGCAGGCCGCGACATGCCAGCGCCGCTCACCCGTGCGGTCGGAATGCCGGCCCACCAGCACCATGGCCACGACCGCGCAGAGATAGGGTATCGCGGTCAAAAGGCCGACGCGCAGATCGCTCTGGGTGCGCGTGACTTGCTTGACGATTGTGGGCAGCCAGTAGTTCGCGCCCTGGAAGCCGAACATGATGGTGCAGTAGGTGAGGTTGAGCAGCCAGACTGTGCGGTTGGTGAAGGCGTGTTTGAGCGAAGTGTGGCCCAGGGTGAGACGCTGCCGGCGCTCAGCCTCCAGGTGCTGGCTGAGCCACTCACGCTCCTCCGGCTTGAGCCACCCGGCCTGTGCGGGCCGGTCAATGAGCAGCCACAGCGCCGCGAAGCCGCCGATGACACTGGGAATTCCTTCCAGCAAGAACAACCATTGCCAGCCATGCAGGGGCCGCCCGAAAAGGGAGACGCCTTCGAGGCCCAAGAGCGCCCCTGCCATAGGCGAACCAATGAGGCCGGACAGGGCCGTCGCAGTGAGAAACCAGGCGACAGCGCGGGCCTGCTGCTTCACGGGAATCCAGTAGGTCAGGTACAGCAGGATGCCGGGGGCAAAGCCGGCTTCGGCCGCGCCGAGAAGAAAGCGGAGCGTGTAGAAACTGAGCGGCCCGCTGACGAAGAGCATGGAGGAGGAGATGAGGCCCCAGGAGATCATGATGCGCGCCATCCAGAGCCGCGCGCCCACGCGCTCCATGACCAGGTTGCTGGGGACTTCAAAGACAAAGTATCCGGCGAAGAAGATCCCGGCGCCAAAACCATACACGGCGTCGCTGAAGCCCAGGTCGCCGTTCATGGTCAGTTTGGCGAAGGAGACGTTGACGCGATCGAGATAGTTCAGGATGTAGAGCGCCACGATGAACGGGATCAGCCGCAGCATCACCTTGTTGACCGTGCGGGCTTGGAAATCCGGGCCGGCGGTGAGCACTTGGGCTGTAGCCACATTCAGCCTACTCTGCGAATACTTTAGTGAGCTGGATGTCAGTACACATCTGAGGGCCTCCCTGAACGTTATGGAATCCGCCGCTCCGCTTGTCAAATGGCGGTTGGGCCCAGCGGGGACAGACAGCCAATTTCCAAAGAACCGAAATTGGTGCCAGTCCCCGCTGCCGGGCGGCCGGGCCGGCTTCTTTTTGCTGGCGCAGGCGCTGCGGGCGTGTATAGCCATAGCAGGACCCCATTGCAGAAAGGAGCAAGGCATGGCGAAGGTGCTGGTGGTTTACTGCAGCATGTCCGGCAACACCAAGGCCGCGGCTGAAGCCGTGGCGGAGGGCGCGCGCGCGGCGGGCGCCAAGGTCAAACTGAAGAGCGGCTTTGAAGCTCAACCCGCCGACCTGCTGGAATGCGACGCTGTGGGTCTGGGCTCGTATGACGCCTTCAGCTACATGGGCGGGGGGCTGAAGGACTTCCTGGACCGCGCCTTCTACCCCACGCAAGGCTCAGTCACCGACAAGCCCTACGCAGGTTTCGTCACGCATGGGGGCGGAGGCAAGGCGATTGCGAGCATCGAGTCCGTGGCGCAGTCCTTCAAACTGAAGAAGGTTGCGGATTCGGTGTTGGCCAAAGGCCGTCCTGATGCCCAGGCCACGGCCTTCTTGAAGGCGCTGGGAGCCAAGCTGGCCGGCAAGTGAAACGGGACACTTGGCCTAACCCGGATTCCTCACCGCAGAGAACACAGAGGAACGCAGAGGCACGAGAAATGAGAATAGAGAAGCGAGTAAAGAGCACTTCGCACTCCTCGCTTCTCACTCCTTTCCTCTGCGCACTCTGCGTCCTCTACGGTGAATGAGTAGTGAGAAATGCAGGCTAAGGCCAGTTCTTCACCGCATCCGCCGCCTTGTGCAGTAACGGATCAATGAGGCCGTGCAGTTCCCTGCCTTTGGCATCCGCGTCCGTGTTGAACAGGACCACCCAGTTCAGCCCATCGTGCCTGTGCACCATGAGGGTGCTTGTTCCTGGGAGAAGCCCGGCGTGCCAGGCGTTCACCTTGCCCGCCTGGCCGACCGGCCGCACCATCCAGCCGCAGGCGTAGAAGGCGGGCTTTGGCGCGCCGCTCTTCTCCGCCCCGGCCTCACCGGGCGGCCTGGCCCACATGGCGCGGGCAGTCTCAGGCTTCAATAGCAGGCAGTGCTCGGGGTCATCGAAGGCCGCCACAAAGCGCGCCAGGTCCATGGCCGAAGCAAGCCAACCGCCATGTGAGTCCATGGCTTCGAGGCAGAACGTGCCGTAGGGCGCCGGCACGCTCCGGCCCAGTGGTTGGCCTACGACCGCGGCGCCTTGCCGGGCCTTGCTATCGCAGTACTCCACCTCGCCTGGCGCGCGGCCTTCGGGCAGCGACCGGCCGGCCCGCATGGCATGGATGCCCAGCGGCGCCAGCACGTGTTCCCTGGCGTACTCCTCATAGTCGTGCTGCCCGGCCCGCTCGATGATCCGGCCCAGCAAGCAGTAGCCGAAATTCGAATATGCGTAGCGCTCACCGGGCTCGAAGTCGAGCTTCCTGCGCAGCATGAAACGGATGATGTCTTCGGCCTTGGCGGGCGGCTCGGCCTTCTCAGCCTTGGCGATCTCGAGGGAGCGGAACATCGGATCATACCCCGTCTTCTGGGAATCCCAGCCGCCAGTGTGTTGCAGCAATTGCCGTATGGTGATCTTCTCCAGACGCGGATCGCCGAGGCGGGCGGGACGAGTGTCCGGCGGGAGTTGCGCCAGCATAGGCTCGTCCAGCTTGAGCTTGCCCTGCTCGGCCAACTGCAGCACTGCCACAGCGGTGATGGCCTTCGACAAACTCGCGATCCTGAAGAGCGAAGCAGGCAGGACAGGCGTCTTCTTCTGGGAGTCGGCAAAACCTAAACCGCTCGCATAGACCAGCCTTCCGCCCTTCGTCACGGCCAGCGCCGCGCCGGGGACCTGATGTTCGGCCATGAAGGAACGCAGCAGGTCGCCAAAGCCGGCCAAACCGGGGACCTTATCTCCCGTCACAGTCGGAGGCGGGGCCGGATTGTCCGTGCCCAGGTCCGCCGCGCAAGCCGCGCCCGCAAGAAGGCCAAGGGAAAGAAGCAGTACAGTCACCGGCGAAACCCAAAATCCCAGATCCGAAGGAAACCCACAACGCTTGCATATACTATACCGCCGCAGCCAGCACTTGCCAGAATCACCCACATTTAATAGACTGGTAAGCGCCAAGTGAGCAGGGGGCTGTATGCTTTTGGAATTCCGGGAGCGAGCAGGGATCGTGGGACAAGGTATGCCAGATACAGGCACGACGGAAAGACTAAGCGGAGTCCACCCTTGTCGCGGGCCGCGCCAACGCAGGCTGGGCCGGCGCGTGAACAATTGGCTGGTGTACCGGGCCATACGCCAGGCCATAAGGGAAAATGGCGCGGAAGGTCCCGTCTTGATGGCCCCTTGCGGCTACGGCTGGTTTTTCGAGAAGTTCAAGAGAGACGGGATACCCATCGTCGGCATAGACATTGACCCCAAGACCGTGGAGCTGGCCCGCATGGCTGTTACCCCGGCGCCGCCAGTCTTCCAGGGCAACATATTGGAGATGCCGTTCAAAGATGGCGAGTTCGACTTCGTGGTCAACAACAGGTTCCAACTGCACTTTGAGGAGGACTTCAGGTCCAAGGCGCTGAAGGAATTGGCCCGCGTGGCCCGGCGGTACGTGCTGGTGCATTACGATACGATGTCAGTGCGCCAGTACCTGCGCAGGCTGCGGGGCATCCGGAAAGCCGCCCGCGACGTGGAGCACATGCAGACCTGGCATAAGACCCAGCGCAGGGAGCGCAAGCTGCTCTTCATCCCCCAGCAGATGGTGGCGGAGGGGCTGGCCGCGGGCCTGCAGGTGAAGAAGCTGTACCCTGTGTGTTCCGTTTTTTCGGATCGGACATACTGTTTGTACGAAAAGGAGAGCACTGCGCGTGGGTGATGGGACTTTCGACTTTGTGGGCCGGCACTTCATGGCCAGTTACCTGGACTGCGACCCCGCGGCCTTGCGGAATTACGCTGGTTTGCGAAAGACCTTGCGGGCGGCGGCGCGGGCCTCCGGGGCGACCATTATGGGCTGGACCGAACACATCTACCAGCCTCAAGGTTATACCCTGGTCCTCATGCTCTCTGAAAGCCACACCAGCATTCACACCTATCCTGAACACAACGCCTGTTTCGTGGACCTCTTCACCTGCGGCACCTCCTGCCATCCGGAGCCGTTCGACGCCATTCTGCGCGAGTATCTTCGCCCGGCGAGTTGCGAAACGAGGGTCCTTCTGCGCAGCCGGAACAGCATTGAGGAAGCGTTCAACCCCGGCCTGCTCCAGAGCGCCGCGCGCTGAGACGTTGAAACGCGCGACGTGAGAGGCCGTGGGCAGGAATATCCCATCAGGTCTTGCGTTTGAGGTCTCACGTCTTGCGTTAAGTTTTTCACCTTTCGCCTTTTGCGATTTGCGGATAGTAGTAGGTTGTGGATTTGGGGTCCGATGCGGGCGGGGGAAACGTATGAGAATCCTATTTGTTGAGGACGACAGGAAAATTGCATCCTTCGTCATCAAGGGCCTGAAGCAAGCCGGCTTCGTGGTAGCTCACGCCCTGGACGGCGAAGACGGTTTGCACAAGGCGCGGACCGAGGCCTACGATGCCGCGATCGTGGACATCATGCTGCCGAAACTCGACGGCCTGAGTCTCATCGTGCAACTGCGCCAGGAAGGCGTCAAGCTTCCTGTCATCATCCTCAGCGCCAAGCATGAGGTGGACGACCGGGTGGCGGGCCTGCAGAAAGGCGGCGACGACTACATCACCAAGCCTTTCGCGTTCTCCGAGCTTCTGGCCCGCGTGCAGGCCCTGATCCGCCGCGCCAGCGGCACAGTCGAGACCACCCGGCTGAAGAGAGGCGATCTGACGATGGATCTGCTGTCGCGTGAGGTCATCCGGGAGGGCCGGCAGATTGAGCTGCAAGCCCTGGAATTCAGCCTGCTCGAGTACCTGATGCGCAACGCCGGCCGCGTGGTCTCCAAGACGATGATCATGGAGCACGTCTGGGACTACAACTTCGATCCCCAGACCAACGTGGTGGAGGCGCGCATTTGCCGGCTGCGGGACAAGGTAGACCGCGACTTTAAGGGCAAGCTCATCCACACCATCCGGGGTGTCGGCTATGTCCTTCGCGAAGCTGAGTAGTTTCCGGCGCACGCTGGCTTTCCGGCTTGCCTACCGGCACACCCTCGTCTTTGCGTTCTTCGCGTTGGCCACGTTCTGGATTTTTTACGCGGCAAGGCGGTCCATGCTCCAATACAAGACGGACGCCTACCTGCTTGCGCCCGCCAGGGGATGCGCCAGGTCTTACACTCAGGGCTTGCCCGAATTGCAGACCGAAATTGAGACCGTGACTGATGCCGTCGGCACGCATGATATCCTGCTGCGGCTTTTGGCCGCTGACGGCCAGGTAGTCGCCTCTTCGGACGACACTGCCTGGAAGGAACTCGGTGTGGACAGGAACGCCCTGGCCCGCGCGCAGCCGGCTGCGCCCGTGTTCAGCACAGTTTCCTCCGGGCTGCAGAATCCTGCCCGCGTGCTCTACTATGCCACCGGGGAAGGCCACGTCGTGCAGGCTGCGGTAACGCTAAGCGATGACCTGCGCCTGCTCAAAGAGTTCAGGCTGCTCTTCGGCATGGCTATAGCCGTGGTGACGCTGCTGGGCGGTGTGATGAGCTGGCTCGCCACCAGGCACGCGTTGGCCAAAGTTGAAGCCGTCACCCGAACGGCGACCGTTATTTCGAGCGGGGCTTTGGACAGCCGTGTTCCCGTGACGCCGGCGGCCGACGAGATAGACCGTCTGGCTAGCGCCTTCAACCAGATGCTGGACCGCATCCAGACGTTGTTGAGGAACCTGCGCGAGATAAGCGACAACCTGGCCCATGAACTGCGCAGCCCGATCACGCGCATCCGCGGCGGCGCCGAGACGACCTTGACAGGCTCGGAGGATATCGCCGACTACAAGTCCATGGCCGCCAGCACGGTGGAGGAATGCGACCAGCTCTTGGGCCTGATCAATACGATGCTCGATATCTCGGAGGCGGAAGCCGGGGTGGTGAAGTTGAAGCCGGCGGAGCTCAACCTGGCCAAGACAGTTGGCGATGTGTGCGACCTTTTCCGCCCAGTGGCCGAGGACAAGGCGGTGGTGATTCGTGAGGAAGTCCCGGAGGTCTGCCGGGTGCGCGGGGATCGTGAGAAGATCCAGCGGAGCCTGGCAAATCTGCTGGACAACGCCATAAAATACAGCCACCCCAAGGGCTCGGTCACGGTCTCACTCCGCGAAGAGGGGACCACGGCCCTCATCTCGGTCAAGGACACGGGAAGCGGCATCTCGCCCCAGGACATGCCGCACATTTTCGAGCGCTTCTACCGCAGCGATACCAGCCGCTCCGAGCCGGGCAACGGCCTGGGGTTGAGCCTGGCGCGGGCGCTGGTGCGGGCGCACGGCGGCGACATAAGCGTCGAGAGCGCGCCCGGCGCAGGCAGCACCTTTGTCCTCGCACTGCCGAAGGCCAGTGCTTGATTTTCGATCTCCAATGCAGCGGCGCGAGAGGCCAGGAGCGGAGATCGAAAAGCGGAGAGCGTCCTACGCCGCCGCGGCGGGCGGAGAGAGGATTTCGAGGCGCTGGGTTGCAGTGGTGGCCACGCACTGGCTCAATCCCGGCGCCAGGAGCTGGTCGGCTTCGAGGAGTTTCCCCAGCTTGCCGGCCTCGGGCCTGCGCGGACAGAGCGCCTCGAACTGCTCCGCGCTGAGCAGGCACGCGAGCTTGCGCACGTCCCAGTCGCGCCTGGCGACCGCGATCAATTCCGCCACATAGCGATTGGGGGTGGCGTGCGCCTGCTTGCCCAGGGCTGCGAGCAACTCGCGAATGCGCTCGCGGTTGGCCTTGATCTTCAGCAGCAACTGTGCCTCGCCGGCCTCCAGCGCCGCGGTTGCTTCGATGCAGGCGTCAAGCTCGTGCACGCCGGCTTCCGGTGTGGATGATCTGGCTGTTCTCATGATCTTTTCCTTTCCCCGCCCTCTTGCCTATCCACGGCCATCCGGCCGCTCTGGTGTGTGGGTTACTGAGCACTGAGTGTGCTTGTGGCTTGCAGCCGCCTCCGGCTCTGGCGCACAGGCGGGAGCGCCCGTGCCACAGCGCTCCCAGGAGCCCGCTTGTCCTTATTCTCATGCCGCGTCGTCTCTGTGGCCTTTGGGGCCAAGCCTCTTGAGACGTGGGAGGTCGAGCATGGGCCCGACCAGCCCGTCCTTGGCGCGGCAGGTTCTGCACCTGCGGTTGAAGCGGCTGAGACTGCGGAAGAGCGCGCCGCACCTGAGACAGGGCCGCCAGTTGATCTCCTCGGGCGCATGTTCCTCCGCCAAGTCATCTTCCGTCGCCATGGTGCCCCTCCCTGTGGATTCGCGCTCTTCGATTGCCGGTTTTCGGACTGGGAATCCCGCTTAATGCAATCAAGAATCCGCACCCTCGAGGCCGTCCCTCGCTGTCACCCTTTGGCCCGCGTGCAGGCCAAAGTCCCGCCCTGTCCCCTCTGCGTTCACGCCAACTACTGTACCTGCATTACATAGTACTACCATTCTATCACCGGTCAAGCAAAAAACGTCAAAAAATGAAAAAAATGTATTGTAGTGCAACTTGCGCCGCAGTACCGGTTTGGGTTATAATGCCCGGCATGAAAAGCGAGATAACAGCCAGAATACGGGAGCGCAGGATAGCTCTGGGAATTTCCCAGACGGAACTGGGGCGGCGCGCCAACGTGACGCTCAAACAAGTCTGGAAATGGGAGAAGGGCATAGACACGCCCTCCGCCAGCAGGATCGAGAGCATTGCCGCGGCGCTGGACGTCTCCCCCACTTGGCTGCTCCAAGGGGGCAAGACCAGCGTGGGCGGGCCGGGAGGGTTCTCGAAGCTCGAACGGAAGCTGAGCGAGTTGCAGGAGGAACTGGACCGCCTGAAGTACAAGGCGCGGCCGAGCAAGCCTCTCAAAACCGGCGAACTGGAGGAACACGAACTGCCGGCGCTGCACGAGCTGCCCGTGCTGGCGAATATCGCCGCCAATTACCAGCCGGCTTTTGCGCAGAGCAAAGAGTTGGCGCAGGTTGAGGTGCGCTTCTCGAAGAAGAACCACTACTGCCTGCTGGTGAAGGGACAGTCCATGCGCCCCAATATCTACGAGGGCGACATTGTGGTGGTCGAAGCGGTGGATTACCTGCTGGAGCCCTACGACGAATCGCGCGGCGCGGCCGACAAGGCTTTGTGGAAGAGCTTGAAGGGGGAGATTGTCTGCGCCAGCGTGGACGATGACGAGCCGGTGCTAAAGCGCATGCACATCAGCGAACGCAGGGATACCGGCTTCAAGATCGTTTTGCAGGGGGACAATCCGGCGTCCGAGCCGCTCGAGATAAGCAAGGAGCAGCGCTTGCGCATCGTGGGCATCGTGCGGCGCATCGTCCGCGACCCCAGGAGCACCGCGTAGGAGCTTCGATCTTCGATTTACGGCCTCAGCGCGCGCAAATCGAAAATCCAAAACAAAGTTCATTCCCATTCGATAGTGGCCGGCGGCTTCTGGGAAATATCGTAGACCACGCGGTTGATGCTGCGCACCTCGTTGACAATGCGGCTGGAGATGCGGCCCAGCACATCGTAGGGCAGGCGGGCCCAGTCGGCGGTCATGCCGTCTTTCGATTCCACCGCGCGCAGGCAGATCGTTTCGCCATAGGCCCGTTCGTCGCCCAGCACCCCGACGCTGCGCACAGGCAGCAGCACGGCAAAGGCCTGCCAGAGCTGGCGGCTCAAGCCCGCAGCCTGAATCTCCTCCTGCACGATCTCATCGGCCTCCTGGAGCAGCTTCACGCGCGCGGCGTCCACCGGGCCGATGATGCGCACGCCCAAGCCGGGGCCGGGGAAGGGCTGGCGCCAGACGGTCTCTTCGGGCACGCCCAATTCAGTCCCGATCAAGCGGACCTCATCCTTGAACAGTTCGCGGAAGGGCTCGAGCAGTTCCAGTCCCAGGTCGGCCGGCAACCCGCCGACGTTGTGGTGGCTCTTGATGGTGGAGGTCGGGCCGCCATGGGCTGAAACCGACTCGATAACATCGGGGTAGAGCGTGCCCTGGGCGAGAAAACGCGCGCCCTGCACTTCGCGGGCCTTGGATTCGAAAACCCGGATGAACTCACGCCCGATCGTCTTGCGCTTTTCTTCGGGGTCGGAGAGGCCCTTGAGCGCATCCAGAAAGCGGCTGGAGGCGTCCACGCACCACAGCGGTATCTTGAAGTGTCCGCGGAAGGTGGCCTCGACCCGCCGCGCCTCATTTTTTCGGCACAGCCCGTTGTCCACAAAGATGCACTGCAGCTTGTCGCCGATGGCCTGGTGCAGCAGCACCGCCGCAACCGAGGAATCCACGCCGCCGCTGAGGCCCAGAATGACCCGCGCGTCCTGCACGCGTTCCCGGATGCCCCGCACCTGCGCCTCTATGAAGCTGCTCATGCGCCAGTCGGCCGCGCAGCCGGCCACCTGATACAGGAAATTGCGGATGACCTGGCGTCCCTTGGGCGTGTGCGTCACCTCGGGATGGAACTGCACGCCGTAGATGCGGCGCCCCGAGTCCGCGATGGCCGCATAGGGGCAATTATGCGTCCGCGCCAGGACGCGGAAGCCCGGCGGCAGAGCGGTGAGGGCGTCGCCGTGGCTCATCCACACATCCGTGTGTTCGCCCACGCCGGCGAGCAGTTCGTTGGGCTCGATCACGTTGATCACGGCGCTGCCGTATTCACGGCGTTCCTGTTTCTCGACCTTGCCGCCAAGCAGGAAGGCTGTGAGCTGCACGCCGTAACAAATGCCCAGGATAGGGATGCCCAGTTCGAAGATTTCCGGGTCAATCCGCGGGGCCTTGTCGGCGTAGATGGAGGCCGGGCCGCCGGAGAATATGAGCGCCTGGGGCCGCTCGTCCTTGGCCGCCGCCAGCGCCTCATTGTAGGGCACGATCCGGGAGAAGACCTGCGCTTCCCGCACGCGGCGCGCGATCAACTGCGCGTACTGCGCGCCAAAATCAACCACGAGGACGGTTTGATGCGACATGGGATTTAGCATACGTCTACGGGCGGCGGATGCAACCGCCCGCGCCAAGCTATGCCTCATCCTTTCGTGAAGCTGAAGGCCGGCCGGTGGCACAACCACACACAGGCCAGGGCAATCCGCACCCAGGGCCAGGCTTGCTCGTCTGCCACGTCCAAGGTGAAATTGGCTGCCGGTCCATTGGCCAGCGCCACCAGCACTGGCGCGCCCTGCGACTGCTCGACCTGCTTGCGCTGCGCCTCTTTCCCCACGTCCTCCGCCAGCCCACGATAAAAGCGCAAAGTGAAAGGCGTGCGAGACTTGCTTTGCTCAGTCGTAAACATCGCCGACCAGCAGACACCCGCGGCGTCCGTCCACTGATAGAAGAGCTTGTCCGACAGGAAACTGGTGACGGTTTCCACGTCCTGCCCTTCGCGTTCACCGTCCGTGACGCGGACACGGCTTTTCAGGAAGCGCTTCTGCAGCAGCCAGCGCTGGCCGTTGGCAGCCAGATCGCCCGGCCCGCCGGCAATCCCAGCACGAGGGCTGCGCAGGAAGGACTTCCACAGG
>Ga0209777_10007895_pt1 | contig 11717 bp, 9 predicted proteins | sample FrelakmetHBP12HB_FD_187147 | JGI IMG/M metagenome (GOLD analysis project Ga0209777, IMG submission 187147) | Freshwater lake sediment microbial communities from the University of Notre Dame, USA, for methane emissions studies -HBP12 HB (SPAdes)... | ecosystem: Environmental > Aquatic >...
CCCAGTATCTTTGCAATCAAGATCAATCCCGATAAGGAAGAATACCATTCTAATCTGGGTATTATATTGGCTGCCCAGGGAAGAAATGAGGAAGCCATTACCCATTATCTTGCGGCAATCAAGATTAATCCCAATTATGATAGTGGCTATTATAATTTGGCCAATTTGTATATAAAGCAGGGAAAGATTGAGGAAGCCGTAGATAATTACCGCCAGGCAATCAAGATTAATCCCGATCACGCGTACGCCCACTTTAATTTAGCCGATGTTTTTGTGCAGCAAAACAAGATTGGCCAAGCTGTTGAACATTTCCGTGAAGCTGTGCGAATTACCCCTTCCTCTTTCAAAGCGCTCAATAATCTTGGTGCCCAGTTGGAAAAACAGCTTAAACATGACGAAGCCATCGAGTATTATCGCAGGGCCGTTAAAATAGAACCTAAGAATCCGGGCATTTATTTTAATTTAGGTGTAGCTCTAGGCAATAAAGGAGAATTGAAAGAAGCCGCCGATAATTTTCGCCGGGCCATTAATCTCAAGCCTGATTATGGAGAAGCACGTCGGGCATTGAAGCTGGCGTTGGAGTCGGATCAACAAAAGCGTTGATTGCCGTTGGCGGAGCCCAACCCGACGTATAACCTGAAGGTCACGCGTGAGACTGTATCATTGCGTATCCCCCGCTGGCGGATGATACGCAATGACAAAAAAATGGGTTTTCCGGCTTTTAAGGTTTCAACAAGGTTAAACCATAATAAATTGAGGTTGACTTATTTGATCAAAACAAATTTTAACAAGAATGATGCCGGTTACAAAAACTATCAAAATAAGCGAATTTCCCATTGGGATCAGATCGCCGGGAAGAGTGATAACTGGGAAGGGTGTAGCGGTTATTACCATAAGCGATTGCAGGATGTATTACAATTTGTTGTTCCAGCCGGGCAGCGTATAATTGAGATAGGCTGCGGCCGGGGTGATTTACTTGCCTCTCTTCATCCTTCCTATGGAGTCGGCGTGGATTTTTCAGCTCAAATGATTGAGCGCGCCAAAGGCCGTTATCCGGATTTGCACTTTATGCAAGTCGACGCGCATGAACTGGATCCAAAGACTAAATTCGATTTTGTCATCCTTTCTGATCTGGTCAACGATTTGTGGGATGTGCAATCGGTATTTCAGAACATACAGTCTTTTACCACACCAGAATCAAGGATAATTATTAACTCTTATAGCAGGCTATGGGAATTTCCGCTCTGGATTGTCAAGAAGCTAGGGTTGGCAAAACCAGCCTTGTTTCAAAACTGGCTTACAGTGGAAGACATAACGGGTTTGCTTTCTCTTGCTGATTTTGAGGTTATTCGGTACTGGGAGGAAATGATCTGGCCTATGCGCACTCCTTTAATTGCTACCTTATTAAACCGGTTTATTGCCAAAATATGGCCTTTTAAATTATTTGCTCTGACTAATATTATTGTTGCCAAGCCATGCGCCAATAATACAGCATTGCCCAATGCGCCTAAAGTTTCGGTTATAGTTCCCGCTCGAAATGAAGCCGGGAATATTGCCAGGATATTCGCATCTGTGCCCGAAATGGGATGCGGCACAGAATTAATATTTGTGGAAGGTCATTCAACAGATGATACATACCAAACAATAGAAAAGGCCATCAAGGCTAATCCTCATCGGCCCTCTCAGCTTTTACATCAAGAAGGTAAAGGTAAAGGTGACGCTGTCCGTTCAGGTTTTAAGCATGCCAGCGGCGATATCCTCATGATTCTTGATGCCGATTTGACGGTGCCGCCGGATGATCTGCCCAGATTTTATGAAGTACTTGTAAGCGGCAAGGCGGAATTTGTTAACGGCGTGCGATTGGTTTATCCCATGGAAAAGGAAGCAATGCGTTTTTTTAATATTCTGGGCAATAAATTTTTCAGTTTAGCCTTTTCCTGGTTACTTGGTCAGCCGATTAAAGATACCTTGTGCGGAACAAAGTCTCTCTGGAAGGCCGATTATGAAAGAATTGCGGCAAACCGGTCTTACTTTGGTAATTTCGATCCGTTCGGTGATTTTGATCTTTTATTTGGAGCCGCCAAATTGAATTTAAAAATTGTTGAAGTCCCCATTCGTTATCGGGAACGAACATACGGAACAACTAATATTCAGCGATGGAGTCATGGCTGGCTGCTATTGCGAATGGTCTGTTTTGCCGCAGGAAAAATCAAGTTTGTCTGAGAGGGCCGCTATCCTATGTCATGGCTTACCCATCCCTTGATGAAAGACCTTAATCTTGATGCCCCGGAAACCACATACCGGAGGCGACAGATCATTCAAGGGAAAAACTTTCTTCACCGCGTCTATGAAGAGTGGTATCGGGCTTTAATCAAATCTATACCTGAAGGAAACGGTGCCATTCTGGAGATAGGATCAGGGGCAGGGTTTTTCAAAAACTTCTTCCCCGGAGTTATTGCATCGGAATGTTTTTATCTTCACGATATCGATTGTGTAATTGATGGCAGCTTTTTGCCATTTGCAGATGGATCACTCAAAGCAATTGTAATGACCGATGTATTTCACCATTTGCCCAAGCCTCGGCTATTTTTGGGCGAAGCAGCACGCTGTCTTTGCCCCGGAGGTGTCGTAGCCATGGTGGAACCTTGGATGACTTCATGGTCTCTTTTTGTCTATTCCAAATTTCATCATGAATCATTTCAACCGGACGCGCAGCAGTGGGAGTTTGAAAGCGATGGCCCACTCTCCGGGGCCAATGGAGCCCTGCCTTGGATTGTGTTTCAGCGCGACAGAAAACAATTTGAAAGCGAATTTCCTCAATTGCATATCCGCAGTATTGAACCAATGATGCCTTTACTATATCTCTTGTCCGGCGGGATATCGCTAATCAGCTTACAACCCGGATGGACTTTCAGAATTTGGCGTTTTTTGGAGAGCTTACTTACGCGTTGGATGAATCGTTGTGCCATGTTTTCAAAAATCGTATTAGTAAAAACCCTTGTTTTGCGCAGCAATAGCTAAGAAATATTTCTCTTTTTCTTCTTTTTTAGGCCTTTTTCATTTTCTCTTTTTCTAATGCCTAGATCATTTATTTCTTGATTTTTACTATTGACAATTAAAGCCTTATTTTTTGGTGTATATCTAACCCACAGGAAAAGGAGAACGAGCAGTGCAAAGAGGGAGACTGCGGACCCCACAATAAAGCTCATCGGTCGGTACACAACTTCAATTGAGTGCTTACCTGGTCCAAGGGGTATTGCCCGCAGCAGGTAATCAGCCCTGAGTATCGGCACACTTGTGCCATCCACATACGCCTTCCATCCCGGGTAATATAATTCACTCAGAAGAAGTATGCCTCCCGCAGGGGAGTCCGCCCTGAGAACCAGACGGTTGGGCGAGTATTGTTCAATATCCACTGTATCCTGACCTACTGCATCAATCTGTCCAATCTTCGCCACCGCGCTTCGTGCGGAATCCTCGAGGAGTACTTTTTTCTGCGGATCGAAAGCGGGGTTTTTCAGGATTTGAAGGTGGCCTTCATATGACGGTGTAAAGCTCATCTCCCTGAGAATCATTGCCCGCGGCTGGTAATTTTCTGTTGACAGCATTTTGTAACCATCCGTGGTCTCGACAAGGGCGTACTTGAGCCCCAGTATCCGCGAACTGAAAGCGATGTTTGGGCTGAACAGCTCTTGGCTAAATGTGTGGCGAATTTTTTCAGGTTTGGGAACATCAGCCATGCTGTAGATGAAATTGAAATAATCTTTTAGTATTATAGGAGTATTACCATTTATTCCATAGTAGTGGTACTTCACCCCGCGGCCAGGCAAACCATAAAATTCGCCCCTGTAACCAGGCACGTTCACTCTATAGAGGGATGCATCCTTTTCCAACACCATTTCATGCGACTGCTTTTGAAGCAGGCCGTTGGAATTCAGGCGTGGCACACTGTCAGAGTAAACTATATAGAGATCCACGAACAATGCCGCAATAATCAGCCAGATCACGGGTGTCCTATTTTTCATTGCGAAAGTGAGGCTGAGAAGCACCACGGTCCCTGCAAAAATGGAGATGGCGGCCATCACCTCTTTCGAGGCCAGCGGGACCTGGAATGTGACAATACCGGCATACATGCATATGGCTAGTATTGCCGTAAACAGTATGGATAGGCCGTATCGAGCGAGCTTCAGCCCTGATTCTTGCAGATAGTGGATGCCAAACCCGGCAAAGATTGACAGGATGAAGTCAAACATCAAGACTGCTCTGGCCGGGATCCTGAATGTGGCGATGACAGGAAGGTATTTGTAATAAAGATAATAGAGAGGGGTAAAACTGCCCAGCATGAATGTCAGGGCTAAAGCAAGGAGGACTCCGTAGCACAGCACGTATTTCCTGTTTTGATAGAAAAGCCCGCCTATTCCTGCGACTACCAAGGCGAGTATTCCCATGTAGCAACCGAACTCCAAGTTGGCATTAAAGGTCGGGGAACTTGCCCTGGGGATAAGAAACGAAAAAAACTGTCCCGGAGAAAAAGACATAAATGTGGCGAATTCATAGGTGTTCTGTGCCCGGTCACTAAAAGCCTTCAGTTCAATGGACGGTAGAATTTGAACGGCGCTGACACAGAAGGCCGTGACAGGGAACAGGAGAAAATATCCACACGTCTTTACAAGAGTAGCTGGTTGAAGGGGCTTTAAATCCACCAGCAGCCTTAGAATAAAATATATGGATGAAAACAATGCGGTGTAGAAGCTGATATGGGGATCTCCCCCGAGGATCTGCATTCCGAGGGCAACACCTGGCAGGACGAACAGTGCTTTGTTTTTTGCCAGCAGGGCATTTTCAATAAAGAAGAACACCCATGGAATCAGGGCCGCGGCGTGTATCAGGGCAATGTGCCCGGCAAATATCCTCTCGATAAAGTAACCGTTAAGGCCAAACACGATGGCTGAGGCGAGTCCAGCCTGGTGTGATCCGGTGATGAGGCGCACCAGATAGAACATTCCCAGCGCGGCAATGAAAAGATGTATCAGGGTGTCCAGAGTAAAAGCCCATGGCAGTGGCAGCAAGACATAGAGAAGGGTAGCAGGATAGAAAACGAACGTGGAAGGATTTGCCAGAAAGGGATGTCCGCTATAATAATAGGGGTTCCATAGAGGAAGAACACCGGCTCGGATCGTGTCCTGGACGAATGCAGCGTTCCAGTATAATTGCCCGTACACATCAATGCCGCCGATGAACGTCCCGGCAGGCGCCACAAGGATACCAGTGAAGATGATGATGAGAACGATGAGAATCGTACATGTCAGGATGATCGAAGGTATCTTTTTCGGCATACTCTCCTTCCTAAAATTGTTTTTGCGTTGAAGCCACTTTCAATGAAGATAGATCAAAAGGACAAACATTAATATCCAGCCAAAAATGGATAACTGAATGAACTTGTCTTTCAGAAGGATTTCCGATGGTGCGCCGGAGCGTTGCTCGACCATAACAATTTGCAAGTAGCGCATAATTCCAAAAATGACGAAAATAGCAGTAAGGTATAAATGATCAGTCTTAAATTTGGCGATGCTTTCAGCGGACATTGTGTACATGATATAAGAAACAATAGTTATGGATGCCATTGCCATCATACCACTATCAATAAAAGCTAAATTGTATCCATCTATTGATTTCCTGGAGACTTCGCCATTATTAATAAATATCAAGACGTCATCCCGCCTCTTTCCCAAAGCTAAAAATAAGGCCAGAAGAAAGGTCATGACAACGATCCAGGGATAAATCTTAATCCCTGTTACCGCGCCACCTACGAAGATACGGATGACAAAACCTGACGCGATGATAAATATATCGATAATGGGAATATGTTTTAATTTTATTGTGTACGCAACATTCAAAGCTATGTAGGTTAGCGCAAGATAAAACATGGAAAAGCCAAGCAGCCAGGCGCCGGTTAATCCGAATGTCAACAAGGCAGCACTCATGCATAATGCCTTCGCCACCGATGTGCGGCCTGCCGCCAGCGGTCTCATTTTTTTCCGGGGATGCAGCCTATCTTCATCAATATCATGGTAATCGTTAAAAATATAAATGCTGCTCGCCAGCATGCAAAATACCGCGAAGGCCAATCCAGCTTTTATCAAAATGGCGGGATGATAAATTTGGAGCGCAAAAAATAGTGGAAGAAAAATAAATAAATTTTTCGTCCACTGCGCGGGACGGCTAAGCACAAAAAGATCGTACATTAATGAAAACTCCTGAAAAATGGTTTATCCGCAATATTAAGCAGCTGCTTATCTCCGACACTGTCTCCATATACATAAAGGAAATACTTATTCCTTGCGGGATATCTTTCTAAAAATCTTAGCAGCTTTTCCTTTCCATAGCAATTATGTGTTTTAAATTTTCCTGTCAACAGGCCATTTTTTATTTCCGGCTCTGTTGCAATAATATCAATAAAACCATTTGTTTTTGCCCAGGGTGAAATCCAGTTAGTTAGGGAAGCGCTGACAATAACCAGCACGTGATGCTCACTTTTATGCCAACATGCTTTTTGCAGAGCCTCATTATTGATTATGCTGTCAATATTCAAAAGAGCATATTTGGTACATATACTTTGGAAGTCTTCTTCTTTCCAGCCCGAAAAAAAATGGGAAAATAATATTTCTTTAGCTTTGTGATTGGATATAATTCTGAGTATGTATAATGTCAGCGGGAAAATATTAATCGCAATGCCTTTGAAAAAGGAAGTGAAGCCAAAAGTATAAATCAGAAAATTTTTAAAACTATCCTTTCGAGTTAATGTGCCATCGAAGTCGAAAACAGCTATTGTGTGTTCCGGGCTAGAATAATAATTTGGCAATTTTTAAAATCCCTTGCTTCCAGGGTACACGATGAGAAATACCTGATTGTCCCTGAATCTGATCAATATTTTTTAGGTACCAATTAAAATTGCGAATTAAGGCATCTTTATTCGAATATTTCGGTGAATATTTCAGTTTATTCTCTGCTTTTTCAATGGAAACAAAGGAATCTTTTGACGCAGTTTCATAAACCCATTTATACAAGGGCGACAGTTTGAAGAATTCAAGAACTCTCAATACGCTAATGACCGGTGCCGCGGGAAATGGAATAATGCGCTTACCGAATCCAGCACAATCCAATACCGCCTGATAATCCTGGCGCATGGTCGTAAATTCTTTAGCCCCGATATTAAAGGTATCGTTAACAAGCGCGGCATCTGAAGTCAGGCAGATATGGATTGCGGCGCATAAATCTTCCACATCCAATAGCTGATACCGATTGTTTCCGCTCCCGATCATAGGGAAATTTTTACCGTCCTTTGCCCAATCATAAAAAAGAGCAAATACACCCAGTCTTTCCGGGCCGACAAATGATTTTGGTCTCAGTATGGAAACGGTCATGCCCTTTTTGCGATAGTCAAGGCAGACCTCCTCTGCTGTAATTTTGGCCTGACCATAGGGGCCGACGCCTTCCAGTTTGTCATCCTCATAAAGGGGGTGATGATCCGGGATACCATAAACAGCAGTTGACGAAATATGAACAAATCTTTCTACGCCTGCCTGTTGGGCAGCTGCCAATAGATTTCTTGTTCCGTCCACATCGGTTGAGATGATGTCTTTTGCCGAATAAAGGGGCAGAGCTGCGGCTGTATGGATAACATAATTTATTTCCTGCATGGCTTTTTGAACCATGTTTTTATTCCGGATATCGCCTTTAATGAATTTAATTTGGTTTTTCACGTCCGGGTAATCGAAATCGGTAATGTCTAAAACCGTAATATTGGTCAGTTCTCCCTTCATCATCAGGTAGCGGATCAAGTTTATACCAAGAAATCCTGAACCTCCTGTAACTAAATACTTCATTCCCATTATTTGTACCTGCGCATTATTAGATTTAATAGCTTTTTTGAAGCTGCTGAATTATGACAGAAGTACTTTCCAAAAGCAAAATATTTATAATAAATATATTGGAGTTATCATCACTCTGATATATTTAGAACTGACAGGCAGAACAATTCCCTGCGAGTGATTGTAGCTATACAAAAGAAGTTATTTCAGATATAATTTCAAGCACGATATGTAAGGGATAAGAATTTAATAAAATTATAAATTTTAAAAAGTGAATGACAAAAAAAATAAAGACCTCCTCCCCAAAAAGATTATATTGGATCGACAATGCTAAAGCCCTGGGGATTATAGCGGTTTTTTATGGACATATTATTGAGAAAGTATTTTTAACCTCTGGTTCTGTTGCCTATCTTCAATTCAAGCTAATTTATTCATTCCATATGCCTTTATTTTTCATATTAGCTGGTTATATTGCAAAACAACCAGGTCTTGATTTTCATTCTTTTATAAAAGATAAATTCCTTTCGAGAATTCTGCCTTTTGTTTTTTTTAACATTCTTATAATTCCAATATATTTAGCAACTGATGTGATGATGCAGAAGCAAATTGAACCACAGCAATTAATATTTGCTGCCATGCAGTTAATAAGGGGCTTTCCATCATTTAATTTTGTAACATGGTTCCTGGTATGCTTGTTCACTGTAGAAGTATTACATTTTATTGTTTCTTCGTATCTTAATGGAAACAAGAAAAAATACGTTTTTTTCATTATATTATTTTATATTTTAGGCTGGGTTATCTCGCGGGAAAAATCTTATGTTGTTAATATGTTGCAGTTTGGTGAATTTTGGTATGTTTATGAAGCATTCGTAGCCTATAGTTTTTATCTAGTGGGTAAATTGATTTTTGTTGCAAAATTAGATAGTAAGATGACTAATAAATTTGTATCTATCCTAGTCTTATTAATTTCTTTAATATTACTTGTTGGCACTTTCGACCTCAATTCAGGGCCATTTTCCAATACCCCGCAGCAAGTTGTACTAGTTGCTGCGGGTATATATGGCAACCCGTTTTTCTTCCCACTAACAGCTATAGCAGGCTCCATATTTATAATAATTTTCTCCAGGATGATTGGTTCAATTAGCTTATTTGATTTTCTGGGGAGAAACACATTAATTCTTATGGGGTTAAATGGATTTTATTACCATTTTATAAATACCTGCTTTATCAATTATAGTATAAAATTCATTTCGGGTAGTGAATTTTCGATATTTTTATTATGCGCAGTACTAACATGTATCTCTCTGATTCTATGCGTACCCTTTATCCTTTTGTTGGAAAGATATTTACCTCAATTAACCGGTAATCCTAAAGTAGCTGGACCTATATTGCCAATGCTGTATAAATAGCATTGTTGCGCATTTGACCTTCCCCCATAATGGGATATTTTTCTTTAAAAAAAACCAAGCGCGGCAGTAACAAAAGCATCAATTACTATTGGCGGCGGCTTTCAGCGCGGCGATTGTTTTTTGATAATCATCAGTGCCGAAGATGGATGCGCCGGCTACAAGGACATTCGCCCCCGCCCGGGCAATGTTGGCGATGTTTTTTAAATTGACCCCGCCATCTACTTCCAGCAGCGGCTTATTGGACAAAGTACTTAACATTTTCTTTGCTTTGATAATTTTTGGCAAAGTTGTTTTAATGAATTGCTGGCCGCCGAATCCGGGATTGACACTCATAATGAGCAGCAGATCAATATCGGGAAGAATTTCTTCAATTTGCGTTAAAGGTGTTGCCGGATTTAAAGACACACCGGCTTTTTTCCCCGCCTTTTTAATTATATCGATTGTCCGGTGAAGATGATTGGCCGCTTCCACATGCACGGTAATGATATCGGCGCCGGCCCGCGCAAAAGATTCAATATATTTTTCAGGATTTTCAATCATCAAATGCACATCAAAGGGCAGTTTGGTTGTCTTTCTCAAGGCCGATATTATTGCCGGTCCCATTGTGATATTAGGTACAAAGTGGCCATCCATCACATCAATATGAATCCAGTCTGCTCCCGCTTTTTCCACGGCAGCTATTTCTTCGTGGAGTCTGCCGCCATCAGCAGAAAGTATGGAAGGGGCAATTAACTTCATGATTTTATTCTCCCTGGTTCATTTGTTTTATTTAAATATACTAATGCCCCGCTGCTGTCAACAATCACGATTTTATTTTTTTTCTGCCACAGAGAAATGTTGCTTGACACCAATGCGGAAAAAATTAAATATGTCGCATGTATATTTTATACAATACAATTTTGGTTGCGGCGGCCTTTGTTATATTGCCGTATTTCTTGTTGAAAATAGCTTTTACAGGCAAGTATCGTAAAAGTTTAGTCCAAAAACTGGGCGGAAGGCAGACGCAAATTCTGACAAATTTAGGAGATGGGCCACGCGTTTGGATTCATGCAGTATCGGTTGGTGAAGTTACCGCTGCCGCGCCGATTGTAGCTTCGCTAAAATTACAAAGGCCGGAACTAAAAATAATCTTTTCAACAAGTACGGAAACAGGCCAGCAAATGGCACAGCAGTTGGTCAAGGGTGCGGACGCCTTTATTTATTTTCCGTTGGATATTCCATATGTTGTGCGTAAAGTCATTAGATTGGCAAAGCCCGCTGTTTTTGTTATGGTGGAAACAGAGCTATGGCCCAATTTTCTCCAGGCCTGTAAATTAAACGCAGTAAAAACATTGATGGTTAATGGAAGAATTTCGCCCCGTTCTTACAATAAATACCGGCTGACGAGGTGTTTCTGGAAGAGTATACTTGCTAATCTCTGCGCCGCCGGAATGATCGCGGAAGTTGATGCATCCAGGATAAAAAGCATCGGTATGGCCAAAGACAGGATTGAAGTGCTGGGAAACGCCAAGTATGACGCGCTGGCGGCGATGGCCGCGACCGCCTTACAGGAAGAAATTGCGCGCCGGGTTAATCAGCAAACCGGTGAGAGATTTTTTGTTGCCGGCAGCACCCATCCGGGCGAAGAAGATATAGTTATTAGAGTATATCAGCGACTATTAAAGCATTATCCCGATTTAAAGTTAATTATTGTTCCGCGGCATGTGGAAAGAACGGCAGCGATTATGCAACTTTTTCAATCATCAGGATTGCCCGACGTCATTACAATGACCGATATGAATAACGGCAAAATACGCGAAAAAGAGAGAATCATTATTGTTGACGTTATCGGAGAGCTCTTCAAGATTTATTCTCTGGCTACCATTGTCTATTGCGGTGGCAGCCTTGTTCCCAAAGGCGGACAAAATGTCTTAGAGGCGGCAGCCTGGGGTAAGGTGATTTTTTATGGCCCGTCCATGGAAGATTTCAGCGAAGAAAAAATTTTGCTGGAAGACGTTGGTTGCGGTGTGACCATCAACAATGAAGAGGAACTGCTGCAAGGCATTCTTAAGGTTCTGGAACATCCTGAAGAACTGGAAGGCAGAGGCGCCAGAGGCAAAGCTGTCGTTGCCGCCAATATGGGCGCGGCTGTCAGATATGCTGAGATGATTAATAGGACACTAGGCTGAAGGTTATCGGGAATTAAATCATGCGGGACCATACCAAGCTTAGAGCTAATTCAGCTTTCCACCCCCTGCCCCCGCCAGCGGGGGAAATCGTTTCACTCTTCACGAACCCCGCTTCACTTAATCCGATCGCTGCGCGATGACTAAAAGCCTTCAGTCTTCAGCCTTCCGACTAAACTCCTTCAGCTAATTCCCCGCTGCGAAGTTTTTGCCGGGCAGTCACGGGTATAATACCCCAAAGCAAGCTTCGGGGTATTATACCATCCTCCTTG
>Ga0209777_10007896_pt1 | contig 11717 bp, 6 predicted proteins | sample FrelakmetHBP12HB_FD_187147 | JGI IMG/M metagenome (GOLD analysis project Ga0209777, IMG submission 187147) | Freshwater lake sediment microbial communities from the University of Notre Dame, USA, for methane emissions studies -HBP12 HB (SPAdes)... | ecosystem: Environmental > Aquatic >...
GAGCGTTGCCACAAAATCGACGATAGAAACATTAGGTGTAGGTACCCGGATAGCCAGCCCATCAAGCTTTCCCTTCATCTCCGGCATAACTTCCGCGATGGCCTTGGCGGCTCCGGTTGTGGTAGGTATCATGGAAAGCGCGGCTGCGCGGGCTCTTCGCAAATCCTTGTGAGGTTCATCCTGGACAACCTGATCGTTGGTGTAGGCATGGATTGTCGTCATCAATCCGTATTCAATGCCAAATTCCTGATGCAATATCTTGACAATCGGCGCGAGACAATTTGTGGTGCATGATCCCATGGAAATGATGTTATGCTTGCTCTTGTCGTACACTTCCTGGTTGACGCCAAAGACTAAAGTTACATCCGGATTCTTGGCCGGGGCGGAAATGACAACCTTTTCAGCGCCTGCTTCGATGTGTTTTCCAGCGCCCGCCTTGTCTGTATATTTTCCGGTGCTTTCCAGAACAACATTAATTCCCAAGTCTTTCCAGGGCAATGATTCCGGTTCTCTGACGGAGAAAGTTTTTATCTCTTTACCGTCAACAATTATTGAGTTGTTTCCCGCCTTAACTTCGGCATCCAGTGTTCCATGAGTTGAATCATATTTAAGAAGATGAGCAAGAGTTTTAGCATCGGCGAGATCATTCACTGCCACGAATTCCACATCTTTGTTTTTGTATCCGGCTCTAAACACAAGCCGGCCAATTCTTCCAAATCCGTTAATGGCAATTTTTACTGGCATATCAACCTCCTTAATATGTTAAAAAATTATTAATCAAAAGATATCTTTTGTCAATCTGTTTTGTCTTTTTGATGATGAAAGTTAGCGCGCTATGTAATTCTTTACCGGTATATATTTCTACTGATAAATCAACAATCATCGTGAATAAAATATTTTGATGATTTGATGGAAATAATTGATCTGCGACGTCAGGCAGCGCCATAAGTGTCAGCCTTATGGTGGGGAACTACGTTATCCGATTTGCCAATTTCAACTTTTGAATTTTGGAGTTTCAAATTCCACGCCCCTGCCAATTATGTTGGCGGGATTGTCCTGACATCGCAGGATAGTTCGACCTATAAACTTCATTTCACTACGTTTATGAAGTTTGGGTCTCAGTATTCCTCTTGCGCTTCGCTTCTAAAACTTGGGACTCATTAAAAAGCCCCATGAAGTAAGACTTCACGGGGCTTTCGTGTAAAATGATTTAACCTGAATTTTAGAAAGTCAGCGTAAGTTTGTTCATGAGGATGTAATCGTCAACAACTTTATTGTTTCCGCTTGTACCCTTGTAGTAATCACCGGTGAAGAGATAACCGAAGCCCAGCATATATGAAAGGTTGTTGGTTATCTTGTAAGTGCCGGTGAGGTCAACTTCCGTGCCATAGGTGCCGCCGACATAGCCTGCCGGTTTCTTGTCAGTCTGTGCGTAAGCAAGTGACATCATAACATCTAACTGGGGAGTCGGTTTTACGCCGGCTCTGCCCTGGAATAACCAGGCATTGTACATGGGACCGCTTACATAACCATTACCGTAGACGGGGAGAGTTTTATTGACAACGGAAGAGTTATTGCCGGTAATAAGACCAACCCAGTTAGTGAGGTCATAGTAGTTAAACATAATCAGACAGGGATTCCAGTCGGTACCGCCGTTGAGGGTACCGCCTTCCATTACGTCTGATGTATTGGGATCATCGCCGGATACATAAGCAAGGGTGCCGCCTACATAGAACGGGGCGAAGGTGGCTGCGGCGTCAACAAAGGCGCTCATTTGTTCCATTCTGACGTCGCTCCATGCAGTGTTGCTGTCATATTCTTTATATTTACCTGTTGCGTAATTAAATTCGGCCTGCAGTGCTACCGGACCGATTTTAGCAATAGTGTAAGGCGTGAAAAGGAAATAATCTTTTCTATAGTTATAGCTGCTGGTGTATGCCCCCGGTCTTTTGTCGGCGTAACGGTAATAAGTTATTTTCATTCCCGCCTTGCCGTCCTTCCAATTGTAGACTCCTTCAAGACCGTATGTATTATCGTCCGCATCCGTAGCCGATGAAGAATAAACGGCCGAATCGCTATAGTCTTTTATTTTTGAAATATCGGCGTTAATATTAAAGACACCTTTGATGGGATTTGAATAAAATCTCAACCGACCGGCAGGGTAAGTGGAATTGCCGAATACTGTGCCGGTTGCGCCATATTCCATATAACCAACTTTAAACTCTCCTACAGGCGATTGATAATCTATGTAAGCATAATCGAAGGCAATATTTTCATTTTCTGCCCTGGTTCCCGCGGATTGATAAAAGTCGTTAATATTGCCGTTACCATCTACGCCGCTAAAAGGCGCAGACCTCTGTCCGCCCCAGATTCTATCCATAGCGTCAAAACGGGTGACCAGTTTCAGACCAGGAGATACGATAAAGTCTGTTCCGACGCGCAGTCTCTGGTAAAAGAAGGCTGTGCTGGGATTCGACAAGTAACCAGTGATATGATGGTCAGTATTATATACCGGTGTTCCTTCAATATCTGCTAAACTGGTTTTATTTAAATACATTCCGGCAACATAAAAATCGCCGCTGATTTTGACATCGACCGCGAAGGCCGATACGCTGAAGGCCATGATTAGCCCAAGCGACAGCAAAATTAACCAAAATCTCTTCATTTTTTTTCCTCCATATTAAAGAGTTAATAATTTCCGCCTTCAGAAAACGGGTATTTTCTAAAAGCAATTCTAACTTCAATAATGTTGCGTATTACAATGAAAAAATTAATAAGATATTCTTTCACCGCAGCGAGTATATGGAAGACGGTTTTGCATGTCAAGAAAATATTTATGTCAAATATGACATGTAGTGATAATGAGGTGGGAATATCGTGGCGGCTGATTGCCCGGGATTGCCCTGCGTCCCTGCCAACAGCGTTGGCGGGATAATTCGATCAGCAATCTTCAGTACACTATGTTTCTGAAGATTGGATCTCATTACCCACGTCGTCGTAGATGCCCTTCAGGGTACTTCGCTCCTGGGATAATTCGACTAACGCTTCCCTATAGTCAGCGAGTCTCATTACCCACATGCGTGGGATAGTTCGACTTGCCAATTTCAATACACTACGCTTTTGAAATTGGAGTCTCACTAAAAACCCCCGGGATGGTATCTGCCGTCCCGGGAGTTAGTCTAAAGATTAAACAAACAGTTTCTTAGAAAGTAAGAATAAGTTTGTTCATGAGTATGAAATTATTCTGAATCTCGGTGAGACCTGAATTTGGAGGTGTCACCCCGGCGGGAACATCATTCGGATTCGTAACTATACTGGATGCAACCCCTGTCCCCTTAAATAAATCACCGGCGAATAAGTAGCCAGCGCCCAGCATGTAAGAAAGGTTATTGGTGATTTTGTAAGTGCCGACAAGGTCAACTTCCGTACCATAGCCGCCGTTGGTGAAACCTGATGGTTTCTTATCGACCATCGCGTAAGAAACTGAAAGCATGACATCCAACTCGGGAGTAGGTCTCACACCAGCTCTACCCTGGAAGAACCAGGCATTAGCCATCGGGCCGTTGATGTTAGCGCCGTTAGCCGAAACATTGCCTACCCAGTAGGTGACATCATTATTGAACATAAGCAAACAGGGATTCCAGTCTATACCACCGTTGACTACCAATGAGTTACCTTCAATTTTGTCTGTTGTGCTGGGATCATCACCGGAAACATAGGCAACTGTGCCGCCCGCGTAGAACATGCCAAAATTGGCGGTGGCGTCAACCCAGCCGGCCAGGAGCTCCATTTTCTGGTTGAGTGAGGCGGGTGTAGCATCTTTGGGATAGTCGCCCCAGAAATAATCAACTTCCGCCTGAACCGAGACAGGTCCGAACTTGGCTTTAGCGTAAGGTTGCAGATAATAGAGTAAATAAGTGGTATTGGTGATGGCCGTTTTCGATCTGGCATCTCTGACATGGCCTCCCAGAACACCGCCTTCAGCGTCTTTCCCGATATATTTAAATGCCAGCGCAGATTTATCCCGGTCAAGATCGGTCTGAATTGGTGCGGGTGTTGTTACTGCGCTCAAGCTTCTGTCGTCCCACACCTTGTATCCCAGGTAAAACCACCAGGGGCCGTTTGTGTAACTCCATGCCACTGTGCCGCGGGGCATGGATGAATCCATGAATATTGTTCCCCAGGCGGAATCAATCTGATAACCGACTTTGAACAAACCAATGGGAGATTCATAGTTGATATACATTAAATCGAAAGCGATGTTTTGATTTTCCGCTTTGGTTCCCGCCGATAGCGTATCATAACCTGCTGCAGAAGATGCTGCTGATTCACCTCGTGCTCCGCCCCAGATTCTTTCCATCGCGTCAAAACGGGTGACCAGTTTCAGAGAGGGAGATACGATAAAGTCTGTTCCGACGCGCAATCTCTGGAAAAAGAATGCTGTGCTGCCGGCTTCGTTAAGAGTTACATCGTTCTTATCATCTCTCTTCCATTTTCCTGTTAATGGATCGTCACCCTTCTTTGCTTTTTCCCACTTATATGCAAGAAGTGTAGAAGGACCATCATATAAACTTGTCTTATTTAAGTACATTCCGGCGGCGTAATATTCGGCGCCGACTTTCACGTCAACCGCGAAGGCTGACACGCTGAAGGCCATGACCAGCCCCAGCGACAACAAAACCAACCAAAATCTCTTCATTTTTCCCTCCTTGTTATTATAAAAAAAGTCACTAATTTCCGCTTTTAAAAAAAGGCGTTTTTCAAAAGCGACTTCTACAACTTTCATGGCGCATTTTACGATTTACATAAATTTCGCAAAATACACGTAAAAACAAATTATTAGAAATAACAAGTAATTAATTTTGTCAAGCATATTCTATGCAGACGGAAACATTCCAATGTAATAAATAGCTAATTGATAGACTTTCCGGGTAACGATGCTACATAAGGTTTCCCGGATTTATATAAAAGCAGTCTATTGTGCATTTCCCTGGCCAATTTACTTTGTCTTGCGGATTCAGGCACTAAAAGAAGAGATTTTTCCGCTGTTCTTACAGCGTCAGGATATCTGCCTGCCGCGGCATATGCTGCAGCCAGAGTGTCGAGGGCAAACGGGTTTTGATAATCAGTCTGTTTACAAGACTGCTCAGCTAATTTGACAGCTTCAACCCCGTTTCTATTTTTCTCGTCCCCGGTTGTTGCCAGCACCCAACTTAGATTATTAAGTGATGTTTTTAAATCAGGTATTATGCGTAAGGCTTCACGATATTCAGCGATGCACTTCCCTATCATGCCCTGCTGGCAAAAGGATGCGGCCAATCCTTCATGGACAAAAGCATTATCCGGATTTATGTGCAATGATTTGGAATAATATATTACAGAGTTGGCCCATTCCCCCTTTGCCTGATATTGGTCTGCCAGAAATTTGTAGGGGAGAGCCTTGTCCGGCAGGCGATCGATGTTGTTCTTAATCTTTTCTATCTGGATGGAGATGCATCTTTGATTCAACTTGGCACTGCTAAAGGATTCCTCAATAATATTTTCGGCACAGTATTTATCAATAAGACTTGAAAAACGCTCTTTCTGCGGCGGAGTGGCTCCCGTAGGGCAAACAATATTATGAGTCTCTAAATGGACCGAAATTGCATAAGCAAGAAAGTTAAGTTGTTGATCAATACTATTGGTAATTTCATTGAATGTTTTTTCTATCTCAGGGCTGACCCATGCGTTTGCCAGAATATTTTTGTGTATCATCGGGTCATCGGCATACATGACTTTAGGGGCCGTATATTCAAGCCGGGGTGCGGCGTCCGAATTAATCTCGCCGGCGCCGAATAACTTTTGCATATTCTCGGAGACAATGAACATATAGAGCAACTTAGAGTCGCTTAGGTCTACATTCTTGAATTTACGGATATATTCAATTTTCTGATCTGCACGCGCCAGCACCTGTGTATGGCTTTTACCTTTAAACCCGACCATGAGGTAATCAGTGCCGAGGTTCGTCGTAACGAGAAGATTGTTGGGAAAGGCCTGTGCAAAAGTTCTGCCGACAAGGGAAAAGGTCGGCCAATCCATCTGGTAGCCATGTATAAATTGAGCAAAGATGCCTTCGTCATTCAATCTATCTTTCGCGAGTGAGAAAAAATCATAAGTAAACAGGGCGGACAGGCCGGCCATCCACGGATTGGATGGCTCTGATATGATTACATCGTATTTTTGATTCGTCAATTGCAGGTGTGCCCTTCCATCCTGAACAATCAGTTTAGTCCGGGGATCGGAAAGGACATTGTTATTCCAGGGACGGAAGAAATCGCTGGCGGCGACGACCTCATTGCTGATTTCCAGGATATCCAATTTATTTACAGGATAATACAGGACTTCACCGGATGTTATGCCGCTGGCCAGGCCTAATACCATGACCGTTTTAGGGTTGGGATGAATCAGCATGGGAAAATGTGCCGAGAGTGTTTGCGTCGGCATGTCCCCAAAGGAAGATGCGTCAGCTTTTCCACTGTTGCTCAGGGTATAATCTACTCTACCCAGAGCACTCGTATATTTTATTACCGTGGTAAAACCACCGATGCCGTCGCCATAATATACGAGTTTGCCTGAAGAAAGGTTGTTCATTATTTCAGACCCGCTTAAGAGTGATTCCCACCAGCCATGGTCCATGATGACTTGTTTAAAATAATCAAAGCGATGATACTTCCCTTGTGAAAGGCCGTGCCGATTCCAAACAGGCAGGTAAAGACAAAGAACCAATCCCGCCAGCGCCACGGCGATAAGGAAAGACCTCTTCAATATACCGTCCCTGTTTTTCACCAGAATAATCAACGCGACAACAAGAGGAATAAGAAACTGTAAACCAATCACGAGACTTAATCCTTTTTCTTTGCCGATCAGGGGAATGAGCAGGAAGCCCGCACAGAAAGACCCCAGAACTGCCCCCACTGTATTGACCATGTAAGCAAAACCAAGAGAACTTCCCACCGTCGAGACCGATTGCGTATAGATTTTCCCCACCAGAGGAAATGTAGCGCCCAGACAGAGTGTCGGCAGAATCATAAACAGGAACAGAATAACGGCCTTGGTCAAATTCAGCAGCGCGAAATGGTTCTGAAAGTTGAAGATTAGTTTGGCAAAAAAGAGCTGGCTGTTTCCAAGTAACTGACTGACGACCAAAACAAATAAGGCCGAGGCCACCTGCGTGGCAATCAGAAGCCAGATTGGTTCTTTTACCTTATCGGCAAGCCAGCCGAAGATTATACTGCCTAAACCAAGTCCCAGAATGAAAGTAACCAGGACTATGGTGAAGGAATATGTGGTCGGACCGACAATCAAGCCCAATAATTTCGTCCATATCACCTCATAGGCCATCGCACAAAAACCGGATACGGCAAAAATAGCCAGCGCTCCATTCAAGGTCAAGGAAGAAGACATCCGCTCAATGCCGGGCTTACCATTATCTTGCAATGTATCTTGTAATGATTTTTCCGGAGCCGCTGGTTTTTTCAAAGCCTTTCCCGAAACTTTTCCGGAAATCTTTCCCGATATTTTCTCCTTTGATACTGGCTCGATGGCAGACAATTTTGAGCCGATGAACAGGCAAAAGAGACCGATAAGACTGTTAATCATCATGGCGAAAATGAGTGTATAGGTTACTCCCAGAAATTCTATCAGCCAAAACCCGCACAACAGGGCGCCGAAAGCGGCGCCAATGGTGTTAAGCCCATAAAGTCGTCCCACATGAGTGCCTAAGTGGGATAAACTACTGACATAAAACTGGCACAAAATGGGCAGGGTGGCGCCCATGCAGATGACGGGAATACACAAAATGGTAAAGACGCCAAAAAATGTCAGAAGATTATAAATAATGTAATGATGATAAAGATGATTATAAAGAACACTGTATAGGGGAAGAAAAACTTTCAGAAGAAGCGGGACCGCGCCCGCATAAATGCCGATTGCCAGTTCTAGAAGTCCATACATTTTCAGTAATTTGCCGGTTCCCTTTATCCGGTCGATATATTTACTGACCAGATAGGCTCCCAAGCCTAGTCCCCCCATAAACACTGTCAGGATAATGCTTATTGCATAGGGTGCGCAGCCGATAACCTTAACAATCATCCGTGTCCAAAGGATCTGATAAATCAATCCCGATATGCCCGACGAAAAAAAACATACCAGGACTATGGCCCCAATGTTTCTGGTTAAACCGGACGACAATTGTTTCTCTCTGATCATTACCTTCTCCATTCCGTGAAAAAATAACAGGTTGTCAAAATCCTGAATCTTCTTTATCTTCGAAATATTCATTTCTATGTAAGTAGCTTATAATTTCGAAGGACAAAAGTCTTGTCTCCGCGTATCAAGAAATAGCGCACAATTTGCTGCACAGCATAAACAAAAGCTTCGCACCTGAGTTAATAAGAATTAATGACTTCCGGCGAAATATCTACCATATCGCTTCATTTTTGCGGAGCTATCATCATTCGCAATTTGTGTCTAGAAAAAAGTATGTCACATCGGAAACCTTGATAAAGAGGAGGCTGTTTCAGAATGTCTTAAGGGCGGGATGTGTTAATACCATAATTATCATCGTAAGGTGCGCCGTGTGACCTTCAGGTCATCAGGTTATTTCCCCAAGGCAACGCTTTGGACTGCGGGGGGAGCAGTTCCTACAATATCCACCTCCGTACCCATGGGACACCTCCGCCAGCGGAGGATATGAAATGACTTTAAATTATTTGGCTCAGTCAAGACAGTAAAAAAATAAGATGAAGATGCAGATAGAAAAACATGATGTGAAGTGATATATTATAGCCTCGCTAAGCTGGGATAATTCTACTTAAGCTTCAAACCTACAGTGACCCCATTGTGCCCTTCAGGGTATTTAGGTTATTCGCTATGCTTATGTTAGCGGTGTCATTAATCCCACGTCGTCGTAGATGCCCTTCAGGGTACTTCGCTTCGGGGATAGTTCGACTAACCAATTTCAATACGCTACGCTTTTGAAATTGGAGTCTCACTAAAAAACCCCGGGAGGTTAACCCGCCCTCCCGGGGTTTAGTCTAAAGATTAAACCCGGCATGCGCCGGGGCAAGCTACTCTCTTAGAAGCTGAGAGTAAGTTTGTTGATGAGCATGAAATCGTTGTTCACCTCGTTCGAATGACGATCATCACCCTTGAAGTAATCACCGGTGAAGAGATAACCACCGCCCAGCATATAGCTCAGGTTGTTGGTAATCTTGTAAGTGCCGGTCAGATCAACTTCCGTACCATAGGTGCCGTTGGGGAAAGTCCGATCACTATGATTGGGGTCGACAGGTTTCTTGTCGACCATCGCGTAAGAAAGAGACAGCATGACATCCCACTGCGGAGTAGGTTTCACACCAGCTCTACCCTGGAAGAACCAGGCATTCGACATCAGGCCGTCAACCTGAGATTGGCTTTTCCCCATAATGGGACCTACCCAGTAGCCCAGTGTTTCGGTGTTGAACATGATCAAGCAGGGATTCCAGTCGTAACCACCAGTATTGATTCCTCCTTCCACCTTATCGTGTGTGCCTGGATCATCGCCGGAAAGATAAGCAAAGGTGCCGCCCACGTTGAACATGCCGAAATTGGCGGTGGCGTCAACAAAAACACTCAGAGCGCTGATGGATACATTAGACGCATCAGTCACATAACCTTCATACTTTGCAGCATCGCCGAAGTAATACATCAGTTCCGCCTGCAGAGCGACGGGTCCGATCTTGGCTTTGACATAAGGATCTAATTCGTATATGTTTGTCCGGTAAGAACTATCAAACATACCGTCAGCCCCTCTACCCCTATTGGTCGCGTCACGGTCGAAAACGAAAAGAATACCCGTTTCGCCCACTGCCTGACTGGTCTTGAAGTTATAAACACCACCTAAGCGGTAAGAATCTTTATCTCTGTCAGTTTTCTGCGACAGATAGTTGCTCAAATACGGATTCGACATAGAATTGGTGCTGACCGCGCTAAAGCTGTTGTCTGTTATCTTGGCATAGCCCGCCATAATCGTGAAGGGCCCGGTAGTGTAGGAATACCAAATCTGCCCGTCATAGAGTGCGCTTCCATTATCGCCAAAAACTGTTCCAAACGTGTAATCAGGCATATAGCCGACTTTGAATGTGCCGATGGGTGAAGCGTAGTCAATGTAGACTATGTCGAAAGCGATGTTTTCATTTTCCGCCTGTGTTCCCGCGGACTCACTTAAATAGCCGTCCTGATTGACTGCCCAGGTATTGGAGCGGGCACCGCCCCAGATTCTTTCCATGGCGTCAAAACGGGTGACCAGTTTCAGGCAAGGGGTTACGATAAAGTCCGTCCCCACGCGCAGTCTCTGATAAAAGAAAGCCGTGCTGGGAGAATCATAATCTACCACACGCGCACCATCCCCACTGCCCCGTATTTCACCGCTCTGTAAATCGGTTTTATTTAAATACAATCCAGCGGCATAATATTCGCCGCTAACCTTTACGTCAACCGCGAAGGCTGACACACTGAAGGCCATAACCAGCCCCAGTGACAACAAAACTAACCAAAATCTCTTCATCTTTTTTCCTCCTTAAATAAAGAGTTTATAATTTCCGCCTTCAGAAAACGGGTATTTTCCAAAAGCGACTCCAAACACGCTGATATTCCGCACTTCACAGAAATTGTTTTTTGTGAATTATGTGCAAAATATAGCTATTAAAATATAACATCAGTTAAAAATCTTGTCAAGATAATTGTTAACCTTCCTTAAGGTATTACAATGCCGATAAATAACGGCAATATTTCACTAACCAATTGCAAAGATTGCTGGATATAATTAACCGCGAAGAGAATTGTGGTGTAATAGCAAAGAATGTCATTATATATCCTCCGGCGGCGCAAAGTTGGGATAATTTTCAGGGGACACGCAAAGCACATAATTGCAGGAAAGTTAATTGCGACACAGTCTCAATCCCGCAACTTGGAATCTCCCGGCTTCTGAGACTGTGTCGCAATTACTTTGTGCTGTTTTGTCTAAAAAAGAGGCCTGTTAAAATTGTCTACAATGGACTTTTTTAAAAATTTAGAGGTAAAACCATTCCTAAAAATAAGCATTTTTTCTCTTTTTTCTAATTGCGACACAGTCTCTCCTGCCGGAGGGGACTCCACTAGCGGAACATGTAATGATTCAAAACCCTCTATATTTAAGGAAAAAGACCCTAGCGAACTGGACTTTTAAATATTTCTTGACATCAAAGCAATCTTAAGGTAGGGGAATTGCGAAGCAGAAGTGACTTACGGTCAAGTTATGACATCTGTTCAAAAATACCTTTAGTATCAAGTAGTTGGGATAATTGTTTTTGACGGTATCAAAACTTTATAAAAACATTTAAAATCATAAATAAATTAGGGAGGAATAAATTATCATGGCTGATGCAGCAAAAGTTCAATTAAAGGATATCTATCCGGTTCCGGAAAAGATAAAAAAGATGGCCTACATAAGCGGCAGAAAAGCTTATGATGAGCTGTGGAAAAAATCTGTAGATAAGCCGGAAGAGTTCTGGGGAGAAATCGCCGGACAACATGTGGAATGGTTCAAGAAATGGGACAAGGTAATGGATTACAATTTTGATATAAAAAAAGGTCCCATTTTTGTGAAGTTCTTTGAAGGCGGCAAACTCAATGTTTCTTACAACTGCTTGGACAAAAAC
>Ga0209777_10007897_pt1 | contig 11715 bp, 12 predicted proteins | sample FrelakmetHBP12HB_FD_187147 | JGI IMG/M metagenome (GOLD analysis project Ga0209777, IMG submission 187147) | Freshwater lake sediment microbial communities from the University of Notre Dame, USA, for methane emissions studies -HBP12 HB (SPAdes)... | ecosystem: Environmental > Aquatic >...
AAGAAAGAAAATGGATGCAGAGGACACCCATGATGGCAGCCGGAATTACAGACCATGTATGGACCCTTTCGGAGTTGATCAACTTCAGATTGGGCTGAAAAATATTTAATAATTCTAGGACACTAAGAAAATTTTTAACGCTTCCTCGTGGTCTTTCAGTGCATCGTCCCATCGACCTTGTTGTCCATAAATTCTGCTCTTATTCACTAAGGTTTGGCCTTCATCCAATCTATCTCCCATATCTCTAAAGCTTTTAAGCGCACTATCATAAGCCTCAAGAGCTTTGTCCTCAATACCTTGCTGATAGTATATATTGCCCTGGCATTTCAGGCAAAGAGCTTTTTCGTTTGCAAGTCCAATGTCATGAAAAATACTTAGTGCGCTATCAAGTTCCTCGAGTGCTTCATCAAAACGATTCTGCTGAGAATAGATCATGCCCTTTACCAAAAATACTCTACCTTCAATATATTTGGCATCTAGATCATGTGAAAATTTAGATGTGTCTTCAAGAATTTTGAGGGCTTCATCCATTCTACCTCGCTCCTGATAAATCATTCCTATATTAATTAAAATATTGCATTCTCTATACTTATCTCCCAGTTCATGAAGAATCTTAAGTGCAGGTTCATAAAACATGAGTGCTTTATCGATGCTACCCCGACGAAAGAGAATATTGCCTATACTTGCCAACGCAAAACTTTCACCTTGCTTATCTCCGAGATCTCTGGCAATTTGAAGCGCCTCTTCTTGAGCCTTAAGAGCATCGTCCCAGTTACATCTCCTGCAATTGATAATACCTATGTTGTGCAGAATATTACCTTTATGGTGTACGCTTCCAAAATCGACAAAAATTTGAAGTGAGCGATCATAAGCATTCTTAGCTTCATCCATTTGTCCTTGAGTGAAGTAGATAAGACCAATATTCCCTAAAGCCATGCCTTCGCTATATTTATCTCCTAGATCCTGGAAAATCTTAAGTACATCCTTATCAAGACTAAGGGCTTCCTCTAATCGGCCCTGGTGAAGGTAGATTCCAGCTCTGTTCATCAAGATGTGGCCTTTAGCATACATGTTCCCATCAGCTTGGATGGATTCCAAGGCTTCATCGTAAATTTTTATAGCTTCTTTCCATTGACCTTCAAAGAAATAGATGTTGCCCATGCTCGCCAAGGTTAGAATCTCGCCATCTTTATCCTTAATATTACGAAAAATTTTATGCGCTGATTCGAATAACTTAAGGGCTTCGTCCCATTGGCCTTGTTCGTGGCATTTTGCCCCATTGTACATCAAGGTTAAACCAATGGCATGTAGATTGTCCTCTTTAATACATGCTTCAAAAGCTAATTTCCCTGCTATCTCCCATTCAGTCCATAAGGCGCGAATATTTAAGAAAAGGACTGAATCAAAATATAACCTATAGACCACATCGTATGACCCAGCGCTATAAGCAATATTCATAGCTTTCAATATGTTTTTATGCTCCTTTTCGAACCAAGTTAAAGCATTTCGGATTAAATCTTGCTCAATGTTAGATAAATCATTATTTCTATCGCGCGCCAAATTTATTGGATTTACATTGAAACCGATTTCCTCCACAATAGACGGTATTCGGGGCCATCCTAAAGGTGAAAGAGACCCAGGACTAAGTTTTTGTGATAATTTCCTCATCAATTCATGAAGTTTTCTAGGATTTAGCAGAATCTCTTTTTCATCCGAAATTTTTAGAAACCACTTTGCTGCGCGTACACCAGCAACCGTAACTTCCTCAGAAGAGTCTTCACATTCTGTTTTTTCAACAGCAAAAAGGCGGATCAATTCGTGGAACATATAGTGATCATTACTTGTAGGCTCTATTAAGTGCAGATCAACTAATTTCTCCACAGACTCAAATGCAGAAATCTCATCAATGTCCAAAAGAGCTGCACCCAGATTCGAATAAATTTCTGGCCCAGGGAAAAGTCCCAAAAGGCGAAACATTTTAGCTTCTCTTTGAGGAAGTTCTCTATAGCTCAATTCGAAAGCTGCCCGGACAGATAGATCGCCAAGCTCAAGATTTCGTAATCGTTTCTTGCCTTCTTTTAAAAGAGTTTCGAATTTCGCTAAAGTCCAATGCTCTTTGCTATGGATCGTGCCACTAGCTATACGGATAGCAAGAGGGAGTCGTCCACAATAGTCCAGAATCCTCTCAGCTACCACCAGTTCAGATTGAATTCGATCTATTCCAACAATTTTACTTAAGAGTTCTATAGACTCATCGCTAGACATCAAATCAAGCTTTATATGAAATGCACCTTCTAGGGCGGATAAATATGGCCTACTGGTTATCAACACAATACAGGACGAACACCCAGGCAATAAAGGTCTCACCTGTTTTTCATCCTGTGCATTATCCAGAATTAAAATTCCACTCTTATTAGCGAGCAAGCTGCGGAATAAGCCTGCCCTTCCATCTAAATCATTAGGCATTATTTGTTTGTCAATTCCTAGACGTGAGAGAAAGCCTCCCAGGACATCGAATGGGTCCTGGTCTTCATTTTCCGTGCTACCGCCTAGATTAGTATAGAGCCTGAAATCAGAAAATGCACCTGTGAAAGAATTAGCTGCTTTTATAGCAAGAGCTGACTTTCCTACCCCCGGCATACCAGATATCGAAATGATGGTTGAGATCTTTTTTGAACCCTTAAATGATTGCTCTATGATATCTCTGATTTCCTTCAGATGTAACAAACGACCTGTGAAATCAGGTATATCGTAAATAGTTTCATTTGGATTTGCTGTTAAAGCTGGCCTGGGGCAGTTTATGATAAGATCTCCGCCGATATTATAAATGTCTTTCTTTGCTTCTTGTTGCTCTATTACAAAAAAAGTTGGGTTATCTTCATTCATATATTGTCAACTTAGTGTATCCACCCCAAATGCGAAGAGGTTGTTCCTAACCATAATGCGATCTGCGATACCAAGACTCCAATATCTCTTAAAGATTCTCCGGCGATCTTTGTTTCTTTTAAAATCTGATTGGTCTGAGCAATGCTGTTTGCTATTGACTGTTTGTCAGGATTTTTATCTCTTAGTTCAATGGTTGCTTTTTTTAAGTGCTTCTCTACATTATCCTTATCTTCTTTACTCATTTCTAATCCTTTAATTTCATTATTCAAGGAATTTATGAGGCTAGATATGCTCTCCGGCGAGGAATCAAGCGAGACATTTAGATTCCTTGAGTGATAATTTCCTGAAATATTAATTATATCATTTTCAGCTTTTTGTGTCACTATATTGAAAATTGGTTTTTTGCTCATATTGATCATCATCAAATAGGTCAATCTGATTTTTTATTGCTTCATCTCATATATAAAGATGACGCTTGGGGGCAGAATATTGGTACGGATTTAATGTTAGGTTCTTAGATACTTCTAAGAAATTTGATGAATATATTTATAGAGAAAGGAACGCCGTCTAAAGATCGATAACTGGATCGAGGCTAATAATGAATGATAAAATGCAAAATTGATATTGCATTATGAGCTCAGACGCGGTTAGGACACAAAAAAAACCGTACCGACGCCAAATCCTTAATATCAGGAGGGTATTGGGATTAACGGTGATTTCCTAATGTCAAATAGCCAACGGATTGTTCTGTTATTCTTATGTCTATCAATTCTCTCGATCTCGGCAATGGCCCAGAGCTCGAATTATAGCGTGAATCTCTCTGCAAACAAGTTCCTGGGCAGTTATCTCGTAAACCAGAGCGGTTTTGCTCTATATTACTACTCAAGTGACAGCAGTGCGGGCGGTGCCAGCGCCTGCTATGGTGATTGTGCCAGCACGTGGAAGCCCTTCTATGCCGAAAAGATAACCCTGCCGGACAGCCTGAATCCCGCAGACTTTGCCGCCATTTCCAGAACCGACGGGTCAAAGCAGACGACCTATAAGGGCTGGCCGCTCTACCTCTATTCCAGGGACCAGGCAGCTGGAGATGTGTTCGGAAGTGGCAAAGAAAACGGCCTCTGGCACGTCATCAACCCGATGGACCAGCCTCAGCTATTTTAAAACCCTGCAAAAGAATGATTGGATTGTGAGGCTCAGAGATCGAGCCCTCAAATCATTCTTTGCCCGCTGCGAGGCAAAACGCAAAACGGAATATATTCTTGAAAAGGCACTTCTCCAAGCCGCGCGCAATTCACGCCTAAGTTTAGGATTCAGGGATGTCGCTATCTTCTTGATGCTTATACATACTGCCTTATACAACCACCGAAGTATTTAATCCTCTTCGGGCGAATTCCTCATTTCAGTCACTATAAAAATGATAATCAAGTTTTCTTGAGGGGTTGCTGATATCGATCAATTGATTTTAGTGCTATCGATTCCGCAAGTGTGGAACTTGGAGCGCACCCTAAAGGGGGGTTGAGGTGGAAAGTATCCTTATATCTCCACCGGTTTAATGCGCATAAAGGAAGAAGGGATAGATTGCAGGCTACACACATTGCGAGGAGCTGAAATTAGTCTGCATTCCAGTCCCTCAGCATAAAGGATAGAATAGAACTGAGCATGGTGATGGTGGCTCCAAAAGTTACTTGCTCGCGTGCAACTCCAATATTTGTTATATTGGGAAAAATAGATGATGCACTTGCGTTGTCGAGTAATACTTTTGCAATACTTGTGCTCAATGGGCATAGGGCCTATATGCTTATATGCGTGAGATTGATATCTATTGGCGGTAGTATGGCGGATACTGTATTCATTTTAGGTGCGGGCGCATCATTCGAAGCTGGAGCTCCTTTAATGAGTACCTTCTTAGACAAAGCTGAAGATTTGCGGCGTACGGGTGAAGTCAATGATTGTGCTCCTGAATTCGATAAAGTGTTCTCTCTCATAGACACTCTCCAAGCTGTTTATGCTAAATCCGAATTAGATCTAAACAATATTGAGGCACTCTTCGGCATCCTTGAAATGGCATCGACTGTGAATCGATTATATGGGATACCGGAAGACCAGATCGGATCATACAGGGATGCACTCATAATGGTTATTGTAAAAACGCTAGAAAGAAGCATCAATTATCATTTTAGCGGTGGTGATTTCTCTAAACCCCAGCCTACTGATTCCTATCGTAAATTTGTAGAGCTTATACAGTTCTTATCGAAGAATTTCCATGAGGATTCCAGTATTATAACCTTCAATTATGACACGGGAGTGGATCATGCTCTTCATTATGCAGGTCTCAATGTTCAATATTGCACTAACGCAAACCCTGGAGACGGCATACGGCTGCTAAAATTGCATGGATCGACGAATTGGGGAGCCTGTAGCAAGTGCCATAGCATTATCACCTACGACCTGCCTACATTCTTCTCTAAGCATGATAGCAAAGTCCGTGATGATGGAACATACGACAAACATCTTGAAGTGAGTACATATCTCTCAGAGATATACCACTGTGAGGAGCCACTAAATCCCGTTCCAGTAATCGTGCCGCCAACATGGAATAAGAATAGCTATCGTGGTGATTTGAGTAACGTCTGGTCAGCAGCAGCTCGAGAACTATCCGAGGCACGCAATATTTACGTTTTCGGTTACTCCCTACCAGAAAGCGATCCATTCTTTCGCTACTTATTCGCATTAGGTACCCTTGGCTCCTCACGGATACGTCGATTTTGGGTGTTTGACCCCGATAGTAATGTAAGGCTTCGGTATGAAGGGCTAATCGGAAGCGGTATAAGGTCTAGATTTCAATTTTTTGATCGAGGGTTCTTAAGTTCTGTGTCTTCGTCCGGAGCTATGGATTATCTCACGTGGCTTTTGAATCAAGGAAGATAGGTATGAACCAAAGGTTTTCGGCTATTCTGCGGTGATCGGAATTTGATACTCAATTTACAGTTACACCCCTAAGATATACAACATTCCTGCTCGATATAAGCGGCAATGATATTTTTATAATTATCTTTTTGATCTCGTAAGGTCCTGATGTTGCGCGATGGACTCCACAACGTCTTTTCTAGCTTATCGTAAAACCAATAGCGGGCAATTATCGATAAATCATTCCATAGTATATCGGAATGGGCAGTTAGGCAGAAGCGATTTTAGGCCAATTTGGCATTGGGAGGAGCTACGTCATTGAACCTAGGCTTTGGCCCTCTTTTCCCCATTGCTATCCCCTGTTGGATAGTATATGGAAACTCACATATTTAATACCAACCCAATAGTTTTTCACGACCCAAAAATTTGAAGGGTAAAAAAACATAGCAAGGATCACTTCATCCCCAACCGGATGGTCGGGGTATTCGTGACCCTCAGCGCTCCCTAAGTGATAAAATCGCCAGCGATTCAGGATATGTCACGTGTTCGGCATTGCATTTGTACACGTGCATTTGTACACGTGCATTTGTAGAGTCTACTTCTTTAGCGATCCTATGGTCGTCTGGATGGCTGCATAGGGAAAGATCTCAAAACCGCGGGGGAACTTGAAGCGTCTCTGGCCGAGCTCCTTATCCGCAGCTTTCAGGGCAGAGCTTTCACTTCCTGCCGCCTGGACTCTTTTCAGGACACCGTCCGAGGACTCCTCCTCTTCCACCTGCTCCAAAACATACCACTGCAAGAATCCTTTTGTCACTTCGTCAGACTCGCTCTCGGCTACACTAACCAGGGCATGGATGAGCCCGGTCACCATTCGCTCATGATCCCAGACATGCTGGAAAGCCTGCAGGGGCGAGTCCCAGGAGAACTGGGGAGCTTCCACCGCCATCATCTTGGCCCTTCCGCCGGAACTTGCCACATAGTCCAGCATCTTCATAGTATGCACCAGCTCCTCACCAGCCTGCACCCTCATCCAGCTGGCAAAACCCGTCATGCCGGTGGACTCAAAATAGTAGGACATGGAGAGATAGAGGTATGAGGAATACAACTCTCTATTTGCCTGCACATTCAGAGCTTCATTCATCTTTTCGCTGAGCATGGCAACACTCCTTGATACTCGTATCCATAATATTCATATCCACAATATTCATACCTAAAATATTCATACTCTAGCTATTCCATCTTCTTGAACATCTCTTTTCCCACGCCGCATTCTGGACAGGTCCAGTCGCTGGGCAGGTCTTCGAAAGCTGTTCCTGGAGCGATACTGGAGGCAGAATCTCCTTTCTTTGGATCGTAGATGTATCCACAGACTGTGCAGACGTACTTATCCATTTTTAATTCACCCTGTTTATGGTTTTTAACTCCAATCTAAATAAAATCTTCTAGCGTGGCTTTTATCTTTGCATCTCTCCCGGCAGGATTCGGCTTGAATTCAAGGAAGGCCTGGTCCAGGCGCGGCGCATCAATATCATAGAACTTGCCGAGGGGAATGGGCTTTTCAAGGCTGTCGTAGCTCCAGGAGCGGATGATCTTCTGGGCCTCTTCAAAGCTGCCGGTATTGTTTCCCTGGATCTCGTAAGTCATTTTGTTGTAGCTCTCGTACATGTTGAAGTAGGAGACACAGACCTGGAGAACATCCACGAAAGAGAAGCCCTTATGCAATATCGCTTCGCGGAAGAGCTTTTGCAGCTGCTCGATCCCGTGCGTATAGCCCCTGGCGATGAAAGAGGCTCCGCTGGCAAGCATCAGATCAGGCGGGTTCAAAGGACGCTCTTTCGATCCCGCGGGCGTGGACTTGCCTTTGAAGCCCAGCGGCGACGTAGGTGTGTACTGGCCGGTGGTCAAACCGTAGACGCGGTTGTCATGCAGGATCAGGGTTATGTCGATATTCCTTTTGGCCGCGAAGATGAGATGGTCCAGCCCTTCGGCCAGGCTGTCGCCGTCTCCCGAGAAGCATATGACCTTCAGATCGGGATTGGCAAGCTTTATAGCGGTGGCGACGGGGAGCGCCCGTCCGTGGATGGAGTAGAAGCTGTTCACATTCATGTAATCCACGATCTTGGCGTGGCAGCCGATACCCGCGACCAGTACGACCTTCTCTATGGGGAATCCTTCCCCGTCAAGCTCTGCCAGAACGGTTCTCATAGCGCTGAGGATGGAGAAGTTTCCGCAGCCCGGGCACCAGGTACTTTTGGCTGGGGTATTGAGATCCTTGGGATTCATGCCTCTATCCTCCCCGCCTCTATATTCCCTGCCTGTATCGACCCAGCCCCTATCCTGTCGAGCTCAAAGTTCAGGTCATCCAGCGAAAACGGCCTTCCATCATACTTCAAAATTCGGTCATGAGTCTTGATGCCAAAGATGCTGCAAAGCCTCGCCAGCTGGGCAGTGGAGTTGCACTCGACATCGATCAATCTCTCGACGCCTTGCAAGGCATCCGTCAGCCTCTTCTCCGGGAAAGGCCAGAGCACCAGGACCTGAATCACTTTGAGGCCCAATTTTTGCGAGGCCTCCATGCAGACGCCTTTGTTCGAACCCCAGCAGAGGAGTGCGGTTTTGCTTTTCTCATCTCCAAAGACCTTCACCGTCTCGTATCCTTCCAGATCTCTGGCCATTGATTGGCCCTTGAGCTGACGTTTGTCAGACATCTCTCTGGTTATTTGGGGGTCCTCTGTGGTTATGCCAGCATTATCGTGCGTGTAGCTGTCAGACTTGATCACCTGCCCCTTTTGGGGTGGATAGGCCAGTGGTGAAACCCCTGTATCCGTGTAGCTATAGCGATTGTACGATCCCTGCCCGTCCCAGAGCACAGGCGAGGCCAGCTTCGCGTCGCCTGCGGCTCTGAGGTCAAAGCTGTACTGGCCCTCACTGACGATTTTGTCGGAGAGGACGAACGCGGGAACCTGGAACTTCCAGGCCATGTTCAGGGCCACTGCCGACCAGTAGTAGGCATCTATGGCATCGCCGGGCGCCACCACGAACCTGGGAAATTCGCCCTGGCCGGCATTGAGAATGAAATGCAGATCGCCCTGCGCCGTGTAGGTGGGTAGACCCGTGGACGGTCCCGTCCTCTGAGCCATGACGATCACCACAGGCATCTCAGCCATCCCGGCCAGGCTGAGCCCTTCGGTCATGAGGCAAAATCCGCCGCCTGATGTTCCCACGGCAGCTTTGACACCGGCGTAGGCGAACCCCTGTGCCATGAGCATAACGGCGATCTCGCTCTCAGGATGAACCACCTTGATGCCGAATTTCTCCGCCGATTTTGCCATGAAGTCCAGAATGCTTGAAGATGGAGTCATGGGATAGGCAACATAGGCTTCCAGACCCGCTTTGATGAGGCCGAAGCTGATGGCCTGGTTGCCGGTCATGATTGGTTGAGGCTCTTGATTCAGCTTATCCATGTGGCAGAAATCCTCCGCCAGATCATAGCCCCGGCGAGCGACATTCAGATTTTGCTCCAGCATCTTTGGAATATGTTTTTTCAAGACATCTTCCAAAACCAGCCAGTCGATGCCCACAACCTTGCAGAACGCACCAAGAATGCAGCTATTCTTCATAACCGGCAAGGCACCCGCCTCCAACAAGATCCGGGTGACGGGAATGCCACAGCTCTTCTGCAAAATTCCATCCGCTTTCACCTTTTCGGCATCGTAAATAACAAAGGAGCTATCTTTGAGACGATCTTTGTGCTTCTCCACAGTCTCCTGGTTCAGAGCAATCAGAACATCGATCTGGTCATGGTGGGCTCCGATTTTCTGCCCGGATGCTCTCACCAGAGAATAGTTATGCCCGCCTCTTATGAGTGAAGGGTAATCATAATACATGTAAATGCGATAGCCCAGGCGGTTGAAGAGCCAGGCAACGGTCAATCCCGCTTCGTTTATGCCGTCACCGGCGACGCCGCCTATGAGTGTAGAGAAGTCTTCCATCAATCCTCCATTCAAATTCTATATTGATTTTCCATTTTCCGGCAGAGCTGCATGGCGTTTATATCAGACAAAACCAGGTTCTATCTTAGCCTTATTTGTATATAAGCTTCTTGTGTTGCAAACATTTTAGATAATGGGCTGACTATTATTTTTCCTCAGCCGGAATAGATATTTTAAAGTAGTTTCCATTCCATACTCAGTTTAATGCAGAATGCTGAAACGAGGATAGAGAGCAAAAAAAAGAGCATGGTTTTTCCGATTGGACCCGGAATATCCATGCGGATGCTTGTCGGTGTAATTGCATTCTTAGCTTTGAACGCAATTGTCGCTGTCGCAACAGCTAAAGAGACAGGATCTCCTCATCGCCTGCTTCCATCGCCCTGGCCATATCATGTTTTGCTGGTGACGACGGGAGTCGTGGTTATGCTGGGAGGAATGCTAACAGCAAGATACATGAAAAAAAAGAGCTGGTGGCTGAAGACCCACAAGAGCCTGGCGATATCAGGAGCGCTCTTGACTATTTCCGGATTCATTGTAGCTGCCTATATGGTCTCGACCTACATGGGCACCTATCTGGTCATGGAGCCGCATGCTTATCTCGGAATTGCTGCATTGGCACTCGTCGTCTTCGCTCCCATCATGGGATTTATGCAATTTCGGATTAAAGATAAACGGATGCACATCATCCACAGATGGTCCGGCCGTCTGGCCATCGTCATGGTGCTGACCAATATTGCGGCCGGATGGATGATGATTCGTGCCATGTGACGTGATAAACAATAAAATTAGAATAAAATATGTTCTAAACGCCGTCTTGAGGAAGATTGCAGGAAAATGCCCGCAAAAGGCGTGAGTTATCGTGGAGAAAAGGATGAAGGATTATATTGAGGATGTAACTGCAAAAGCAGAGCTTGATTGCGTCGGTCTCTTCTGTCCCCTGCCTATTGCCATGACCAAAGAGGAGATTGAGAATATCGAGGTCGGCCAGGTTTTGAAGGTGGAAGCGGACGATCCTGCCGCAGAAGAAGACATATCCCGCTGGGCAAAACGAGTGGGCCATGAGGTAGTCAAGCTTGAGAAGTCAGGAAATATAATCACCTTCTGGATAAGAAGGAAAAAATGATGGTGAAACAGGATGAGCAGGATACTTTATGTTCAGACCAGCGGCGTCGAAACGCCGGAGAGGCTTTACGCGCCCTTCATACTGGGCGCGACTGCCAGAGCTATGGAGGCGGAAGCCTCTATCTTTTTCATGATCAAGGGCATAACCGCCATGAAGAAGGGCGAGGCCGAGAAGATCAAGATTGGAAGCTTTCCCAGCCTGAAGGAAGTCATCGACCAGGCTCTGGCAGCTGGAGTTAAGATGTACATTTGTGAGCAGAGCACCCAGCTGCTGAATATCCCCAGGGGCGACTTTATAGTCGAGGCAAAGATTGCCGGGGCCGGAACCTTAAACGACCTGGCGCTGGATGCAGACTCGGTTATCAGCTTCTAATGGGTTAATGGATCTAGATGGAGAGATCTTCTCAATAGAAATTAGGGCCGAGATTTTCTGGAGGCAAGAGGCATATGTGTGGAATTTACCTGGATTATCAGTCGGCGTCCCCGGTGGACCCCAGAGTTCATGAATTTATGGAGCGGTATCTGTCATGCGATTTCGGGAATCCTTCCGCCCTGCATTCTCGGGGTCTGGCCGCCAGGGCCGCCCTGGAGGAAGCTCGAACAAAGGTGGCGGAGTTGATCAATGCGGAAGGCCCGGAGAACATTATTTTCACCGGAGGTGTGACTGAGGCCAACAACCTGGCCGTTCGTGGGGTTGCTCAGAGGAACTCCGGAATTGGCAGGAAGCTGCTGGCCAGCAGCATTGAGCACATCTCCGTGCTCAATCCATTGAAGGGCTTGTTGAAAAGCGGCTATGAGCTCGCACTGG
>Ga0209777_10007898_pt1 | contig 11715 bp, 8 predicted proteins | sample FrelakmetHBP12HB_FD_187147 | JGI IMG/M metagenome (GOLD analysis project Ga0209777, IMG submission 187147) | Freshwater lake sediment microbial communities from the University of Notre Dame, USA, for methane emissions studies -HBP12 HB (SPAdes)... | ecosystem: Environmental > Aquatic >...
TACGAGCTTCGGCCTGCCGGCAAGGGCGTCCGATGCCTCGGCACGGACCTCCTGGACGCCCGGGGCAACGGGGGCTACGAGGCCGAGATCTCCTCCAGCGGCGCCATCGGCAGCATGTACAGCCGCATCGTGACCGACGAGGCGACGGCCCTCGTGAGCGCCCCCATTCTGAAGGACCACAACCTGGCGGGCCTCTCCGCGGGCCTCAAGAACTTCTTCGGCGCGATCCATAATCCGAACAAGTATCACGACGACGGCTGCGATCCGTTTGTGGCCGACGTGTGTGCCCATGCGCACATCCGCGGCCGCCTGCGGCTGGTCGTGTGCGACGCCATGCGGCCGCAGTGCCAGGGCGGGCCGCCGCCGCGCGGCCAGCATCAGTGGCCCTACGGCGGAATCCTGATCGGGACGGACCCGGTGGCCGTCGACCGCGTGGGCCTGGAGATTCTGGAGCGGAAGCGCGCCGCCGCCGGCCTGAAGCCGCTGGAGGCCGACGGCCGGCCGGTGCGGTATCTGAAGACCGCGGCCGAGCGCGGCCTGGGCGTCGATGACCTCGCCAAGATCGAAGTGGTCAGCCTCGGCAAAGCATATACCAATATATAACGGCTATGTCACATTTCGCCGCCCCGCTTGCGGGGCGCTCGCCTTCAGCAGGGGCCGTACTATGAATCGAAAAACGTTACCCAATCGCCGCCAATTCCTGCGGACCTGCGGCCTCGGCGCCGGCGGCCTGTGCGCCGCGGCGGCCCTGGCCCGTGGCGCCGGCCTGACGATGGGCGGCGATCCCGCGAAGGAATCGCCCGCGCCCGCGGCCGAGGCGCCCCACGGCCAGGTGGCCGTCCACGACGCCATGTGGTTCGACAAGCTTCCCGACAAGGCCGTCAAGTGCCGCCTCTGTCCGCGCGAATGCACGGTGGCCGACGTCGAGCGCGGCTACTGCGGCGTCCGCGAGAACCAGGGCGGCGAGTATAAGACCCTGGTCTACGGCGCGCTCTGCACCACGAACATCGACCCGATCGAGAAGAAGCCGTTCTTCCACTACCTGCCGGGCACGCAGGCCGTGAGCGTCGCGACCGCCGGCTGCAACATCGAGTGCAAGTTCTGCCAGAACTGGCGGATCAGCCAGTACCGGCCCGAGCAGGTTGAGAGCGTCCTCGTGCCGCCCGCCGACCTCGTGAAAGTGGCTAAGACGCGGGGCGTTCCGACCCTGGCCTACACGTACTCCGAGCCGGTCGTCTTCTATGAATATATGCACGACACGGCCGCGCTGGGACGCAAGGACGGCGTCGGCAGCGTGGTGGTCTCCAACGGCTACATCCGCGAGCCCGCCCTGCGCGAGTTGTGCCGCCATGTCACGGCCGTCAAGGTCGACCTGAAGGCGTTCACCGAGAAGTTCTACGCCGAGCAGTGTGCGGGGAAACTGGCCCCGGTCCTCAAGACGCTCGAAGTGCTGGCCGAGGTAGGCATCCACACCGAGATCGTCGTCCTGGTCCTTCCGACGCTGAACGATTCCGCCGAAGAGATCGGCGAGATGGCCCGGTGGATCGTCAAGTCGATGGGCCCCGACGTGCCGCTCCACTTCTCGCGGTTCCACCCGATGTACCGCGTGAATAACCTGCCGCCGACGCCCATCGAAACGCTCGACCGCGCCCGGAAGGTCTCGATGGACGCGGGCCTGCACTACGTTTACGTGGGGAACGTGCCGATGCACGAAGGCGAGAGCACCTGGTGCCCGAAGTGCCGCAAGGTCGTCATCAAGCGGGTCGGCTTCAAGGTGGATCCGTCGGGCCTGAAGGCGGGCGCCTGCGCCTCGTGCGGCCAGAGGATCGCCGGCATCTGGGCCCCCGAGCAGGCCCTGGCGTTCAAGCCGAAGGAGAAGCCTGCGGCGGCCGTAGAGAAGTAAAGGAGGACATTGTTTTTGCCTCAGCCTGTGCCGTAGCCACGACCGCAAGGCCGTTGTCGGTCGAACGGTCGGTCTCCGCCTCTTCTTTTTCCTTGCTTCAGCCCCGGCGGGGCGCCTGCGCTGTAGCCACGGCCGCAAGGCCGTGGAAAGGGATGCCCCATTCTCCCAGGTTCCTCTCCTTTTCTTGTCAAAGCCCCGGCGGGGCGTCTGAACGCCGTCAACCCCATATGTAACGCGGGTCATATTCGATACCGTGGCGCTTCAATAGGGCGACGAACTCTTCCTCAAACGTCATCTTCTTGTGATGCTCGACCTGGCCCTCGATGTAGGCGGCCACCTTCGATACGTTCGACCGGCTGACAGTGAACGCGCCGTAGCCTTCCTGCCACGCGAAATCCCGTTCGGCCGGGAATGTCTCATGCACCCATTTCGAGGAGAGAGTCTTCCACTTACGCATCGCATCGGAAACCGACAGGTCCGCCCGAAGCGCCAGGAGGCCGTGGATGTGATTGTCCGTTCCGCCCACGGACAGGGCCTGCCTGAACTCCTGGCGGGCCAGGCCGCAAAGGTACTCGTGAAGCCGGGGGCGGAAGGAGTCGTGGATCAGCGGTCGGCGCTCATGCGTGCTGAAGACCACATGAACCAGGAGATTTGAAAAGGTATGGCCCATGGCGGTCCCGTCAGTCGCCCCTCCGGGGCTTCGGAAACAACAGGAAATATTATACCGACGGGCTGGAACGTTTCCACGGCCTTGCGGCCGTGGCTACAGCGCAGGCGCCCCGCCGGGGCTGAGGCAACAGCCAAGATGAGGCCCGGCAACGCTCTTTACGAAACCGAGACGTCTGCCCCAATGGGCCTGATGAGCGATCCCATGCCCACGAGAGAAGCACTCAACAGCTTGGTCGTCAGGATGGCCGCGCACGCGCCGCTCACGCCGAGCACGGGCACGAGGACCAGGCCCGTCAGCAGTGCCCCGAGGCATGCCCCCGCATAGTCCGCGACCGCGATGGCGCCGGCGGTGCGGGCCGTGTTGGGCTCGTCGCCGAGATGGACCGCCGCGGCCAGGGGAAAGACCAGGCCGCCGAGCATGCCCGAGGCGGCGACGAGCAGGTACGTGGCCCCCTGAAGCGCCCAATCGGCCGTCCACGTCCGCACGGAGTCGAGCGCCGGCCCGAGCGCCAGGGCAAAGAGCGCCAGGGCCACGTCCAGGAGGATCATCGACCGAAGGTGCGGCGCCGCGCGCCCCGTCTCGGCCAGGCTTCGCAGGTGCCAGTTCATGAACAGGCTCCCGAGGACCAGGCCGAACATGAAGAGGCCCACCACGAGGCCGATCATGCCGTACACATAGCCATAGGCTGTCTGGAACGTGTAGAGGAGCACCATCTCGATGGCCATGCTCGCGAAGCCCGTCGTTCCGACCGACCACGCGAGGGCCGTCCTCTGGAGGCCGCGCCGGCCGCGACGGAAGCTCACCGCGCCTGCCGCCACGGTCGCCACGACGATCGCCCACGTGAAGTGCGACCCGCGAAGCCGCAGGATCGCCCCCGGCAGGCTCGCCCGCTCCGTAGCCGGGGCCTCGGCGCCGGCGTGCGCCGTCTCGACGGTCTGGAGCCGCATCCGCATGTAGTAGAGTCCCGCGACCGGCCGGGCGTCCGTGTTGAGCAGTTCCGGGGGATGCGCGGCCAGCGACTTCGCGAGGTCCCGCCGCTTCGCGGGGTCGAGCATGTCGGTCGCCCCTTCGAACCAGAGCGGATCGAAGTAGGGCGATGCCACGCCGCGCTTCTTGTATCGCGCCGCGAGCGCCTCGCCCGTGTCCACGAGCACGCCCGGCTTCCGGGCGACGAAGACGCGCGTCGGGTAGCCGAACGTGAGCAGCACCTCGGGGAACACGGTCCGCAGCGGCAGGACGATGCTCCCGACATATTCGGCGGGCTCGGCCGACCAGAATCCTGCCGACCCGTGGAGCGCCAGCGCCAGGACGCCGCGCTCGGCCATCAGTTCCGAGACTTCCTGGAAGAATTCCAGCGTGTACAACCGCGAATCGAGCGTCGAGGTCGGCTCCGGCGCGGCCAGGATCACGAGGTCATAGCGCGGCTCCGTCCACTGGATCTCCTCCTTGACGAACCGCCGGATGTCGGCGTAGTGGACGCCGCCCGCCTGGCGCAGCTTGCGCGCGGCCTCGCGGTCCGGCGCGTCCAGGAGCGGCGTGATCGCCTCGACGGCCATCGGGTCGAGCGTCACGTAGTCGAGCCGCTCGGGCTTGTAGCGCCGCAGCTCCTTGACGAGGCCCTCCAGTCCGCCGCCCAGCAGGAGGATGCGCCGCGGGTCGGGGCACTCACACGCCGCCAGGTGCGCCTCCGTGGCCGCCTCGGTGTGGTTGGGCCACGTGGCCGCCACCATGCCGTTCAGGTACAGGCTGTACTGGTTCTCGAGCCGGCCGACGGCGATGTTCTCATAGCGCGAGTCGGCCGACGCGACGAGCTTCTGTCCCGACGCAAAGCTGCCCCATCGCAGATGCTGGCTGACCGCCTCGACCGTGCCGGCCAGGCCGGTCGCGGTGAGCAAGGCGAGGAATCCGGCCACCGCAGCCGGGGCGAAACCCCAGGCGCGACGGCGCGCGAGGGCCGTGACCAGGGGAACGGTGGCGGCTGCCAGGACCGCTCCGCCAGCCAGCGCCAGCGGAATGGCGCCGACGCGGCCGACCAGGACAAACGAGTACAGGGCGCCGCCGACGAGGCTGCCCGCCGACTCGACCAGGTAGACCCATCCGATCGCCTGTGCCTTCGCGTGGTTAGTGCCGGCCCCGCTGGCCACGAGGACGCTCGCCGAAGGAAGCGTCATGCCGATAAGGAGGCTGATCGGCATCGTCGCGACCAGCGAGATCCAGACCATGTGGCTCGGGCTGACGTATTCACCGGTCCCCGCGCCGATGAGGCTCCGGGAGACCCGCAGGAACATGATGGTGAGCGCCAGGATCGCCGGGATGCCGAGGATCGGCGCCGCCAGCAACCGCAGAAGGGCCTGCGAGTGCTTCGGCCCCAGGCTGCCGAGCTTGGCGCCGACGCCGAAACCCAACAGCCAGAACGCCAGGACGAGGCCCCACGAAAGCTCCGAGCCGAGGAGGATGACCTGCGCCTCGCGCAGGAGCGTGGCCTGGGCCACGATGGCATAGGCGCCGAGGACGAAATACGTAATGAGGATCGCACGCCGCGCTGGCATGTTCCCATCGTAAGGACCGCGCTGGCCGCCTGCAAGGATTTCAGCGCACAACCATGCGCCCCGCCTCCGTAGGGGCGGCCCCATGTGGCCGCCCGGCCTTTGACTTGCCGTGGCCTTGTGTGGCACTGGTGGCTCGACCACCAGTGATCGTCATCGTGCCGTTGACCATGTGCGTTGAAGTGTCGCCGCCCGAGGCCGGCAAGAGGCCACTGGTGGACAAGCCACCAGTGCCACACACATCAGCAGCCACGCCCCAGGCTACACAACAACGGCCGGGCGGCCACATGGGGCCGCCCCAACGCACGTCAAAGGCGCGCGGCACCGCGCCCGTTTCATCTTGGATACAAGGCCCTTCTTGTTATTATGGTGGCGCAGACTCAACCCAGAAAGGAGCGATCATGGACCTGTTCGAGGCGATTGCGAAACGGGCGAGCATCCGGGAGTTTGCGCCGGCGTCGGTCTCGCCTGGCGATCTGGAGAAGATTCTGGAGGCGGCCCGGCGGGCGCCGTCGGGCGGCAACCGTCAGCCGCTCAACTTCATCACGATCCGCAACCCCGAGACCCTGAAGGCCCTGGCCCAGGTGCAGCCGTGTTTCGCGAGCGCCTCGGCCGCCGTCGGCATCATCGCCGACCCGGGCGTCTCCCGATGGTGGCTGGAAGACGCCTCGGCGGCGGCCGAGAACATGCTTCTGGCCATGACGGCCCTCGGGTTCTCCTCGGTCTGGGTCGAGGGGACGCTCCTGAAGCAGGAGGACTACGCGAAGGGGCTGCTCAATATCCCGAAGGAGAAGCGGTTCGTCATCCTCCTCCCGATCGGCAAGGCCCCGCGCGCCGTTCCCCAGGCCGACAAGAAGCCGCTCGTTGACGTGGTGTGGAGCGAGAAGTACGGGCGAAAGTAACGAGGCGTAGCTCGTCGCCATTTTAGCCGCGACCTGAAGGGGGGCGTGCCCCTTCAAAGGGCAAAGCATACACCAATGATAAGATCAACAACCATTCTTTCGGTCCGCCGCGGCAAACAGGTGGCCCTCGGCGGCGACGGCCAGGTGACCCACGGCGATACGGTCGTCAAGGCCGACGCCCTGAAGGTCCGCCGCCTCGGCGAAAAGGGCCAGGTCCTGTGCGGATTTGCCGGAGGCGCGGCCGACGCCTTCGCCCTGATGGAGCGGTTCGAAGGGAAGCTCAAGGATTCGGCCGGTAACATCCGCAAGGCGGCCGTCGAGCTGGCGAAGGCGTGGCGGACCGACCGCGTCCTCCGGCGTCTCGAGAGCCTGCTGGCCGTCGTCGACGCCGAGACCAGCCTGATCATCTCCGGGGCGGGCGACGTGATCGAGCCGACCGACGGCATCGTCGGCATCGGCTCGGGCGGGCCCTATGCCCGCAGCGCGGCCACCGCGCTCCTGCGGCACACCGACCTCGGCGCCGAGGAGATCGTGAGCCGCGCGCTGGCCATCGCCGGCGAAATCTGCATCTACACCAACGACCGCATCCACGTGGAGGTCCTGGCGATATGAACCAGTTGTCGCCGCGCGAAATCGTCCGCGAGCTCGACCGGTACATCATCGGCCAGCTCGACGCCAAGCGGGCCATCGCCATCGCGATGCGGAACCGCTGGCGCCGCCAGCAGCTCGCGCCGGAGCTGCGCGAGGAAGTCGCCCCGAAGAACATCATCATGATCGGCCCGACGGGCGTCGGCAAGACGGAGATCGCGCGGCGAATGGCGGCCCTCGTGGGCGCGCCGTTCATCAAGGTCGAGGCCACGAAGTATACCGAGGTCGGCTACGTCGGACGCGACGTCGAGTCCATCGTCCGCGACCTCACGGAGCTCGGCGTCAACAAGGTCCGCAAGGAGGCGACCGAGGCCGTCCGCCCGCAGGCCGAAGAGGCAGCCGAGGAGCGGCTCTTGGACGCGCTCCTCCCCACGAGCCGCTGGGCGGCGGCGCATCCCGCGCGGCGAAAGGCCGAGGCGGAGGGCGAGGAGCCGCCCGCCGAAGAGGCCGAGCGCGAGGCCTCGCGCGAGAAGCTCCTCAAGAAACTCCGGGCGGGGGTCCTGGAGGACCGCGTCGTGGAGATCGAGGTCGAGGAGAAGGTCGACCTCGGCAAGATCGGCGGCCCGGAGCAGGAGCAGCTCATCGGACTCCAGGAGATGATGGAACGCTTCATGCCGCCGCGGAAGAAAGTCCGTCGCGTGGCGATCCGCGAGGCGCGGGAACTCCTCATCGCCCAGGAAGCCGAGCGGCTGATCGACCACTCGCAAGTGGCCGCCGAGGCCCTCGCCCGGGTCCAGAACCTCGGCGTCGTTTTCATCGACGAACTGGACAAGATCGCCGGAAGCGAGTCGAAGTTCGGCCCGGACGTCAGCCGCCAGGGCGTCCAGCGCGACCTCCTGCCGATCATCGAAGGATGCACCGTCGGGACGCGATACGGCCTCGTTCACACGGACCATATCCTCTTCATCGGGGCGGGGGCGTTCACGCAGTCCAAGCCCTCGGACCTGATGCCGGAGCTCCAGGGGCGGTTCCCCATCCGCGTCGAGCTCAAGGACCTGACGGCGGAGGAGTTCGTGCGGATCCTGACGGAGCCCGACAACGCCCTCGTCAAGCAGCAGAAGGCGCTCCTGGCGACCGAAGGCGTCACGGTCGAGTTCACCGACGACGGCATCCGCGAACTCGCCCAGGTCGCCTTCCGGATCAACCAGCGCAGCCAGAACATCGGCGCCCGCCGCCTCTACACCGTGATCGAGAAGGTGATCGAGGACCTGAGCTTCGACGCCCCCGACCTGCCTGCCTCCGAGCGGACCGTGCGGATCGACGCCGCCTACGTCAGCGACCAGCTCAAGGGCATTGCGGAGGATGAAGATCTAGCAAAGTACATTCTATAAGGTATTTGGTCGCGCGGGGTGCCATGCTTTCGCGCCGTTGCGAAAGCATGTTTTCCGCAGATCGAAGATCATGCTTTCGCAACGGCGCGAAAGCATGGCACCCGTCCGAATCGCTCGCCGTGACCCGGGCACATCAATTGCGCAACGACTGAATCGGCGCCGGAATCCGGCCGCCGAAGTTCACGAAGGCGGCGCTGGCGCCGACGTTCCGCACGTCCATGACGGTGGCGGAGCCGAAGAGGCCGCCGAATTCGACATGGTCGCCGACCTTCGCCCCCGGCACCGGGATGAGCCGCACGCCGGTCGTCTTGTCGTTCATCACGCCGATGGCCGCCTCGTCGGCGATGATCGCCGCAATCGTCTCGGCGGGCGTGTCGCCGGGGATGGCGATCATGTCCAGGCCGACCGAGCAGACGCTCGTCATCGCCTCAAGTTTCTCGAGGACCAGGCTCCCCTGGGCTGCCGCCTCGGAGAGGACCGCGTCCTCGCTCACCGGGATGAACGCCCCGCTCATGCCGCCGACCGAACTGGAAGCGAACGCGCCGCCTTTCTTGACGGCATCGGTCAGGAGCGCGAGGGCGGCCGTGGAGCCGGGCGCGCCGATCCGCTCGATGCCGAGCGTCCGGAGGATCTCGCCCACGGAATCGCCGACCTGCGGCGTCGGCGCCAGGGACAGGTCCACGATGCCGAAGGGCACGCCGAGTTCGGCGGCGACCTCGCGCCCGATTAGTTCGCCGACGCGCGTCACGCGAAAGCTGGTGATCTTGATCTCCTCCGCCAGGTCGCCCAGGGTGAGCTTCCCGCCGAGCTGGACCCGCCGTCGGAGCGCGCTACAGACGACGCCCGGGCCGGAGACGCCGATGTTGACGGCGGCGTCGGGCTCGCCCTCGCCGACGTAGGCCCCCGCCATGAACGGGTTGTCCTCGGGGATGTTTGCGAAGACGACGAGCTTGGCCGCGCCGAAGCCCCGCTGCGCCGCCGTGGCCTCGGCAATGCGGAGGATCGTGCGGCCCATCTCGCCGACGGCGTCCATGTTGATCCCCGCCTTCCGCGACGCCACGTTGACCGACGCGCACACGCGCTGCGTCTGCGAGAGCACCTCCGGCAGCGACCGGATGACCGTTGCGTCGGCCGCGCCGATCCCCTTGTGCACGAGCGCCGTGAACCCGCCGACGAAGTCCACGCGGCAGGTGGCGGCGGCTTCGTCGAGGGCCTTCGCGATCGCCAGGGCCGTCGCGTGGCCGTGACCCGCCACGAGGTGCGAGACCGGCGTCGTGGCCAGCCGCTTGTTCGTCACGGGGATGCCGTACTTGCGGCCGATGCGGTCGCACGTCTCGACGAGGGCGCTGGCGCGGTGGAGGATCTTGTCGCGGAGCTTGCGGCAAATGTGGTCGATGCTCGTCCCGGCGCAGTCGTCGACGGCGAGGGCCAGCGTCACGGTCCGCACGTCGAGGTGCTCGGCGTGGAGCATCTGGATGGTCGAGAGGATTTCATCGGTCTGGAGCATGGATCACCCGGACTTTCCCGTGCCGTGGACGAGCCGTAACTGGTTGGTCGCGACGAAGACGTTCTCGTGCTGGAGCTTGACCATGAAACCTTCCTCGCGGCCCATCTGTTCGAGGTCGGCCTGGAGGAGGGCGATATCGAGCGACGGCGGAATCTCGACCTGGCTGATCATGACGAAGTCGTCGTTCGTGCATTCCCAGTAGAGGTCGGTGATATTGACATCCTTCCCGGCCATGTACTCGCTGAGGAGGGCAATGATGCCGGGCCGGTCCTTGCCGAAGGCCGTGGCGACGAACCGCTCGCTCTTGCGGTCGCATAGGCCGCCCTCGCAGTCGATGAACGGCCGCGCCGTCACCTGGAGGCCGGCCTTCCCGCCCGGGGGGCCCTGGACGGCGGCCGCCAGCTCGGCGGGGTCGGCGGCCTGCGGCAGGCTGATGACCATGATGAGCGTGAAGTAGCCGCCCACGACCGTCTGGCTCAGGGCGTCGATGTTGCCCCCGAGCCGCCGGGTCGTGCTCGAGACGGCCGCCACGATGCCCGGATGATCGTCGGACATCACGTTCAAGACGTAGGCGTGAGGGAATCGCGTTTTCATAACCGGGGATTCTATCCGGCGGCAGCCGGGTCCGCAACGTGCTGGGGAGGAAAACGCGTGAGACCTTTGTCACGGCAGTTTTCGTTATCCGAGCCGCGACCGTGAGGGAGCGGTGCTGTGGGCCGCGGCGAACACCACCGCTCCCTCACGGTCGCGGCTCGGAAAAGGCCGAGGCATTACGCCAGGCCCGCGAAAAACGCTTCCGCCGCGCCGTTCTCCCCCGTATGCTCGCGTGCCGTCGGTGAGTGCAAGGGCAGGGGAGAAGGCGCGTGCGTCCCTCGCTGCGACAGGCCATTCCAGTGCTCGTCCTCGGCCTCGTTGCTCTCGCGGGTTGCCGGCACGTGGAGGAGGCGCCTCGGATGATCGAGATTCCCGCCGATGTCCTCGAAGACAAGGTGCGCGGCGGCCTCGTCGGGCAGATCCTCGGAAACCTGAACGGCATGCCCTACGAGATGAAGTTCATCGACGAGCCGGGTGCCGTCGAGTCGTATGTGCCGGGCCTTCCCGAGGGGGCGCGGACCGACGACGACACCGACATCGAATGGACCTATATTACCGAGATGGCGCGGACGGGCGTCCTCTTCACGCCGCCCCGGCGGATGCGGGAACTCTGGCGGACGCACATCAACCGCTGCATCTGGTGCGCGAACCGTTATGCCCGCGACCTCATGGAACTCGGGATGGAGCCGCCGCTCACCGGCCGCATCGCCCTGAATCCGTGGGCCGACTTCAACATCTCCGGGGCGTTCCTGGCCGAGTCGTTCGGCCTCGTCGCGCCGGCCATGCCGCAGACGGCCGGCCGCCTCGGCCTCCATTACACCCATGTAGCCATCGACGGCGAGCCGGCCCAGCAGACGCAGTTCGTGACGGCGATGATCGCGACGGCCTACGTCGAGGCGGACGCGGCGAAGATCGTCGAGGCGGGCCTGGCGGCCGTCGATCCGAAGAGCTCGCTGCCTGAGGTGATCCAGGACGTGATCCGGTGGCACCGCGAGAACCCCGCCGACTGGCGGACGACCCGCCGGCTCATCAAGGAGAAGTACACGCGTCACGGCGGCGACATGCGCGACAAGAACGGCTACGAGCTCAACACGGCGGCCATCGTCGGGCCGCTCCTCTACGGCGGCGGCGACTTCGCGGAGAGCCTGCGCCTCGCGTTCAACTTCGGCTGGGACGCAGACTGCACCGCCGCCTCGGTCGGCGCGGTCCTGGGAGTCGTGCGCGGCCGCCGGTGGATGGACGCCCAGGGCTGGAAGATCGTCGACGTGTACAGGAACACCTCGCGAGACGCGATGCCGCAGGACGAGACGATCACGCGCTTTGGCGACCGGCTGATCGCCGTCGCACGACAAGTCATTCGCGACCAGGGCGGCGAGGAGTTCACGCGCGACGGGAAGACGTTCCTGCGGATTCCGGCCGAGGCGCCTGCCAACGTCGAGCCGCTGCCGCAGCCCTTGGACCGGCTGGACGAACTGAAGACGCAGCTCTTGCCGCAAGTCGAGAAGAATCTGTCCGGCCAGGCCGCCGACCGTGCCCGTGCCGCCTACCTGGCCATCTGCCTCGGCGAAGCGGAGCGCCTCAGGAAGGACCGGCCCGACGACTGGGCCAAGGCCC
>Ga0209777_10007899_pt1 | contig 11715 bp, 11 predicted proteins | sample FrelakmetHBP12HB_FD_187147 | JGI IMG/M metagenome (GOLD analysis project Ga0209777, IMG submission 187147) | Freshwater lake sediment microbial communities from the University of Notre Dame, USA, for methane emissions studies -HBP12 HB (SPAdes)... | ecosystem: Environmental > Aquatic >...
CATAGAGCATCGTGCCCATTGCCCCGTCGCAGACCAGGGCCCGCTGTTCGATTTTTTGGAGGAAAGGCTCCCGCATCCCTGAATAAGTGTAGCACGTAAGGGGCGCGGAGTCTTGCACCCCTCTACCGGTCGAACCAGTAAAGGAGGATGCCATAGCCTACGCCCGCCGGGTCGGTCGCCTTAGCTGTTTGGAAGGCCATGAACCGCCCGTCGGTCGATACGACGGGGTTCGACGCCTTGCCGCCTACATAATCATTGAAATGTGTCAGACGGACGAAGGATTTCCCGGTTCCGTCGAGCTTCAGCTTCCAAATATCGATGTTCCCGGAGCCGCAGCCGCCGCCGAACGTCTGGCATTGGCGATCGGCTTCGACGGTGGTGTAGAGTCCATCCGGGAAAATACCTTCCGGTTCGTTGTACGTTCCCGGCGCCTTCGAAAAGTTGACCACGTTTCCCGTTTGAAGATCAATTCCCATCACCGACGCTTGGTCGTTGGGCTCGTAGCAGGAGAAAGTCATCTTGGTGTCGTTGTCGTAGAAGTCCTGGGCTTCGAGGACGCAAGCTCGGTCTTTGCTCTCATAGACTGTCTTCCGGTTAATGAGCTTCGGCGTCCCTCCAGTAAGATCCAACTCCGCCACGGTCAGCCGCGAAGCGTCTGGGGCGAGGTCCTGCGCCTGGGCGGACGTCTGGGAAAAGGCAATCTTCAGACCCTTCTTTGAAATCGCTGCGCCTTCGCTCATCTTCTGGCCCAGCCTGACGGGCTTCGACCCGCGCTGCTTGCTCAGGAACCATAGTTCGTTGTCGCGAGCACGGCTGGTGTGGATGTTTTCAAAGTGGTCCGGGCCAATCAGGATGTAATCGCCTGTGACAAGGTGCATCACCCGCAGGAATGCCGCCGCCGGAACATTGCAGGTCAGGCACTCGATGACGCGCGTCTTCAGGTCGATGACCATGGCGTCGCCAAAGCTTTTAGCCATGAACGCCACACGCTGGTTGTCCGGAGAAATGTCCGCGCGTTCCCCGAAATGCGTCAGGACTTCAATATTCGGAGGCAACTGCTCGAGCGCGCTTCCCGGCTTCCTCTGCGCCTGCACCGGCACGGCTAGAACGAGGATGGTAAGCAGGAGTTTCATTGGCTCTTCAAGGTGGACAGCCTGCACCCTTGATGATACATTCGATGGCCTTCGCAGGGTGCGAAAATCGAATCTTGAGGTGGAACCATGCCGAAATTTCTTATCCAGGCGAGCTATACAGCCGAGGGGCTCAAGGGTTTGATGCACGATAAAGCCTCCGGTCGCAAAGCGGCCGTCGAAAAGGCCTTCGCAAGCGTCGGCGGCAAGCTGGATAGTTTCCACTTTTCTTTCGGGGAATACGATGCGGTCCTGATTGTGGATGTTCCCGACAACACCGCCGCGGCGAGCCTCTCGTTTGCGGTCACCGCGTCGGGATTGGTTAGAACCAGGACCACGCCTCTGTTGACCATCGAGGAGACAGACAAGGCTCTTGAGAAGGCAGTCACCTATCCTGTTCCGGGACGCGGTTAGATTGCTGAAGAAGAGATCGATCGCACTCGCAGCCTCGCCTGGACTTTGGCCGGACTAGGAGGGTAAGAACTTCGGAAGGGAGCAAATCATGATCCGACACGCACTGAGAGCAGGAATCCTGATTGGACTATTTGCGGCGGTTGCCCTCGCCGCAGATATCAACGGACGATGGGAAGGCTCCATCAGTGGCCCCAATGGGGACATCCAGATCGCCTTCACCTTCAAGGTTGATGGAGCAAAGCTGACGGGCACGGTTGAAAGCCCCAACGGAGATATTGCCATCGAAGACGGGAAAGTGGACGGCGACCACCTCTCCTTCGATACCCACTTCGACGATAACGTCATCAAGCACGAAGGGACGATTTCCGGCGATACGATTCAACTGAACGTCGAAGGACCGTGGGGCAAGTCGGAGATGACGCTGAAGCGCGCCAAGGACAAAAAGAGTTCGTCTTAATGACGGGTGTTAGGTCCTGGGTGCGGGAAACGAGTCCCCCTCCGCCGGCCGGCGGACGGCCCAGTAGCTTCCGCGGGCATTCGCCTCCATTTTTTCCTTGACAAACTTCTAACGTTATGGTACATATCTATTCATGGATTTACCATGTCTAGTCTTGGCGTTTGTAAACTACCCGTCGATCAGCGAAGTGGCTGCGGCTTCGGAAGGGGGACCTGCCATCGCCCGAATGGGAGAGCTTTTCGGGAGCGCGGCCCCGCGCGCAACGTTCGGTCACGAGGAAAGTTTACATAAATGGCGTAATTACAGATTATCTATGTTATCAACACAAATCTCAAAAACGGAAAAACGAAGCCACTATATTATTGAAAACACAGGGCCGGATTTCCACAGAACCCATTGAGGCTTCCTTCCTCCCCCCAATTTGTCATGCTGGATTTCGTGCCCTCCGTTAGTCTCGGGGACGTCGAAGATCGCCTACCATAAAGAGGTCGCTCAGGCCTCCGACGCGCCGCTTCTAAATTCATTTCTCCGCGCTGATGTTCCGGCTTAGAATTGGGCGCAGATGAAGCCACCGAGAGCCGAAGAACTTCTTACCATACTCTCGCAAGGGCGTTCGGACCGCGCTGTCGCGATCCTGAATCGCCTGGATCCCACCGTTGCGGCCGATGCCTTCCTGAGCCTCCCCTATGAAGAACAAGAGTTGCTGTTCCGCCGCCTGCCGGTGGAGTTGGCTGCCAAGCTGGCGTCAATTATCCCTTACTACGACACCTTCGTTCTCCTCCACACACTTTCAATCGACGAGATGGCCGCGGTTGTCGAGAAGATGAATCCGATCGATCGCCTGAGTTTCCTCGATGGCCTGCCCGAGAGCGCTTGGCAACAAATCGTCAAAGAACTTTCCGAAAAGGAAGCTGGGCAGCAAGGCGCCGCGGAAGGCGGGGCGGCCATCATCGAGGAGGCGGGGGCGGAGCGGCCCGTTCCGTCGGCGCAAACCATTATCGAGGCGCGGCAAATTCAGAAAACATTCGATCGTCCCGGCGGCGGAGTGGTTCAGGTAATCGCGCCGACAAACTTATGTGTGGAGCCGGGCGTCATCATCGCCCTCCTGGGGGCTTCCGGTTCGGGCAAGTCCACGCTCTTACGCATGCTCGCCGGCCTTACAACTCCCTCCGCCGGCGAGGTCCTTTGGCACGGCCAATCGCTGAATGGCTCCAGCCCTAACGCCGGAATGGTATTCCAGAGCTTCGCTCTATTTCCATGGCTCACCGTCCTGGAAAACGTGGAGGTGCCGCTGCTGGCGCGCGGGATGGCGCACCTCGAGCGGCATCATCGGGCGCTCAAGACCCTGCACGCGGTGGGGCTGAAAGGGTTCGAAACTGCTTATCCCAAAGAGCTCTCGGGAGGCATGAAGCAACGCGTGGGATTCGCCCGCGCCCTGGCGGTGGAGCCCGAGGTGCTCTTCATGGACGAACCCTTCTCAGCGCTCGACGTCCTGACAGCCGAGAACCTGCGGGGCGAATTGATGGAACTCTGGCTCGGGAAGAGGATCCCGACCAAGAGCATTTTCCTGGTGACTCATAATATCGAAGAAGCTGTGCTCCTCGCCGACCGCATCATGGTTCTGGGACGAAGTCCCGCCAGGATTCGTGCCGATTTCCGCGTGCCTCTGCGGCAGCCGCGCGAACGCAATTCCACCGAGTTTCTCCTGTACGTTGACTATATCTATAAGCTGATGACGCAGCCGCAGCTCGAGGCCCAACCGCCTCTTGCCGGTCGCGAGGCGAAGATGCCGTACCGGCTGCTGCCGCATGCCCGGCGGGGCGCCATCGCAGGATTACTCGAGCTGCTCAACGATCGCGGCGGCAAGGAGGACCTGTATCGTATTGCGGACGAGCTCCAGATGGATGTCGATGATCTCTTGCCGGTCATCGAGGCTGCGGTACTGCTCGGTTTCGGAAAATCGGAACATGGCGATGTGGAGATGACCCCCAGCGGAAAAGCGTTTGCCGAATCTGACATTGCGAAGCGAAAAGACTTGTTCCGTCAAGCCGCGCTGGCCAATGTCACTTTGCTTCAGCAGATGAACAGCGCCCTGGCAAGCAAATCGGACCATACGATGCCGCTGGAATTCTTCCGCGATATTTTGCAGAAGCATTGCTCCGACAACGAGGCCCAGCAGCAGATCGAAACGGCTTTGAACTGGGGCCGGTATAGCGGCATTTTCACTTACGATTCCGAGGGCGACAGGCTGCTACTGGATCAGACACCGGGTGACATACAAGGGGGAGAGGCGGTGCCGCTGCACTGATGACCGGCCAGTCCGAGAAGAAAATCACGAGCCTCCCGCCCTGGGGCAGCCTTTCCGCGAAGGCCTCCTCTCTAGCGACGGATATACCCGTCGCTTTCGCGGGGTTGTCGTTGTTCTACGGCCTGCTCTCGCTGGCTCATTACTGGGAGGCCCCGGCTAATATCCACACGCAGATTGACCTGAGCCCCCGGGCGCTGCCCGTCTATGCCCTCTTCTCGGTCACACGCCTTGCCGTGGCCTACGTCTTGAGCCTGGCTTTCAGCCTGACCTACGGTTACATTGCCGCGCACAATCCTAAAGCCGAGCGGCTGATGATTCCGCTCCTCGACACCTTGCAATCGATTCCGGTGCTCTGCTTCCTGCCCCCGGTAATGATTTCCATTGTCGCCCTGTTCCCAACCACCCAGTTTGGATTGGAGCTGGGAGCGATCGTTCTCATTTTCACCGGGCAAGTCTGGAATATGGCTTTTAGTGTGTACTCCTCGCTGAAGAATATTCCGAGCGAAATGGTGGAGGCGGCGCGATTGTACCGCTTGAGCTGGTGGCAGAGATTCTTTCAACTGGACTTGCCCAATACCGTCATCGGCCTGGTGTGGAATTCCATGATGTCGGTGGCGGGCGGCTGGTTTTCTCTGATGGTCTGCGAAATGTTTGTCCTGGGAAATCGCGACCTGCGGCTCCCGGGTCTCGGCTCCTATCTCCAGACCGCGTCCAACGCCGGAGATACTCACGCGGTGGCTTGGGGTTTGATCACCATGGTCGGAGTTATCGTTCTGATCGACCAACTCGTCTGGCGTCCGATCATTGCCTGGAGCGAGAAGTTCAAGTTCGAGCAAGTCGAAGCAACGGAGACGCCGCGATCGCCTGTGCTCGACTTCTTGCGCCGCGGCAAACTGCTCTCACGAGCCAGGCGGGCCTTCGTTGCTCCGGCGGAGGAAGCCTTGGCCTTGCACTTCGCGCGAGCCAGCGAGGCGCCTCGACCCGCCCCCCAGCGGCGCAACCTGACGATGTGGGGCTTGCGCATTTTGTTCGGCGTCGCGGTAGTGGGAATCCTTTACGCAGTTCTGGAGATGGGTGTGATGCTGGCTCGCCTTTCATCACCGGAGCTGCATGAAATCTTCTGGGGAGCCGGGGCCACTTTTCTGCGCGTCGAGCTCGCCCTGCTGCTGGCTGCCCTCTGGACGATTCCGGCCGGAGTCTATGTCGGCCTGAATCCGAAACTCTCTGCCCTCGCTCAGCCGATCGCGCAGATTGCCGCTTCCGTGCCTGCGCCTGCCTTGTTTCCCATTGTCTTGCTCCTGCTCATCCGGATGGGCGGCGGGTTAGGAATCGCCTCCATCATTCTTCTGCTGCTGGGAACGCAGTGGTACATCCTGTTCAACGTCATCGCCGGGGCAAGCGCGATTCCTTCGGACCTGAAGGAAGTCTGCCAGGTTTTCCACATGAGTCGAGTGCAGCGCTGGCGCAAGCTGCTGTTGCCCGCGATCTTTCCATATTTGATCACCGGATTCGTCACCGCCTCGGGCGGAGCTTGGAACGCCAGCATCATCGCCGAGTATTTTCGCTTTCGAGGGCAGACGTTCTCGATCACCGGGCTCGGCGCCGTCATCAGCCGCGCCACTGACTCTGGAAACTTCCCCGTGTTGCTCGCCGCAACCGTGGTCATCAGCGTCATGGTCGTGACCATCAACCGCCTGATCTGGAGACGCCTTTATGCTTTGGCGTCGTCGAAGTACAAACTGGAACTTACGTAGCCATGGGTTCGGTGGCGGGCGAGGAAAAGAAATCACCACAGAGGACGCAGAGAGCACGGAGAAACGACACGAAAAAGAACTGTGGGTTAGAAGATGATCCCGGCCGGGAGGGGCTGGACCGGTTTTCTCTGTGACCTCTGTGCACTCTGTGGTGATTCTTTTTTCTTTGCTAGCGGGTTGAATCCCCGGGGCGGGAGTAGCGGGGGCGCTGCGAGTAGGGGATGGGGTCCTCCACGCCGGCTTCCTCAAAGGCACGCAACCGAAGCGCGCAACTATCACAGACGCCGCAGGCAACTTCCTCAGCTTGATAGCACGACCAGGTGAGCTCGAACGGCGCGCCGAGTTCCCGGCCCCGGCGCACAATCTCGCTCTTGCGCAAGTGGATGACCGGGGTCACGATTTCGAGCTGCGTTTCGGGCTTGGTTCCGGCGGCAATCACGCGGTTGAAGGCCGCGTAATACTCCGGGCGGCAGTCGGGGTAGCCGGAACTGTCCTCTGCTACCGCGCCCACAAAAATCTTGCGAGCGCCCAGAACCTCGCCCCAGGAAACCGCGATGGAGAGGAAATGCGCGTTGCGGAAAGGAACGTAACTGGAAGGAATCTCTTTTCGGTCCAGATCGGCGCGTTCTACGGCGAGGGTGGAATCCGTCAGGCTCGAGCCCCCAATCTGCTTCAAGTGCTCCAGGTGGCAAACCAGGCGGCGCTCGGCATGGTAAAAGTCCGCCAGAGCATGGAAAGCGCGGAGTTCCCGTGCCTGAGTGCGCTGGCCATACGTGACGTGGAGCATCACCAGCCTGAAATCCAATTGGGCAATCGCCGTGGTCACGCAACTGTCCATCCCGCCGCTGGCCAGCACGACGGCGAGGGGTTTGTCCGTGGTCGGTTGTCCGTGGTCCGTGGTCATCCTCTGCCTCGAGGGAGAAGAAACTGGAAATCGGAAACTAGGGACTGGAAATTGGAAATTCGAAAATGGAAATTGGAATATCGAAATTCGGAACTGGGAAGCTGCAACCACGCACAGCCGCCGAGATCCGCAGTATCTGCTTACCAGTTCCCAATTTCCGGTTTCTAATTTCCAATTCCCAGTTTCTGCTTACTGCCTACTGCCTTCTGCTTTCTGCCTTCTACACGCCTCGCGTGTCGGGGTCCCAGATGAACTTATGGAGCTGCAGCCCCAGGCGCACTTCCAGCCCGTCGCGAAGGACCCATTCGGCAAGGCTACGGGGAGCTAACTGGCCGAAGACCGGAGAAAAAATCACCTCATCCACGCGCTTGTGCAGGTCGTGCTCGGCCATAAAATTGCGCGCAAAAAAGTAATCAGCTTCGTCAAGGATGACGAATTTGATCTGATCCTTGCGCTCCAGCATTTCCAGGTTATCGAAACAGAATTTGCCGCTTTCGCCACTGCTCGGACATTTGACGTCCAGAATTTTAACCACCGCCTGTGGGAGCTCTCCCACAAATCTCTCGCCGCTGGTTTCGATGAGCACGCGATACCCTTCTTCCAGGAACCGCCCGCTGAGGGGAGGAACCTCCTTTTGCAGGAGCGGCTCGCCTCCCGTGAACTCCACCAGCTTCCCCCCCAATTCATGGACCCGCAAGGCAACTTCCTCTTGCGACATCCGCCGGCCACCATAGAAAGCATAGGCAGTATCACACCAGTGGCAACGCAGGTTGCACCCCGTCAGGCGGATGAATACGCAAGGCAGCCCCGTGAAGGTGGATTCACCCTGGATCGATTTGAAGATCTCCGTGATGACCATGTCCCGGACCGGCTCCCGGATCTCCCCCAACATTCTACCTGATTCTGTCGTGCTCCCGCCTATGCGTCGGGGGAAGTCGGGGGGCGGCGACCTGCCCCCGTCAGCCCGCCGGTGGCCGGCTCTGGCCACCGACGGATGGCCGTGCCCCTGCAGACGCCAACTGTCGGCGCCTGCGCCGGGAAAACGACCACGATACAGGCAAGAGTTCCTGCAAAACGCCTACCTCCTCAGCCTGCACACGCATGAGGGCAAGTGGTTCCTCAAAATGGCACGAGGTGGTACAGATTTGGGGCATTCGGATACTAATTGTCACTCTTGGGGGCTACATGGGCTGGCATCGGAATTCCCCAGAAGCCTTTCTATCGTCTTCATCCAATTAAGGTTAGGCTCAATTTCTGCTGAGAATCAGTAAATTATCGAACTTGGCCCGTTGGTTGCTCGTTATATTAGTGTAAGGCTAGGAGCAGGATATGCTAAGCCACGACGAACTCGAGAAAATTCGGGAAGAGCGTGAAGTTCTGGACACCTGGCGCAAATACTCTTGTCATGTTGTCGCGGAGCTGTTGGAGGCCTGCGCGATTTGCGGCACCGTGCGCGAGAAGGAAAACCTGATCCGCTGCCGCTGGTGCACCGACGTCTATATCTGCAAAGACGGTACTTGCGGTCCCAAGCACCAGGCGGAGCTGCATCCTGCGGTAGCCTTCTGGACGTGGTAGAGGTAGCAACTGTTAATGACCGGAGGCGCCAGGTCGGTAAGTGGCTGAAGTAGAATCTGTCTCCCAAATCGTGACTGCATCCACGCGCAACCCCTGCGCGTGGGCTTGAGGCTCGACCTTTTCCCAAAAATATTTTGCCAGGTTTTCCGCCGAGGGATTCAACTGATCAAAAGGCGGCAGATCGTTCAGGAAGCGGTGGTCCAGCCGCTCGACTGAGGCCTTGATGGCCGCTCGCAACTCCACAAAATCCATCAGCAAGCCGGTGGAATTGAGTTGCTCGCCGGCAACGGTCACCTGCACTTTGTAGTTGTGCCCGTGGACGTTCTCGCACTTGCCCTTATATCCGCGCAGGGCATGGCCCGCTGCAAAACTGTACTCGACAGTGATCTCAAACATGTTCAGTTCTCAGTCGTCAGTTGTCAGTGCTCAGTTCCACCCGTCAGGATTTCGAGCCCCCACCCGGTGGCTGAGAACTGACGACTGAGGACTGACTCCTCGCCCGCTATGATTCTCGCATGAAAAGCCTCACCTCTTCCAGCTTGCTCGTCTGGCGGTAGGGCGGCAGGCTCTCGAAGAAGACCTTGCCATAGGACATGCGGACCATGCGGGGGTCCAGCATCGTCAAGACGCCGCGGTCGTTGACGCTGCGAATGAGGCGCCCAAAGCCCTGCTTCAAAGCCAGAACGGCCTGCGGCACTTGGTAATCCTTAAAAGCATTTCCTCCCTCTTCGTTCACCTGGCGAATGCGCGCGGCGGTGATGGGGTCCGTGGGGACGGCAAACGGCAGGCGGTCGATGAGCACGGCGCTCAATTGTTCTCCCTGCACATCCACTCCCTGCCAGAAAGAGCTGGTTCCGAACAGTACGGCGTGGGGCGTGGCGCGGAAGCGGTCCAGCAGTTCGGTGCGCGGCATGGACCCCTGGATCAGCAGTGGATAGCGGACGTGCGGCTGCACTCGTTCGTACACGTCGCGCATCTGCTGGTGTGATGTAAAGAGCACAAACGCCCGCCCGCGCGTCGCCTTCAGAATCTGGACGACTTCCTCGCTTGCCCGGCGCGCGAAGTCCTGCTCCCGCGGGTCGGGCAGATGGAGGGGCGTATAAAGCAGCGCCTGGCTCTGGAAATCGAAATGCGAATCGAGGATCTTTTCTTTAGCGATTTGGATTCCCAGCCGCCGCTTCAGGAAATCAAATTTGCCGGCCACCGCCAGAGTCGCGGAAGTGAAAACGACCGTCTCCACCTTATCGAGTAGGCGCTCGCGCAGGATTTCGGAAACGTCAATCGGGGTCGTCTCCAGAAAAACCCCGCGGCCGCGTCTCTCCCACCAATAGACCCGATCATCTTCATGGCTTTCCATGACGAACTCGAACGCTTGGCGCAATTCCGCAGCGCGCCGCGCCAGGTTGTTAATTTCTTCCGGCCGTTCCTTCAGGCGGCTAAACTCCGTCTCCAGCCTGAGCAGCGCGTTGAGCAACGCGCCATAGGGGCCGCGATGGACCTCCAGGAAGCTGTCGCGATGGTCGAAATTCGCGCGGCCTTCCTGAGCGGGGAAGAGTTCGAAGAAGAGGTCGGCGCGCCGCCGCAGTTCGCCCACCGCGGATAGAATTTCCGGACTCTTCAAGCCCTTGAGCCGCAGCGTCGCATCCGTATCGCGCGCCAGCTCCTCGAGGCGGTAGTTGCTCACTTGCAGGCCGAAGTACTGCGTGGCCACGTCCTCAATCTCGTGCGCTTCGTCGAACACCAAGGCGGAGTAATCCGGCAGCAGGCCGCCAAACTCGGTTTGCCGCAGCGCCAGGTCGGCGAAGAAGAGGTGGTGATTGACGATGAGGAGGTCCGACTCCGCGGCCCGCTGGTGCATCAAGGTGATGAAGCAGCGCTCGAATTGCTGGCACTTCTGCCCCGTACAGGTCTCGCGCCGGGCATCCACGCGCTGCCAGAGTTCGCTGGTGTCCGGAAGCCAGCGCAGCTCCGCCCGGTCACCCGTCTCGGTGCGCGCTTCCCACTCGCGCAGCTTGGGGTATTGCCGAACCTCTTCCATGCCGTTCAGCACCGGCTGCTTCTCGATGTCATAGAGCTTCTGGCGGCAAAGGTAGTTTGCCCGGCCCTTCATCAGAGTGACGCGAATCTTCGGGAAGAGTTTTCTGAGGAAAGGAATATCCTTGAAGAAAAGCTGCTCCTGGAGGTTTTTCGTCCCCGTCGAAATCACCGCGCGCAGCCCGCTGCGCATGAGAGGGACCAGATAAGCCAGCGTCTTGCCCGTCCCCGTCCCTGCTTCCACGATCAAGTGCTGGCGGCTTTCCACCGCGGCCTCAACTCCCTCGGCCATTTCGAGCTGCGAGGGACGGTACTCGTAGTTGGGGTGGTGACGCGCCAGCCATCCCCCCGGGCCGAAGACCTTTTCGAGAGAAGGCTTCTCCTCCGTTTTTTTCGTGCCGGTTACCATGGGGCTTAAAGAAAGAGCAAATCAAAAGCTGAAGCTCAAAGGATACCATAGCGGGGTGCTGGGTGCTGGGTGGTGGGTGCTGGGTGCTGGGCGCTGGGCGCTGGGGGCTGGGCGTCCGGTGCTCGGCACCAGGCACTAGGCACTGTTCTTTGGGACATTTTGTCACGCTGGCTAAGCCGTCAGGTGGTTTGTTTTCAATCTATTGACGGGTTAGGCGTTTTTTCTTGTTCTAAACTCTGGACATTCTGTCGAGCGGGCGCGGGTAAATTGTCCGATGCGCGCGACGGACAGGGACTGCCTCATGTGGCGGTTTTTTCGCATATCGAGGGCATCGAAACTCATGGTGCGCTTCCCGCTTGCTGCAGACAGGGCAGGTCCACCGACAGCTTGCATGCAAATCCTCCTACCACCAATGAGGTCATATATTATAGCATATCGGTTATCTTTGTCAAGCAAAAAGTGACGCGGCCCGCTTGCCCGTTGATTCCTGTTATGGTATTATCTGCCTAAGCGACGCCGCCCGATTTGTCGAGGAGCGTCAAGAAGAACGCCGGTCGCACCATGAGAGAAACGCCGGTCGCAGACCGGCGCTACAGTTCGCCGGTTGATCGGCGGGCGGGTCGTCTCTACAAGGTTCGCGTCCGCGCTACAGAATTGTGGCGACGTAAAGTCGCCGCTACCTCCCTAGCCGCCAGCGGTCCCGACTTTTGTGTCGCGCACCCCATTCCCC
>Ga0209777_10007900_pt1 | contig 11714 bp, 15 predicted proteins | sample FrelakmetHBP12HB_FD_187147 | JGI IMG/M metagenome (GOLD analysis project Ga0209777, IMG submission 187147) | Freshwater lake sediment microbial communities from the University of Notre Dame, USA, for methane emissions studies -HBP12 HB (SPAdes)... | ecosystem: Environmental > Aquatic >...
TCACCAATTTCCTATGTGGATGAAATGAAAGATGCGTATGAAAAAGTAAAAACGTTGGAAAATGAATTAATTGCTTCGAGAATGAATCTCCCCGGTGATGTTAGTAAAAAAATGGGTGGTGAAATAGCTTACAAACAATTAAAAAGAGCCGATAAAAAATTACAGTTTATGTCAAAGATTCCGAAGTCTATTTTGAAAGAAGAGAAAACTTCTTCTGATGATGTGAGATATAATAAGTTCATCAATAAAATTTATAATATATTTGAAACCGAATTGTTTCGATACAAAAAATAATCTTTAAATTATGCCAAAGTCTAAATCGAATAAGAAAAGAAAGAATAAAGTAATGGCTTTCAAATCTAAATTACAAGCAGATAGAAAAAAAATCAGAGAAACTTTCATTAAGGGATTAGAGGAAGCCCACGCAAAAGAAATGGAAGAAAAAGTAAAATCTGGTCAAGTTGAATCTAACGTTGAAGGATTAGGTGAATTTAGCTTGGATAATCAAAATACACCTACTGAACAACCCGTTATTGATGGATTAGCTGAACTTGGATTGGGGGATGTACAACAAGTTGAATTGACAGGTGCACCACCAGATTCATTTAGTGGTGTTATCAAGTAAATAAAAAACCCAGATTTCTCTGGGTTTTTTTATTAATCTCTTTGGAAAATTTCACAATTTTTTTAAATTAATTTAGTACCACACATCGGGCACCATCCATATTTCGTATTTCTAACTCTATATCCACATCTTTTATTCGGACAGTATTCTCTACCCTCTGATTTGACATATGAATTAGCATTAGGAATAATATATGGATTGTTTTGAAGATTAAATGGTCCAGCTTGATATGGTGCTGATTGATAGGGAACTTCTTCTCTTTTCTTTTCTGAAAATGGTAATAATTTAAAACAATATGTTTTAATAATTGAACCACAAATGAATTCAGTTTGAGAAAAATGTTGATTCGATTTCTTTCCTTTTTCAATACGACCAGTTTCACCCAATTTCGGTGTATTTGGAGTCATATTTACTCCATTCACATTAAGATTTCCAGTGATATTCAAATCTCCCTTTATTTCACAATCACCAGAAGCCATATAATTTGAACTGGTGGGTGTTCCAGCACATCTGAATGTAGTTGTACTGGAATTATCAGTTAATGTATTAGAACCACCAGATTTGACTGTACCACAATTATTTGTCCAACCAGCCGAACTACTAAAATTATCACCACAATAATAATATGGTTGTTGTGGGATATAAGGAGTTGTTATAGGTGGATAATTAGGAATATAAGGGGGTGTAATCCAAATAGGACTTTGAATAGTTACCGTTCCAGAACTATACATTTTTAATTCATTCCAGAATGTAACTTCCAGTTTCCCATTTTCCTTAATCGCTTGTTTTGTTGTTGGATTGTTTTTGTCTACAACATATGAACTGAATTTCAATTTCCTATTAGTTCCAATGAATCGTTCAACAACAACAGACTGACCCGGATTTACTACCAATATAGAATTATCGGTGTCCGTACCATTCATTTTTAATTGAAAACCAACTCTTTCGGATAAAGGATTGTAGACCTTTAATTGAAAATCATCTCCGTCATTTAGATATACTTTATTCTTGTTTTTTCCGTACAACTTTCTTTTTTGTCCGTTGACAAGAATTTCGCAAGACGGCGTTAAATAATTACTGTAATTAATCATAAATTACCTCTCTTTCTTTTATTTTTTATTTGTGAAAAACCAATTTTTTCGATGTTTTTTAAGACAATCTCCAAAGCGACCATTAGGTCACTCAAAATCTGTTAATTCCAAAAAAGATTAATATCTTTATTTATATTTATAAGAACTTTAAAAGTTTAATGTTTTAACCCCAATTTGTTATAGTCGTTCGATCATCCCAAGCAAAAATATCATAACTGGTTACTGTTCCTGCTCCTTTTGGTGGTAAGGCATATTCTACTTTTGTTAAAGTACCAACCTTAGTAACTCTCTTTATTTTCCACTTTTTTTCACTTGTTTTTGTTCCCGGCCAAGCATAACCTATATAGGTTAATCCAGTATTTACTACATCTGTATATTTATCTTCAATTAAAAAACCCATAATATCATCTTTTTCTTTTATATATTATTTCTTGATTACCCCTTTTTTATCTACACCCTTTTTAACGTCCTTTTCTTTCTCTTCACCCTTTTCTTGACTTTCTTTGTCAAACACATCGGGGTATAACTTACCATCGGTATCCGTGTTGAATTTCAGTTTGAAATAATCATTGAAATTTATTAAATCGTTTTTTTGAAGATTGTATTCTCTATTCACATTCAAAAGTTTATCTATATGATTGGATATTTTGTCTACAAACGTATTAAATAATATCACCGTTTGATCATTGAAAACCCCAATTGGTTTTTTCTTCTTATGATTGAATGAACTCAAAATAACTTTCAACATATATTCAATCTTCTTACTCGATTTAGCATATTCGATTGTCTTTTTGTTCAATAACATATCAGTATTCAATTTGAATTTTTCATCCTTGAAGAAATCTGGAATTATGATTGTCCAATCATCAATTGTACTTTTTATATTTTCTATGTATTCATTGAATATTTGACTAATCAATTCGATATAAATCTCATCTTTTGTATTAGCTTTAACCTTAAATTTCTTGATATCAATCAACTGACAAAATTCTAAGAAATTAAGTATAATTTGACTATATATTTCTACATAATTCGTATCGTTAGTAAAGGACATTCTTTGATATAATGGATTTAAAATCTCAAATGAATATTCATCATTACCATCTATTTTCATTATTATTTTTTCGAGATTATTATTAAATTCATTATCTGTCATAAGAAACGAATTCCCGAAATTTGGATTTAAAATGTTATAAAAAAACTTAGAAAAATTATTTTCACCAAATACATATTTCAAGTCATCTTCTGAGGAATTTAAAAATAGGGCAATAATCTCTAATTGTTTTCTACTCAATTTTCCTTTGAATATAACTGGTAATGTATCAACATCCATTAAACCACTAAATTCTTTCAATTCATCATAATTATATTTATACTTATTTCCCTTGACAATACACACTAAAATCAATCCATTCTTTGGTATTTTTTCATATTGGATGTTAGCTGGATGTAAATCTGGGAAATATTCAAAACAAAACCACCAATTAGGATTTAACAAATCAATTACATATTGAGGTAATGAATTGAAATAATAATAAGCCTGATTGTAAAATTTCTGAATTGCCAAATCAATGAAATTCAAAGGGTCGTTCCTTAAATTCTTTGGTTTAATTATAAACCTATGTCCGTCATATCTGACGAATATTCTACTTCCTTGTATATCTTCGTATACAAGAAGTTCTTTATCACTAATAATATCAATGAAATCATCACCCTTTTCAATGGTGTTTAACTTGAAAACTTTTGTCATATTAATCTTTTTGTTTTTAAATTAATCTAAATTCTGGTTTTATATATTAAAAATCAAAGTCCAAAATTTATATATACCTGAAAATACTTATTTCAAGAATGATAAAATTTGATGTTTTTGTAGAAATTCACAAAATATACGAGGGTGTAGCTGATACTTTTCTTCAGAAAAAACATCATTTCGATTCTGAATTTTCTGATTTTGAAGATGAATATAAAACCCAAAAATCAAAAGAAGATAAGGAGGAAATAGTTTATGATAAAAACGATATTAATGGTTTCAGATATGTTATTATAAAAAACCCAAAACGATTAAAAAATATAGATAATTGGACCAAAGGAATTATTGATAAAAATGGTAATCTATATGTACAGCAATTTAGTTATCACCCACATCAATTTTTGATTAAAATTTTATCTGAACTAAATTTATTAAATTTTACATATGATTGGTACAAAGAAATACCTACGGATTTCATAACTATACAAAGATATGAAGATAAAAATATTTTCTGTGTAGGTGAATCTAATATTCCTTATTCTAATGATGATTTTTATTTCAAAAAACAACATTTAACAAAAGAATTTATTATTGAATTTAAAGAAGCATTTCAAAAATTCATGGATAAATGTAAAGAGATAAATCCCCAATATGAATTTATAAACGAAATAATTACTAAAATTCAAGATACTAAAATTCAAGAAAACACCAATCTCGATGAAATAGAAGATGTTAACGTAAAAATAGAAAATTCAGAACCAGAATTCACATCAAAACTCATTGATAAATTTACTTTTGTTGTTATGATAAGAAAGGTAATTAAAAATTTAAGACCTAAAAAAATAAATGGTTATCTTAAAAATGAAGAAGAAAGTGGGCATAAGAAAAATGGAACAAGAATGAGATCTACATTATGTGTTGTGATGAATAATAAAGATATCATCATTGGTACATATGCTGGTGAAAATGTAGCAATAACAATTAACGATGAAATAGTATATGATGTGGATAGAAAAGAGTTCGATGATAATAAATTTGTAGATAAACTATCCGAAGAATATGTGAAATATTTAAAAAATAAAGGTTATAACATAAAGTATGGTCAGAATTAAAACATTTTATGACTTTATAAACGAATTTAAAGAACCAGAAACGAAAAGAAAAGGACGTTCTGAGTATAACCTTATTGATCCAAAAACACCATCAATTTTAAATAAAATATATAAAAGAAAATCCCCAAGTGATTCAACCTTGGGAACTAAAGATGACAAAGTATTCGATAAACCAACTGTGAAAAAAATAGATAGATTCAAAAAATTAGAATTAAATAATAGATATATGGATGTTGACATTCTTGACCAGATTTATTACATGGATATTAGTGATGTGAAAATATTTTCAGAATGGCAGTCCAATAAAATACATCAAAGGGATGTTCTTAAATCTAAAATAGCTGGATCATTTAAGGAAATGGAAAAGGGTAATAGTATTTTACATTATGGATGGAGATACCCAAGACCCGATTCAGAATGGATGAAAAACGGTTATTTCAATGTTGGTATAATGATTAAAAATGGTTATCCATATAGTTCATCTGATATAGATGAAAAAACGATGTATGATATAGTGGAAAAAATGGTTAAAAATATTTATCTATTTAGATTGGGTGAAATAGATCATATAAATCCAGTTGAAATAACAGATGGTATTTTAACTGATGCTGCTGATTACTGGCATTAAAAATAATAATTAACTAAATGGAAAAATTAAAAAGTTTTGAAGAGTTCAAGAAAGAACAACAAATGAATGAAGGTATATTTGATGCTCTAAAAAGTGTAATGAAATTTTTTAAAGGTGTAAGTAAAACATTACAAACTAATATCGGAAATTTCACCAAAAAACTCGACAATTCTAAAACTTGGCAAGATACTTTAACGAATATAAATTCGATGGTCATACAACCAAATATCAAATATTTTGAAGATGGTATGAAATCAGCTACGAGTGTTTCCCAGATAAGAAAGATAAATTATGAAGTTCATTCTACCACATTTACCGAATTAAATGCGACATATAAGAAATGGGATGGTCAGAATCAAAAATCTCCTATATCGCCATCAGCTATATTTGTAGGAACACCATTTGCTAATATGTACAATTTCAATGATACTGAAAAATTCATAAAAAATTTACCCAACGCTATTAATGCATTAGTAACTACTTTTGCTAAAACAACTGGTTATCCAATGGATGATGTGACCAAATCAATCAATGAATATAAAGATTTAACTCAAAATCCACCTGAACAAAAAACTGAAACTCCACCTGACCAAAATAAACAAGGAACTGGAACTGGAACTGAAAATAAACAAGGAACTGAAAACAATCCAACAGATACAACAAATAATTCAACAAATAATGCTAAATCAGCCGTGAAACAAAATTCCAATGACACATCTGCTTTTGATAGTTATAATGTTTTATCATATAATAATTTTATGAAAATATTAGAACAAGGTGAAAATGCGGGTGGAAATTCACCAGAAGTAAAAGCACCTGAAGCTAATAACAATCAACAACAACCAGCTACAGATAATCAACAAAAACCAGCTGACAACAATCAACAAAATCAACAACCAATTGATAAATTAAAAACTGAAAACATAAACAATTTTAAAAACAATTTCTATGGAATAATGCAGAAGAAATTGAAGGCTTTCAAACCGACTGCTGAAAATACTGGAACAGGTGTACAAAAAGATGTACAGGATATAGCAAAGACAATGACGGGTTCGGGTCAAAACGTAGATAGTAAAAAGAAATTATTAAAAGCCATGGCAGACCCAAAAATAACAGCTGGTCAAATGGCTGATATTCGTGATGCCATAGCCAAAATATTAAATATAGATAAACCAGAAGAAACAATTGGTAAATTCTAATAAAAAAAGTCGGGGATGACCCGACTTTTCTTTTTTCACTTAATCTCTATTTTCTTAGGTTCAGATTTAGGAAGTTCTTTTGGTTTTTTGATTGAAACCAATAATACCCCATTCTCAAATTTCGCATCAAAACTTTCACCATCTACATCCTCTGGGAGTGTAAAGGAACGTTCAAATGACTGTTTTGAAAATTCTTTTCTGGTATAATTCCCATTTTCGTTTCCAGAATCTTTCTTTTCCTGATGTTCACCAGAAATAGTAAGCACCTTATCTTCAATGTTAATTTTCAATTCTTCTTTTTTGAATCCCGGTGCACTAACTTCAATTGAGTAACCATCTTTTGATTCTGAAATGTTGACATGACCATTGGTTTTATTGAAACCATGTAACCAATCATAATCATTTTCGAAAAACCTATCCAAATAATATGTAAATGGTTTTTCAAACGGACTTCTAATTAAACTTCTCATAATTTATTTCTCCTTTCATTAATTAATTTTGATTATAAATTATCAATTTTTATACCAATCCGTTTTTATGTCAAAATGTCATTTTTTCTTGTCATCTTGTCCTATTTTAAATCCCATTGTGGTTTTCGTATGAATACCATGACTCATAATCTCGTTGTTCTTCTTCAAGGAATATATTTCAGCCAAAGACATATCATTTTTAATGACATTAGGATCCAATCCAATTTTCTCAGCTATTAATTTACAATCTGCTTTACTCAGTTTATGAAATTCTTTACGAGCTATTAATCTTTCTGGTCTTAATAACGCATCATCCAATTCATTTAAATCTGTATTGAAAGTGGCTATAATTTGAATTGAAAGAATATCATTTAAAATACCATCAGTTAAATTGAGTAAGTTTGTTATACCTAAGTTCCTTTGTGAACTGCGTGATGCCAGAAGTGGTTCAGCGTCCTCAATGAGTAATATGGTTCTCTTTCCGTTTTCGAGTGTCCAATCGGTTATAAAGTTGAAAAAAGAGGGTTCTGTGATAGCCTCAATCATAGTAGGTGGAAAGTACAGAACTTTTTTATTGATTTTGGTCAATCTTTGAAGTAAATATCGAATGTAATATGTTTTTCCAGTTCCCGGATGACCATGAAGTAAAACTAACCCCTTATCATCATGGGTTAATCTTTTTATCAATTTTTTATTGAATTCACCAAATCCAGCCCCATAATAAAGGTCCACATCTGGAATCTTCACCTTTTTATCTATCGTGAATTCTCTGACATATAAATTACCATTATCCACACTAATTAAACCGATGGAATTTTTGGATATTTCATTAACCACAGATTTGTTAAAAATTTCAAATATGGTTTTTTCGATTGTTGGATTATATAATTTAGAATCAGGCGGTGGACAAATTAAATAATTAGAACTAATTAATTCAGTGTCTTTATCCAATTTAATATCCAGTTCTGGATTGGTATAAAAAACCGATGAGGAATTGGCGTAAAAATTTATCAAATATCCTTTTTCAATTTGCCAAACTTCTCTACTGGTTTGAGAAACATTATTTTTCACATCATAATACGAATCTCTATAAATTAATTTAGCTTTGAATTCTTGAAATAAATCTCTTTTTATTATATCCAATCTAAAAAATTGACCATCATCATGTACTATCTGTACAGTATGAGGTTGGACTTTAAATCGATTATAATACTCTTCCAAAACATTGAAATCATCAACTGATTTACTTTTTCCATTAAATTTAAGTGTTGTTAGAATTGAATTTGAATTGTCGTGTAAATTTGCTTTAAGTTTAGGTTCTTCTCGTAACATCTATCTTCAATTTTTTTTTATGAACTTATATTATGTTATACGTTCCAAATACTTTTGTGTTTAAAAAATCACGATTCTAAAAATTTATATATAGAATAAGAATAGTGTAAAAAAATATTATTTTGAACATGATAAAAGAAATAAGATATTGTAAATGTGGATGTGGTAGTATAGTTCAAAAAAATTATAAAAAAGGACATGGAAGAAAAGGAAAGAAAAATTCTCCTGAACATAATAAAGCTTTAATTGAATATAACAAAAATAAAATATTAACAGATAAACAATTAGAAACTTTAAGGTTTTATAATATCAATAGAATCCATACAGAAGAAACTAAGAAAAAAATGAGTGAAACTGCAAAAGAAAAAGGATTTGGAAAATGGATGTTGGGGAAAACATTATCTGACGAAACAAAAAATAAAATAAGTAAAAAATTAAAAGGTCATATTAAAACAGAATATACAAAAAGAAAAATTTCTTTATCTAAGATGGGTGATAAAAATGGTATGTTTGGTAAAACTCATAGCGATGAATATAAAGAAAAATTAAGATTGACAATGGATAAATTTACAAAAAATGCTCATTCACCTGAATCTATTAAAAAAATGAGATTAACAAAAATGGGTCAAAAAGCATCAGATGAAACCAGAAAAAAAATGAGAATATCCAAAATAAATTATATTAGAGAAAAAAATGGTGGTGTTTGTCCAATGCACAATAAAAAAGCTTGTGAATATTTCGATGATTTATCAAAAATAAACAATTGGAAATTACAACACGCATTAAATGGTGGTGAATTTTATATATCTTCATTGGGATATTTCGTTGATGCTTATGATATTAAAAATAATATAATTATTGAGTATGATGAACCATTACATTATGATAGTAAAGGTAATTTGAAAGTTAAGGATATTGTCAGACAAAATGAAATTATTGAAAAATTAAAATGTAGATTTTTCAGATATAACGAAAAGAAAAATGAATTATATGAGATATGATAGATAAACATAAATGGATAGATAAACTCAGTGGTGGTAAAGCTGATGGTAAAACTCCATCCGATTTTAATGAAGATGATGTTAATATTGGTTCTAAGGTTCAAAGAGAACATACAACAGATGTTGATATTGAGAAAAAGATTTCAATGGATCATTTATCTGATAGTGATACATATTACGATGAATTAGTTATGTCAGGAATAGCTGATGAAAAAGATGCCTTGGATACCTACGATAAAGTAAAAACGGATGAAGATAAAAAGAAAGCTATTGATAAAATACAAAAACATTTAGACCAAGAAAAAGCTAAATTAAAGGAAAATCATATCATAACAAAATTCCAAGAATTCATAAAATGAAAAAACCCACCGTTAAGTGGGTTCTTTCTGTCAAACTAAACCAGATTATTAACCATTATCTTTTATGTTTATTTGGAATTCTCCAACTAATTCCACCATTTATAAAACAATTATTCAAACCACTCACATAATTCAAACCACATGAAAAATCCCACATAATATCATCAGTTAGATAGTATACTATCCCGATATCTCCACAATTCATTGGTGAATTTTTATTTGAATATAAACACATTGTTTCAGCAAAACAACCAAATTTAGATGGAATATACCAAATCGAAAAAGAAGCTGTACCTTGTGAGTAGGGATTTATACCATCCCAAAAAATTCCACTATTTCCAACTAAAATAAATTTTCCAATATTTTTTTGTAACGCTAATATAACGGATGGTGAATAATTTGGAATTGTGAAACAAGGTTTACCCAAATTTGGAAGATAACAATTACCAATGATACCAATACTGATAATTGAATCGTTGGTGTAAATTGGAATTTTAGCCCCCACCGACACACCTTTAACACCAACTTGTGAAGATGATAGTGTTGAAATACCACCGAAATCTATTTCATATCGGAATTCAAGAAATTTAAAAGCACCATACCTGAAAACATTGGTATTATAGAATAGATTTGATTTTTCACCGTAATTGGTATAATTATATCCATACCCCATTTCAATATCCATTTGATGTAATCCCACCAAATGAGTAAAATAGGAGTATCCCGGTCTATCTGGATAATAAGAATCTTGAGCTGAAAGTAATGAACAAAACATTACCATTAAAAATGTAATACCTATTTTCTTCATGTTTATCGAGAATTAAAATCGTTTTGAATTCGTGGGGGTGAAATTTTCTTACTCACTGGTTGATACAGATGCCATCCAACAAGACAAACTGGAACAACAACCGATTCTGAAAAAATGACCGATAGAACAACATTACCCATACTTACTTCGTAATTGATACTATCGTTCTTCATTACCTGTTCATTACCTAATCCATAGGGTTGTACTGTAACGGTTTTCCCGTTAATGACGAAATCTTTACTCGAAGCAAAACCACCACTGGTGCAAATATAAACAATTCCACCGATTGTAAGAAGTAAGAGAAGAACCCATACTCCACAAAAACCACCTACAAGTTTACCTGTTCCCATAATAAAGTTAATTTTGGTTTGTATTAATAAAATGTTACATGAATTCCATGACCAAGTATTGGAAAAACAATTGTCCAAATAATAATCCAAACAAGAGTAATCCCCCATCCTACTAAGGCGCCTAATTCTTCTTTGAAATCCTCTGGTAGAGCTAACCAAATGATAACTATTCCCAATATCAAAATAATAAGATTGAAGATATTAATTGTGATCATATTTTCTGAATTATGTCACAAATGTAAAAAAAATATTTGAAATAAAAAAATTATAACATCATTTTCTTAGCAATTTCCATTAGAACTTTCACATCAAGTTCACAGTAATGCATAATAGAATCATAATCTTTTCTAACCCAATAATAATCGAATACCTCACTACCATTCATATTAGATTTGGATGATTCTATACCTAAATCATAAGCAACTTCGTCCATTGATGGGTTTATTCTCTGTATCTTACCATAACTTTTCCAGACATCAAAAATATCCAAATTCCATGTTTCCCATGGCTTCTTATCCAGATTGTTGATGTTTTCTGGTATGGGAATTCCATATTTATAAAGTTTCCTTGTAATCCAAGGAATATCAAAATTCTTAATGTTGTATCCAACTATTCTTTTTTTACTACCAACACTTTCAAATAACTTTTTAACGTTGTTCATTAAAGCTTCTTCATTACCGTCTCTATTTAAAAAAGAACCTATCTGGGGAACACCATTTTTATATATTCCATAAGAAATACATACTATCATTCCATGTTCGGAAAGTAAAGGTGCTTTCATTGGATAGAGTTTATCAATAGATTCTACCCATTCATCCTTAAAAACTTGACATTTTTTTACGAACAAATCATAACCACGAGGGTCATTCAATTTTAAGGTGTTTATATCTCCATATTTAGTGGTAGTTTCAATATCAAAATAAAAGAAATCGGTGTACATAGCAAAAAATTAATTTTGATTTATATATACACTGATATAGGAAAAGTTT
>Ga0209777_10007901_pt1 | contig 11714 bp, 10 predicted proteins | sample FrelakmetHBP12HB_FD_187147 | JGI IMG/M metagenome (GOLD analysis project Ga0209777, IMG submission 187147) | Freshwater lake sediment microbial communities from the University of Notre Dame, USA, for methane emissions studies -HBP12 HB (SPAdes)... | ecosystem: Environmental > Aquatic >...
GTTCGTTGTAGACTCTTATTCCTTTGCAAGCTTCAGGGTTTTGTGTGAAGAGTTTATCGTTTTTTTTGTAAATCCCTTGATGTTCTGTCGGCTGCATAGTCTTCCCCTATGAGGTCTGGTTGATAAATAGTTTTGTCGAAATAATTAACTAGGGTTTGTTCTATACAGGCGGGGGCGAAGATGGCATGGTGTTACGATCTCCTTTATATGAGAATCAAGTGAAGCTTGGTGCGAAATTTACTGAGTTTGCTGGTTTTGAGATGCCGATCCAGTATTCGTCGATTCGTGAGGAACATTTCGTAGTTCGTAAGAAGGTCGGGTTGTTTGATGTGTCCCATATGAGTAATGTGTGGATTACTGGTTCGGATGCAGCAAAGTTGATTAGTCTGACGACCGTGGAGGATGCCTCTTGGGTGGAAGATGGGAAAAGTCAGTATACCGCGATTTTACGGGAAAATGGGACGATTATCGATGATACAATTTTCATGCATCTTGGAGAGAAATTCATGATGATTCCGAATGCAGGGATGAATCAGATTGTAACCAAGTGGCTCAATGAACAGGCAAAGAAGCATCATTTGAAGGTAAAAGCCGAGGATGTTTCTCGGGACTATGTGATTCTTGCGATTCAAGGTCCCAAGTCAAAGGAGACCATGCAGAAGGCGACTGATGTGAATCTTGATTCAGTGAAGTTCTTTGGCTGTCAGGTTGTAAAGGTTGCTGGAGTTGAGTGTATTTTATCGCATACCGGGTACACCGGTGAGCTAGGGTTTGAGCTGCAGATTACGCCAACGAAGAAAGCAGCGGTCGTGTTTGACGCACTTCTTTCAGCGGGAAAAGAGTTTGGGATTCAGCCGATTGGGCTAGGTGCACGTGATACGTTGCGGCTGGAGAAAGCTTTTATGCTTGCGGGCAACGAGTTTGAGGGTGGGCGAACTCCTCTGGAGGCCACACTTGGGTGGACGATTTTTTGGGATCATGAGTTCATCGGGAAAAACGCGTTATTAAAACAAAAGGAACAAGGAACGTATCAGCGGATGACGTGTCTGGAATGTGTTGAGAAAGGGATTCCTCGTCATAAATGTGAGATTCAGAAGGATGGTACTGTTGTTGGGATAGTCACAAGTGGGACGTTGTCACCATGTTTGAATGTTGGTATCGCGATGGGATATGTCGCGCCTGATAAACGAGAGGTAGGCAGTATCCTTGATATCATGGTACGAGACAAACCGGTGAAGGCAAAAGTGGTGAAACCGCCGTTTGTTCCAAAAGATTGGGCGCAAAGACAGGAAGAGATTGCTACCTAAGATAGATTAGATCGGAAATGGTTTTACATTTTTTTTAATGGTAGCATGCTTCAGTATAGTTTGTCTTCTTTCTTCTATATATTCTTGATGCAGAAAAGGTTTAAAACAACCAGGAAATACCATGTTTCGATTGCTATGACACATGACGTAAGAGATGGTTTAAAATATACCAAAACACACGAATGGGTGAAGCTGACTGGAACTAAGGCACAAATAGGGATCACAGACCATGCACAAGAAGAGTTGACCGATATTGTGTTTGTTGAGTTACCAACCGTTGGGAAAGAAGTCAAGAAAGGTGAAGAACTCTGCGTCGTTGAATCTGTAAAATCTGTTTCCGAGGTGTATGCACCGGTGAGTGGCACGGTTGTTGCGGTGAATACGAAGCTGGATGATTCCCCAGAGATCATTAACGATAGTCCGTATGATGATGGTTGGCTTGTCGAACTCGAAGTCAAAGATAAAGCAGAAGTCAATTCTCTGTTGGATGCAGCTGCGTATAAGAAATTATAAGATTTATTAAAAGAGGGTCCCTCTAAAAAGTATTATTCTTTTTCTATTCTAAACGATACAGCTATTTGTAACATTTTGAATAAAGAACAAGAGGCACCTCTTAACAGGAAATATTTTTATATAGTTGATGTATAAGGATAGTAGGGAAATGGTGGTGATGGGATGAAGGATGACCCGATAGCCCGAGTGCTTGATGATTTGCTGAAGCTTGATGATATTTTAGCGTGTATGGTTGCACGACGGAATATGATTAGTGTCATGCCGTCTGGTGAGGGATTCAAACCTGAGGTAAATCAGATCTGGGATAATATTCATCGTGCCATGGATGATGTGTTTGGGGTCATTAGTGCATATTCTCAGATTGGTCTCGGTGAGATGGAGTTCCGACTGCAGGACTACGAGGTGTTGTTCTATGTGTTTCCTGATACGGAGAACGCGTTAGTTACAATTGTTCCTGCACTGGCGAATAAAGGATTGCTTGAGGTGGAGCTGGAGAATGCACGTCGGGAGATTTTAAAGATTATGAATCCTCATGAGGAAACCCAGAAAGTGATAGGTAGATAAGAGAACCGTCGTATGCAAGAATTAGAACAGATCCCTAAGCCTGTTGAGGAGCAAAATACTGATACGTCGCAGACTAAAGAAAAGAAAAAGAATGCGTCTGGTTTTGAAGCAGCAGTGGGGACGAGCAGGAAGTGGAATGCACGGGAAGCTGGTCGTGAAGTCGCAGAAACAGCGATACGACAGCTGCATGAGCCACCAAGTTTCTTTCTTCTGTTTTCTACGATTCATTACGAGAAATATGGCGGATTTCAAGAGTTTCTGAATGGAGTATGGGATGTTCTACCTAAGGGGACGCCGTTAGTTGGCGGTACTGTTGCTGGTTTTGCTAACCCTGAAGGTTGTTATTCGCGGGGAACAACAGCGATAGCAATTTCTTATCTTAATATGGATGTCGCAATTGGAATGGGAAATAACACAAAAAGGAGACCAAAAAATGCTGGAAATACCGCTTCAGATATGATTAAAAATAAATTAAAAAGTAGTCAATTTAAAAATAAATTTTTATTCTCAATAATTTCGGGTCCAACTTTACCGAAATCACCACTTTTTGGTACAATGAAAGTTATAAAGAACAAAAAATATTCTCAATTACTTTCAAAACTCACATATTTGTCTACTCGATTAAATCAGGTGGGTCTTGGTAGAGAATCCGAAGTTTTAAATGGGTTATGCGAAAAAATGATGGATTATGCTCTTATAGGTATCTCTACTAATGACGATAATAAATATTTGAATCACTATCAATTTTTAGGAAGCAAGGTATTGAAAAATTCAGTTGTTGTACTAGGATTTCATACAGATTTGAACATTTTCATAAAAACAAGTTATGGTCTAATACCTACCGGCAAAAAAGCTAAAATTACAGCATCTGAGAATTGGAATTATGTTGTGAAAAAACTTGATGGTAGGCCAGCAGTTGATGTCTATTTTGAACAAACAGGAATATCTAAAGATATTATCAACGCAGAAAATATTCATAGAATTACACCTTTTCTTCCATTAGGATGTTATCATCAAGATGGAACGCTTCATCCATATCCTATCGCGTCATTTCTAGGAGACTATTTATTATTTGGGCATGACACAGTAAACGAAGAAATCGAATTTCTATCAGCAAGTGGAGAAAGTTTAATATATGCTGTGGATGAAGCAATTGCTTCTTTACCTGAAAAACCGAAATTCATGATCGTTTCATCGTGTGCAGGACGACTTGAAACTTTAGGAAGGGAAATTTATCACGAGCGAAATAAAATAATGGAAAAGATTGATGATAATTTTATCATACTATATGGTCTCGGTGAGGCAAGAAAAGATCCAATGAAACTCCCTCACATGTTGCAAGAATCATTTAATGTAGCGGCATTTTACTAGATTTACCATCCATATCTTTTTTCAAGATTATATGCTCTATAAAGGGGCCAATATCTACGATATTTTTTTAGAAGGGCAATTTTAACAATAGATGAAATAATGTTTCCTTCAAAAGGTTTTAAATGTTCGCTAATTTCTTTATTGCGCATAGTTTTAATTTTTTCAAAAGCTTTATTCATCAATGAAGAATTGAAAAATGTTTTATTCCATTCATATTCATATCTTGAGGGGGTTCTATGTATAACAATGGCCTCTGCAGCTTTTTTCCCAGCATACATACCTGGGCGAATTCCTCCTTTACTCAATGCATTTGTCTGTCCTGCGGCATCCCCAACAAGTAATACATTTCCTTTCACACTGGTTTCTATTCCGCCGAAACCAATTAATCTAGAGTGTTTCTCAAGTATTTTTCCTTCAATATTTGATTTTTCATCTTTAATATTTAAATAGGGAAAACCAATTTTTGTTGTATCTCCATTAGGAAAAATCCACTTATAATCCCCCTGATATTTCTCGTCATAAAAAAAATTGAGAACGCCATGGTCGGGAACTCTATCGACAATATATTGAATCACAAGAGTAGTATAAATGTTTCCGAACATTAAGCTTTTTCTAACTAAAGAATTTACCCCATCTGCTGCGATTACATATCTTGTTTTAATTAGATTTTTTTTATCGGTTATTAATTTTACTACTTCTTTTTCTTGACTAATTTTATTAATGTTTTCTTGTTTGAATTCTCCCCCTATATTTCTAAATTCATCAATGATAGAATGAAAGAATTTTGGTCTATCGATGATGTAACCATTGATCTTATGTTTGAGCACAAAGTCATCTACAACAAATTCTTTTGTTAATGTTAATTTTTCAATAATGAAATTCGGTTTTATTGGTTTTATTTCCTTAAATGCATCTCGACTTATACAACAGCCGCACATACGATGATAAAATTCATATTTATTTTCAGAGAGTTTTTCTAATAATAACACTTTATATTTATTTTCCGAGTCAAAAAGTTTTGAAAAATATGCAGCTGAAGCACCTGCGGGTCCGGCTCCAACAATAACGATATCGTAATCAGTTTTCAATAACGCCACCATTTTTTATGATATATTTCTTAATATATTCGTACCCTTTTTTTGCATACTGTTCAATTTCTTTTTCATCTGGATTAATAAGACCACTCATGAGGCCTAATAAAATAAGGTAAAATGTGTGATTATCAATCGAGGTTTCTCCATATGCAAAATCAACATATAATTGTGATTCATTAATATAAGGACAAATTTCATTTACCTTTTTTTCATACTTGTCAAAGTCTTCTTTTCCTTGAGAAACATCTAAGAGAAATTTTCCTAAAATATCACCACAAAGTATCCCAGGAATATTTCCTTCGATGAATGGCTTAATATTTTGATTTGCTGTATCTCCCACAAGAAAAACATTTCCATACACGAGTTTTTCAGTAAGATTTTGTATGGGCGCATCACCGCTTTTTTCTGAGATAATCTTCTGATTTCCAAGTTGTTTTTTAATGAATGAAACATTAGTAAAAGCTTCGAATAAATCATCTAAACGTTCTTTTTCAAAAATTGTTCCTACACCAATATTTGCTGTTGTTTTAGAGAGAGGAAAAATATACGCATATGATCTCGGGGAAAACTCTCCCATGAATAATTGATCGTATCTTGTATATTTTAGAGTTAAATCGCTCATTTCATAACTTTTCACATGACCGACCCATGCTTTTTGTTTTATGTCTAAACAATTAATAACGGTGGAATTTGTTCCATCTGCTCCAACAATGTATTTCGGTTCAAACTCTATTATTTTTCCATGTCGAATCGCTATTGCTTTTTTGACATCATATTTTGCTTCGCATTCAAAAGATGTGAGTTTTGTATCGAGATAAATTTCTGCTCCTTCTTTTGCAGCTAACATAGCCAACCATTGATCCCACTCTTTTCTGTCGATAGAATAACCTGACCACATTCCTCCCTCTCTTTTAATCAAAAGATTTTCTGCCCAGAAGCACATTCCACTAATTTTCCATTTGAAAAGTCTTTTAGGAATATCAAATGGTAGATATGGAATAAGATAAGCTCCGATTCCTTCAGCACACTGAACAGGATTCCCAATCTCTTTGTCCTCTTCAATTAGTATTGTTTTCAAGCCACTTTTTGCCGCCGCTCGAGCCGCACTACATCCAGCTGGACCGCCACCAACCACAAGAACATCACATAGTACTGTCATAGTAATAACTTATCCGGAAATTGATATCTAGAAACTGCTCAGAAGCTTTAATACTTTTTTTATGTACTAGTTGCTGCTTGTATCTGTGGTCTGGATCTGCTGTACATCCGTACCACGAGATACGCCCCGTCAAACAACAACATCGCTAGGAAGAAATACCAAGGGAACACACCGAGTAACACAACATAGAGAATTGCAACTTTGGTGACCCATCGTTGGTCAAAAAACGCGATTATCGCTCTATGGAGAAAATTCGATTTATCAAGGTTCTTCATGTTATAATCAACAATATCATTACCTGCTTCATCAAGGACTGCTGCCGCCACGAGAACGATCAGAGGAAGAAAAAGTAATTGGACGCCAGCAGCTATCAGGATCACAACAATGACTGCAAGCCCAATCCCATGCGCGTAGTTATCGATTTTTCCTTTCAGAAACACTCCTAGTAACACTGCAAGCAGAATCGTCGCAGAAATAGGGTCGGTAATCATCGTATATGCCCAGAGGATTCCGAGAAGCGGTGCGAGCACTAACGCGATTTTTTTGTTAAACGTGTGTTCGTCGAACGCATCGTCAATATATTTTAATCCCGCCCCAAGAAGAGGGTAGGATATCAGGAAGAAATACATAGTGTTCCGATCCGTTCCTTTTCTCCTCAACTGCCTCTGATTTCATATCCTGTGTTCCTTAAGTATGTTTATATCAGCTGGGTATGCAGGTGCTTCTGTAGGCCACATCTTTTCTTATACCAATAAGTCAGGAGATGTCTGAGATACTAGAAGGGCCTTCAGTCGGATTTGACTGAACCAACGCACACCAAGATAGGCACCGTCAAACAACAACATCGCAACAAAGAAAAACCAGGGTAACACACTGACCACCGCAAGCCCCAGGATAGCGACCTTTACGACCCACCGTTGATCAAAGAAACCAACCACGAACCTCTGCCACCACTTCCCCCCAGCAAGGAAACTGCTCTTATCAACCAAATCATTGCCAACCTCATCGAGTAACGCGGCAGCCGCAAGAATAATCAAAGGCACAAACAAGAGTTGCACACCAGCAACGACGGTAACCCCGATAATTACCACAAGACCAATCACATGGGCGATGTTATCGATTTTTCCCTTCAACAACACACCAAGGAGTATCGCAAGCAGGATCGTCGCAGCGACCGCATCAATAATCATTGTATAGGCCCAGAGAATGCCGAGCAATGGTGCAATCACATACGCTATCTTTTTACTAAACACCTTCTCATCAAACGCATCATCAATATACTTTAGACCTCCGCCTAGCACCGCAAATGCAACAAAAAAGAAATACATCTATTCCATACCTCCCGATCTGAGGGGAAATACTATTCGACTTGCGCCATTCTTTTGGTTCATCTTTTCCTAACCCCAATTGTAGTAATTCCTCTGAAAAACATAAAGCCCAACTCCAAGAAAATCCTACAAAATGCGAAAAATCCTACTTTTTGTTTACGTTTGTAGGAAATAGAGAAAAAATTGTGTTTATTCTATATGTGATAATGAACCTAATGAATGATACCTATAATTTGGAAGTAACTGAATAATTTTTTTCTTCAGGTTTCAACGTTTTTTTTCTGCTGAGAAGATTACTACATGATATGCTGCTCGGTGTCCTAAAACTGTGTTTCATTTTTTGTATCAATTTTAAGGAGAAAAATGTAACAGTTTTTGTTACACAAAAGAACAACAAGTACCGATAAGGTTTCTAGGTATCATTATAGCTTATTCTTAGTAGAAATTTTTTTATCGGCAGCCTTACCAACGAGCCAAGATTTTATACTATTTGAATTTGATGGGATACATAAAGCGAGGAAAAATGCCTAGTTAGCGATCTTTAACCAATCACGAATGAATAAGACTTAAGTCTAAACATAATGAGGAGTTAATTGTCCGCACCCAAAGGAATGAAGGACAGAAATCATCTTATTTTTCATGCCATATTCTTAGGTAATAAATAAGATTTAATATGAAGAAGATGGTCAAGACCAGGGGATCGGCTATAACACTTATCTGGTCTTGTTTTTTTGTAGATTTGGAGTTTTTCTCCACTCCTACAATGTTATATGATAGCAATATGCATTATAAATATTTTTCTACAAAAATTTAAATAGCATTAGGAAAAAGCAGATTACACCGAGACATTCACCTTGCATTCCGTCCGTATTACAGGATGTTCACTAACTGAAAATCGCAATGGTAAACTTAGGTAATGCTCATCTTCCACGAACACTAGTCCATTTTGTTCAAAACTTTGTAACATCGCAATTAATTCAAACTCAGGTACATTCGTAAATCTCTGCTGCAGCTGCTGCAACGACATCACATTCACACATGCCAGGAACACCGCACGTTCCAGCTCATTTAACACAACAATCCTGATATTCTGCCGATCTCGCTTGTCATAAATCTTAATGAAACTTTCCCCGTCAACAAAATAAAAAACTAACCGATCGATTGTAGTTTGCCGAGTAATGCACTCAAGCTCGAATGATTCCCGTTCTTTCTTCCATTCTTCTACTAATGACTCCCATGGATGGTTAGTAGATGGGATCTTTCGATTGAAATCATATACAAAAGAAAATCTCTTCTTCAAAAACTCTAAGGGATACATGATCCGATCAATTGGTGCATATTCCAATCGTTCAATGTTAAACTGTTCTGGGTGACGCTGAATGAGGCTCCCATACATCACTCGAAGTTCACAGAGCTGGGGGGCATCAAGATACCCTTTCAACATTTGAACAATCTTTTTCGTCTCATCAAAATCAACGGTTTCTTCATTCGGATATCTTACCAGGAGATTATAGTTATTTTTTATTCCGTTTTCTTTACAAAACTTCAGGACAGCGATATTATCAATCACCCGTACACCCTTGTTCATCTTCCGCAGATAATTCTGGCTGAACGATTCAATGCCGGTTTGAATCATGGTAAATCCGGCCTCTTTCATCAACGTATAATCATCACTGGTTAACTGCCCTGCCCGAGCCTCTACAAAAAACGAAAAATCCCTGCCAAGATGTTTCAATTTTTCAAACAAAGTTTGATACTCTGTCTTCAGAAGCGTGTTTCCAATGAGTTGGAAATCCATCATATGGTACTGTTCGGATAGGAACTGGATTTCCTGAATAACCTGATCTACACTTTTTTCCCGGTAGCATTGATGCTGAATATTGAGGTTACAAAACGTACACCGATTCCACCAGCACCCTCGCGAAATCTCCACTGGCAACCGCCCGTAATACTGATAATACTGCTGAACATCTGCAGATGTTGAAGCAAGTTCTTGATAAAACTGATCGTAGGAAGGAATTGGAATGGTATTGAGATCAACAACCGCATCCGTCTTATTCCAGAGTACCCCGTCTCCCATCCTGTACATTAACCGAGGAATTGACTTATAATTCTCATAATCAGAAGCAAGAAGAAACAAAGCATCCTCTCCATCACCAGAGACGATAAAATCAACATACTCAAACGCACGCAGCACGTTCATCCCGAGCGTATCAACTGTTCTGCTGCCGCCAAAAACAATTTTTTTCTCCGGAGCAAGTTCCTTGATTTTCTTCGCAATAGCTAACGACGGAAGTAACTGTCCATAATTTAATGTAAATCCGATGAGATCATATGATCGCCAGTCAACATGATCAAGAATCCACTGATACAGCACATCGGTCCGATGGACATACTCATCAAACGAAAACTGTGATAACAGAGAATTTTGCACGGAATGTTGATTAAAGAATTCCCGAAATCGGTCCTCGTTGTTCCTCCAATGCAAGGGAAACACATACTTAGAAAATACCATCTGAGCGGTGTACGAGTCGTTCGGTGGATAAATTAAAGCATGATAATTCTGTAGTCCATACACATCCGCTGCTTTAAGATACAGATGTCGTGTCTCTATCGTTATTCCTCTTTCACGACAATACCCTTCTAACACCGAAAGCTGGATAGACGGTATCGTAATCCCTGCAAACGGCATAGCTACAAGTAACACACTTTTTTTCTCGTCGTGCATCGCCACATCCAAATATTTTAATAACGAATCATCTTTTATATTTAACTAATATGGTCAAATTGGATGTAAAGGATCGAAAAATCCTGTATCAATTAGATCTTGATGCACGGCAATCGTTCACCCAAATTGGAAAGAAAGTTGGATTGAAAAAAGATGTTGTTTCATATCGAGTGCAACGGATGCAGGATGAAGGCATCATTAAAAATTTTTGGACTGCTATTAACACCTTTAAACTAGGGCATAATGTTTTTAGAATCTATATCAACTTTCATTATGTAAACACAGAAATAAAAAATGATATAATACAATATTTTACAAATTATAAAAACGCTTGGGCAGTAGCATCAGTGAAAGGACCAATAGATTTAGACATTATAGTCTGGGTAAAAAACATATACGAATTTTATAATTTTTGGGATAAAACCCTTGAAAAATATGAAGATTACATTGAAAAATATACTATTTCAATTTATATCCAAGCAACAGGATATAAAAAGACGTATCTCCTGGATGAATTCGATAAATCTGATAGGAAAATGTATGATATTATATGTGATGGCACATCTATAATGATTGATGAAATAGATCATAAACTCTTAAATGAATTAGCAATAAATGCGAGAATACCTTCAACAGAATTAGCAGATAAATTAAGATGCTCATCACAAACAGTAAATTACAGAATGAAAAACCTAATTCAAAATGGCATAATCAAAGCATTCCGAGTAAATATCGATTTATCAAAACTAGGTCTGCAGCTATTTAAAGTGGATATATTTTTAAAAGAATACAGACAAAGAAAAAATATAATCGAACATCTTGACAAAAAAGGATGTCTGGAGTGCCTTAATGTAGCAACTGGATGGAGCGATATTGAGCCAGAAATTGTGGTAGAAAGCATGGATAAACTAATTAGATTAATGGATGAAATAAACCATAAATTCCCAAATGCAATCAGGAAATTCGACTATTGGATAATGACAGAAGTTCATAAAGAGCGATGGCTACCAGAGTTAGAATTTTAATGTTTCTAACAAACATCCATTAAAGGTTTTTTTATCTATGAATTATTGCTCTAAAAAATTGTAACTATTGAAAGGATTATAGAAAAAAATTAAATGCCTCAAACAAGGTATCACTTTTTCTTAGATATATTAAAATAATTTGGGTAGGACACCTTGAAGAGGCAATACTCCAGCAGCTACTGCGCCTGCAATTACACCAATTATTATGGTTTCCATATTTTTCTCACCATCCTTCATTGTTATATATTATCACGATATACTTTGTCTTCCATAGTATATAAACATTTCATGACAAAATACCAAAATGAAACTCAAAAATCTCAGGAGAACTTCTCCTAAAAAACACTAAACGATATCAACTTTTTTTTCATCAATCGGAAATCAAAACAAGAATCGCATCTATCGAAATGAATCAATACATTGATCAACACTGGTAATTGAGGGCTTTGAATAACCCTTTTGTATTTGGCTTTTGCTGTTTTCAGCCATGAAAACAGCCTGAAATAACTGTTCTTGCCAATGTATTTACCTATTTTTTGTTGCTTTTCCCTCGGTTTTTCTGAATATCTACATAGCTACCGCTAACCGCTTACGATCCAACGTGACCAATTGATACAAATCGTAG
>Ga0209777_10007902_pt1 | contig 11713 bp, 6 predicted proteins | sample FrelakmetHBP12HB_FD_187147 | JGI IMG/M metagenome (GOLD analysis project Ga0209777, IMG submission 187147) | Freshwater lake sediment microbial communities from the University of Notre Dame, USA, for methane emissions studies -HBP12 HB (SPAdes)... | ecosystem: Environmental > Aquatic >...
GGGCGCCCGCGGATGGCGCCGGGCCAATCACGCTGCGGAACACGTTTTTCACCACCATGGTGGGCGAGAAAGATACGGCGTATGGCCGCTACGACCGCATCCGGGAATTCGAGAAGGATATTCAGAAACTGCGCGGCGACCGGACGGACATCTATCCGGTGACGGTCTCGATCATAGCCAATCACCCTCACTCGGGGTTGCCCGACCGCGATAAGATCGCCGAGATGTATCCTGCCGTGCGCAATCCCGTCCCACGGGAATTGACCTGGCGCCTGACCGACGGCGTCATTCACGACTTCTTCTGGCTCCACGTGCCCGCGCCGGGCGGAGGGATGGAGCTCGATGTCACATGCCGCGATAATCGGCTGACGGCGACGGCGACGACCAATCTGACCGCGGCCTCCGTTCTGCTCGACAGCCGGCTGATCGATTGCAAGAAGGCTGTCGTGCTCGAGCTCAATGGCAAGACCGTTAAGCGCAAGCTTCAGCCCAGCCTTCGCACGCTGTGCGAGACCCTCCAACACCGGCGCGACCCGGAACTGGCATTCACCATGGAATTCGAGTTGCCGCTGGCGGCGCCCGCCGCGCGCCGATAACCTTGCTGCGTGTCCGGATCCAATAATGTAACCCTATTCGACGTGTGAATATGATCTCCAAAATACTTGTCGGGCTGACGTTGTTTGCCATGTCGTTCTGCGCCGCACGCGCCGGGGAAACCTGGCCGGGCGAGCGTTTGGACACGTGGCACGGTTACGCGCGGCATAATATCACTGTGGACGGCTGCGCGGCTTGGGTCGTCGAGCCGAAGCAGGCCGCCCCGGGAAATCCGTGGACATGGTGCATGGAATTTCCCGACGCGTTTACCGAGCGGACCGGCGTCCTGCAACTGCTCGAGAAAGGCTTTCATCACGTCCATATTACTGTCGGTAACACTTTCGGTTGCCCGTCCGCGGTGAAGCACTTCGAGGCTTTTTACAAGGCCCTACAAGCCGGCGACCTCGCGAAAAAGGGCACGCTGATCGGTATAAGTCGCGGCGGTCTTTACTGTTACAACTTCGCCGCCCAAGACCCCTCGCGCGTCGTCTGCATTTATGGCGACGCCGCCGTCTGCGATTTCAAGAGCTGGCCGGGCGGAAAGGGCAAAGGCAGCGGCAGCCCCGGCGACTGGGCGGCGCTAATCAAGGATTACGGCTTCAAGGACGAGGCCGAGGCCCTCGCCTACAAGAAGAATCCTGTGGATGAACTTGCCCCGCTCGCTGCCGCGAAGGTGGCGGTGATTCACGTCGTGGGAGACGCCGACAAGGTGGTGCCGCCGGAAGAAAACGCGCTTATCATCGAGCAACGCTACAAGGCACTCGGCGGCAAAGTCGTGGCCATTCACAAACCCGGCTGCGATCACCACCCGCACGGCCTCGACAATCCGCAGCCAGTCGTGGACTTCATCCTGGAGCAGACCGCTGCTGCGCTGAAATAGCCGGGCTCCGTCACTGGATCTCAGGCCCTTGGCAGGGGCGCGCGCACAAGCCGCACTGCATCGCTTAAGCCAATCACGGCAGAAGGCGATTTCCTTGGAATAACGGACCAACCCGTGCAGCCAATAAGAGCCAGGGGCGTGCTGGTGCTGCCGTGACGTGGCCGAGGAGATGTTCCCTGGAGACTCCCAGGACTAGAGGAAGAATAGAGGTACAATAGAGGAATAATAGAGCAACACAGGAGGGCACCTCCCATGCACATGGCTCTCTCCTCGCTCTCCCGACGCTCTGCCAAGGTGATCTGGATTGGGCTCGTTGGCGTGAATGAGAGTGACAGGTGCGTACCGCTTGACCAATATCGAACGGTTTATGAAAAGCTACCCGCCGCTATGACCTGGACATCTGCAACCCATCTTATGACCAAGCGACTGCTGATCGGCAGCTCATTGTTCTTCTGCCAATGCCTGGCGGCGTTAGCGGCGCTTGAGCCGATGACGGAACTTGACCGCTGCAACGTGGTCTGGAATTCGCCCAGCAAGGACGCGCATGGCTCGATGCCGCTGGGCAATGGCGACGTCGGGGTGAACGCCTGGGTGGAGCCGTCCGGCGATCTGGTCTTCTATGTCAGCAAGACCGACGCGTGGGATGAGAATGGCCGCCTGTGCAAGATTGGCCGGGTCCGGGTGCAGTTCGATCCGCCGCTGGCCGTGAAAGAAGGTTTCCGCCAGGAATTGAAGCTCAAGGCAGGCTGTATTGAGATTCGGGGGCAGTCACCTGTGCTCAGTCATCAGTCATCAGACAAGGGTCAACAGTCGGTTACCACTGATAACCGATCACTGATAACTGGTAACTTCTCCCTACGCCTTTGGGTGGATGCGGATCAGCCGGTTGTGCGTGTGGAGTCGGAGTCCGAGGATCCGGTGCGCTGCCGCGCGGCGGTGGAGCTCTGGCGCTTGCATGAACGCCCGTTTGGTGAGCAAGACGACAGTCACTCCAGCGGCGGCTTGAGCCGGCAGGCGTTCAAGCCCGTTGTCCTGCCGGACGTCGTGGTCGCGTCGGCCGTGCCGCACGTCGTCTGGTACCACCGCAACACGCGCTCGCTGTATCCGGAATGCTTGCGCAACCAGCATCTCCAGGCCTTGCAGGATCAATTCGCCGACCCGCTCCTGAACCGCACCTTCGGCGCGAGCTTGCGCGGCGAAGGCCTGGTGGCGGATGGCCCGCTGGCTCTGAAGTCGCCCGCTCCGGCTAAGCGGCATCAGCTCTCCGTGTGCGTCCTGGCGGAACGCGCGGAAACGCTGGAGAGCTGGCTGAAGCATCTAGAGAAAATCGAACGAGCGGCCTTGAAGACGGGTATCGAGAAATCTCAAAGGACCACCCGGGCTTGCTGGCGGGGGTTCTGGAACCGAAGCTGGGTTGTGGTCGAGGAAAGTGGCGGCGAATCGAAAGCCCCCTCGCCGGAGACGCGGGGGTATGTCTTGCAGCGCTTCATGAACGCCTGCGCCGGCCGCGGCGGTGCCCCCATCAAATTCAACGGCTCGATCTTCACGGTCGAAAAGACGCCCGGCGCGCCGCCGGAAACGCCGGACGGCGATCCTGACTGGCGGCAGTGGGGGTGCTGCTACTGGTTCCAGAACACGCGCCCGTCCTACTGGGCGATGCTGCCCGCGGGCGATTTCGACATGCTGGACCCGTGGTTCCGCATGTACCGCGAGGCGCTGCCGCTGAGCCAGGCGCGCATGAAGACCTATTACAAATTCGAGAACGCCGCAATGTTCCCGGAGACGATGTATTTCTGGGGCCTGCCGAACAACAACGACTACGGCTGGGGCAACACCGCGCCCGAACCAGCCAACAACTATATTCGGCGCTACTGGAGCGGCGGCCTGGAGCTGGTCGCGGTGCTGCTGGACCGCTACGACTTCACGCAGGACAAGGACTTTGCGCGCGCGACGCTCGTGCCGCTGGCCGATCCGATCATCGCGTTCCTCGACCAATACTGGAAGCGCGACTCAAGTGGTAAAATCCGCTTCGATCCGGCGCAGTCCCTCGAGACCTGGCATACTGCTGTCAATCCCCTGCCGGAGATTGCCGGCCTGCAGTTCCTGCTGCCGCGCTTGCTGGCCTTGCCCAAATCGCTGACCAGCGAATCGCAACGTCAGCGTTGGCAGCGCCTGCTGACCGAATTGCCGCCCATCCCTGTGCGCGAAGTCAATGGCCACAAGCTGATCCAGCCCGCCGATTCCTTTTCCAATTGCGCGAACTCGGAAAACCCGGAGCTATATGGCGTCTTCCCCTTCCGGGTATTCGGCGTTGGCCGCGACAACCTGGCGATGGCCCGCGACACTTATGAGGCGCGCAAGAACCGGCAGAACGCGTGCTGGTGCCAGGACAGCATCCAGGCCGCGTGCCTCGGCCTGGGCGACGAGGCGGGCCGGCAGCTCGCCGCCCGCGCCACAGCGATCAACGGCGCGTATCGCTTCCCTGCCATGTGGGGCCCGTTTAATGACTGGATCCCCGACCAGGACCACGGCAACAACATCCTGAACACGCTGCACTTTATGCTGCTCCAGTACGATGGCGACCGCCTGTTCCTGCTGCCCGCGTGGCCCAAGGCATGGAATGTTGCCTTCAAACTTCACGCGCCTAAGAACACCACGGTGGAAGGTGAAGTGCGCAACGGCAAAGTGGTTTCGCTTACGGTGACGCCGAAGTCCCGCACCTCTGATGTCATTAATATGCTGCCGAAATGAGCGCAACCATTGAAACCAATTGACCAAACCACGCACAATCAAGAGCCTGAAAACAATGGGATTTATGAACAAGAACATCCTGAAGCACAGCATCGCCCAGGTACTGGCCCTGACGGTTCTGAACGTCGCGCCCGCGGCCCCGCCGCCTTCGCTGGAGGCGGAAAACCCCAAATCGCAAATCGCCTTGGCGCAAGACGCCCAGCCGCCGACGGAGCCGCTGACCTTGTGGTATCGGCGCCCGGCCACTCAATGGGAGACCGAAGCGCTGCCGGTCGGCAACGGCCGTCTCGCGGCCATGGTCTTCGGCGGCATTGACCGGGAACGCATCCAGTTCAATGAGGAAACGGTATGGGATGGCAGCCACAAGGAAACCACCAATCCCAAGGCATTGGCCGCGTTGCCCGAGGTCCGGCGGCTGCTGTTCGAGGGCAAGAACGAGGAGGCCACCAAGCTGGCTGCCGCGGATATGATGGGTGTACCCTCGGGGATCAAGTCCTACCAGACGCTAGGCGATTTGGTCCTGGAGATGCCGGCCACTGCTGCCGCGACTGAGTATCGCCGCGATCTGAACCTGGACACGGGCGTGGCGGGCGTGAGCTATCGCGTAAATGGAGTTCGCTTCACCCGTGAAGTGTTCGCCAGTTACCCGGACCAGGTAATTGTCGTTCACCTCAAGGCCGATCGCCGGGGGAAACTCAACTTCACGGCCAGATTTAAGCGCAACGGCGCAAAGTCGGAATCGATGGTCCCCGACCGTCTGGTGATGCGCGGTCAGCTTGACCTGCGCTACGAGGCGCAGCTCCAGGCCAAGGTCAGCGGCGGCAAACTGATCCTCGAGGCAGACGCCCTGAGAGTGGAAAACGCTAGTGAGGCTACCTTGCTGTTGGCGGCCGCCACCAGCTACCAAAGTCCGACCAACATCTCCGCTGACCCCTCCGAGCGTTGCGGGAAGGTGTTGAAGGCCGCTTCCGTGAAATCTTATCGCGAATTGCTCAACGCGCATACGGCTGACCACCAACGCCTCTTCCGCCGGGTGCAGTTGGACCTGGGCCAGACCGAGGCCGTCAAGAAGCCCACGGACGAACGGTTAAAAGCAGTGAAGGACGGCGCCACGGATCCCCAGTTGGTGACGCTCTACTTCCAGTTCGGCCGCTATCTGCTCATGGGCAGCTCGCGCCCGGGTTCCCTGCCGGCGAATCTCCAAGGCAAATGGTGCGAGCATTACAACGCGCCGTGGAACAGCGATTACCACTTCAACATCAACCTCCAGATGAATTACTGGCCGGCCGAAGTCTGCAACCTGCCGGAGTGCCACCTGCCTCTGTTTGACTACCTGGAAAGCCTGGTTCCTTCCGGCGAAAAGACCGCCCAGGCGCATTATGGCGCGCGCGGCTGGGTGGTGCATCATGTCTCGGACATTTACAGCTACACCACGCCGGCGGATGGCGTCCACGGGGTTTGGCCGATGGGAGCGGCTTGGACCACGCGCGATCTGATGGAGTACTACCGCTTCAACGGCGACCGGGAATATCTCGCCAAGCGCGGGTACCCGCTCATGAAGGGAGCGGCGCGGTTCATTCTGGATTTCCTCGTCGAAGCCCCGGCGGGAAGCCCAGTACCCGGGAAGCTCGTCACGAGTCCTTCACATTCGCCGGAGAACAGTTTCCGCAAGGCCGATGGCACCCAATCGGGTTTCACCTACGCGGCGACCATGGACCTGGAGATCGTTCACGATCTTCTCGTCAACGTTCTCGAAGCCAACCGTGTGCTCGGTCCGGACGGGGGCTTCGACACTGAGTTTCGGCGCGAGGTGGAGACCGCCCTGAAGAAACTCGCGCCCTTGCAGATCAGTCCGCAAAACGGCCGGTTGCAGGAGTGGGTGGAAGATTATGCCGACACCGATCCGCACCACCGCCACACCTCGCACTTGTTTGGGTTGCACCCCGGGCAACAGATTACCCGGACGGGCACGCCGGAGTTGTTCGAGGCGGCGAAGAAGTCGCTCCTCATCCGCGGCGACGGCGGGACGGGCTGGAGCATGGCGTGGAAAGTAAACTTCTGGGCGCGGCTTCAGGACGGCGACCACGCCTACCTGATGCTCAGCAACCTGCTGAAGCGGGGCACACTCCCCAATCTGTTTGACACCCACCCGCCTTTTCAAATTGACGGCAACTTTGGCGGGACTGCGGCAATTGCCGAGATGCTCTTGCAGAGTCAGGCCGGAGAAATCCACTTGCTACCAGCGCTGCCGAAGGCCTGGCCGACGGGTTCGGTCAAAGGACTGCGGGCGCGCGGCGGCTTTGAGGTAGATGTCGCCTGGAAAGACGGAAAGCTCACCCAGGCGGTCGTCCGCTCGCTGAATGGCAATCCATCCCGACTGCGTTATGGAAGCCAAACCCGCGACTTGGCGCTTGCGAAGGGAAAGACCTTCCGATGGGATGGCGACTGAAGTCAAAGGCCCCACACCCGCGGCGGTTACACCGTGGACATCGAATGGAAGGACGACAAGGCCACAAACTGCCGCACCGCTTCACGTTGATCGAATTGCGAGCAAAGCCACCCCAGAGCCACCCTCGTGCGACCCTTAAGCCACGCTCAAGCCACCCCCAAGTGACTTTCCATCAACCCCGCCGCGTGCACCAGGCCGGCCGCCAGCCCCGGCTCCGCGCCGCACACCCGCTTCCGCGGCCCGGCAGTGCCCAACCGCCCGATATTTCTTGCCGTTATTCTCAATTCTCAGGTTGACGCCGGGGCGAACCTTCGGTAACATGGGGCGATAGCGGTGAGAAATGCATGCGCCAACAATCAATTCCCCGAGGGTGACGGAGCCCTGAGAAGCAATTTCCATCCATCAAGAATTATGAGAAACTGCCCAAAATATTGCCAGCCGCCGGTGACTCGGCAATTGCGAGTTAGATTCCCCGCCTGGCACGCGGGCCGCGGTTTTACGCTGATTGAATTGCTGGTGGTCATCGCCATTATCGCGATCCTGGCGGCGATGCTCTTGCCCGCGCTCGCTCGCGCCAAGTCCCAGGCCCAACGCATCAAGTGCATCAGTAATCAACGGCAGATCGGCCTGGCCTTCAGAATGTATGCTGACGATTCCCAGGACAAATACCCCGTCCATGATGGCTGGGCCGCCACGGGTGGACAGCGCCCGGCCGTTCCCTATGTCTCCGGCTACGCTTCTGATTACGGCGGAGACCAGTGGGAAACCAATCGGCCTCTCAACCGTTATGCCGTCAACAAGGAGGTGTTTCACTGCCCGGCCGACAAGGGAGACGCATTGAACCCGACACCCAAGAGCTGCTGGGAAGGATGGGGCAACAGCTATCTGGTGGAATGGGCTGGAGAATTTTGCCGCGTCCAACACATCACTGGCGACTCCCTCAACGTCAGTTCGCAGCCGATCACCGGCTCAACGATCGGCAAGAAACCCTCTACCAAGATCATCCAGGGCGATTGGCCCTGGCACGCCAACCGCGTTATCAGCGATCCCCGCAGCGAATGGCACAACATCCGCGGCAAACGGTCTGAAGCGATGCTCTTCGGCGACGGCCACGTCTCGTTCTTCAAGTTCCCCGACGACCTGGCCCAGCACCTGGGCGACGCTCCCGACCCCAACTACCTGTGGTGGTGAACGACCCGCTGTGGACTGCGGAGGTGAAGCAGGGTGGAAGCTTGACGGGGACCGTTTAACAGGGGGGCTCCCCTTAGCAAGGCTTGGCCGGGGCCGGCATGGTGCCTTCGGCTTGGGAGGTCAGCCTTTACCGGGTGTGCACGGAAAACTAATGGAAAGTCGTCGGTGGGGCGCCTAGACTGCGGGCGTTTGAAGCAACGGCCCAAGAATCCGAAATCCAAGCGTAACCAGGCGCGAAGAGATCCCTTCGGGGCGGGGGTTGGCGCCAATCCGGCGCCGGTGCTGACGCCGGGCCGCAAGTGGCTGTTCCGCATTGCAGCCGTATTGCTGGTGACGCTGTTGGAGTTAGGGGGGCTGGAAGTCGCGTTACGCCTGGCCGGTTACGGCTACGACCCGCACTTCTTTAAGAAAACCCGGGTCGGAAACGAGGAACTGCTGACGGCCAACGACAGCTTTGTTCTGAGGTTCTTTCCGCCCAGGCTCGCCCGGACTCCGGAGCCTGTGCTGCTCAAGGCGAAGAAGCCGGCCGGCACTTACCGCATTTTCATCCTGGGTGAATCGGCAGCGCTAGGCGACCCGGCGCCGGCTTACGGGGCGGGTCGATACCTCGGGGCACTGTTACGTGAACGCTTTCCGGGAGAGACTTTCGAGATCATCAACGTGGGGATAACGGCGATCAACTCGCACACCGTGCTTTCCATTGCGCGCGAGTGCAGGAGGCTTGAGGGGGACTGTTGGATCATTTACATGGGGAACAACGAGATGGTGGGGCCGTACGGGGCGGTGACCGTTTTCGGGGCCAAAGCGCTGCCGCTGGGAGTGGTTCGATTGAGCTTGGCGCTGCAGCAGACACGCGTGGGCCAAGTAATTATGGCACTGGGCCGCAGGCTGAGAGGAGGGGCCGCGAACACGACGGCGTGGGCGGGGATGCAGATGTTTCTCGAGAACAAGGTTGCCCCGCACGATCGTCAAAGGGAGACGGTTTATCGCAATTTCCAGGGGAACCTGCGAGACATTGTGCACGCTGGCCTCGCGTCGGGCGCCAGTGTCATACTCAATACTGTGGCGGTGAATCTCAGGGATTGTCCGCCGTTTGCCTCGGTCACCAACGGCAACCTGGGTGCGACGGCCCGCGCCAGCTTTGAGGGACTGTATGCGGAAGGTTGCCTGGCCGAGGGGCAGGGCAAGTTTGGCGAAGCGGCGAGACGTTTTGAGCGCGCGGCAGAGCTGGATCCGCAGCACGCGGAAGCGCAGTACCGCTGGGGCGATTGCCTGGTGCGACTTACCAATGCGGCTGCCGCCCGAGGGCACTTTCAACTGGCCTGCGATTTGGACGCCCTGCCTTTCCGGGCCGATTCGCCCATCAATGACTTGATTACCCGAGCCAGCCGGGGAGCCGCCAGCCCGCATCTGCGGTTGTTGGACGCCGCCGGACTCCTGGCGACCAACAGCCCGGCGGGCATTCCGGGCGAGGAATCGTTTTACGAACACGTGCATCTTAGCTTTGATGGGAACTATGTTTTGGCCCGAGGGTGGGCGGAACAAATCAAGCAGCTCCGGCCGAAGGGAGGCATGAGCCAGACGGCGACGGGCTGGGCGTCACAAGCGGCTTGCGAGCGCTGGCTTGGGCTGACGGATTGGAACCGATGCAGTGTGCTTGATGAAGTCATCCAGCGGCGACAACAGCCTCCGTTGAGCGCGCAATTCAACAATGGGGTGCAGCGGGAGAGGTTGCAGGCCTGGAAGGCGGAGATGCGCCAGCGGATGGACAGCAACGCCGCGGCGGCGGCGCGCGAGCAATACGTGGAGGCGTTGCGAGAAGTGCCCGGGGATTATTACTTGCATGCGAACTATGGGGATTTCCTCGAGGCGAGGGGTGATTTCGGCGAGGCCATCATCGAATGGCAACGAGCGCATGAGTTGATGCCGCAATATTACCTTCCGCTCTTCCGGCAAGGCGAGCTGTTAGCACAGCAGGGCAAATGGGCGGAGGCGGAAGCAGCTTTCCGCCAAACCGTGACGATGCGAGCCGACTTGAGCGACAATTGGTTCCAACTTGGGGAAATGCAGGCGGCCCAGGGAAAACTGGAGCTGGCGCTGGAGCAGTACGGACGCGCGAAGGCGTTGAGGCCGCAGGATGCTCGATTTTATGCCCATGCTGGGTCCGGGCTCGCGAAACTGCACCGGCCCGCAGAGGCCATTCAGCTGTACCGCGAGGCAATTCGGCTCCGGCCGGAGTATTGGGAGGCACATATGGAACTGGGCGTTTTACTTGGGCAGGCAAGCCAGGTAGTGGAAGCAAGAAATGAATTGATAGAGGTGATCCGGCTCAAACCGGATTATGCGATGGCGCATTTGAACCTGGGGGTGGCATTGATGATGGAAGGGCAACTGGACGGTGCACAGCGGCAGCTTGAGGAAACGCTTCGACTCGAGCCGGGAAACAGATTGGCGCTGGCGAATCTCGAGCAGATTCAAGCCAGCAAAGGGTTGCGAGGAGCGCCAAGCCGGTGACGCAAGGGAACCAGCGCTTGGCGGAAGGCGGTTCCTGGAGGCAATTTGCTCCGGACTTGCCCTGATACTGCCTGGGGCGTACGATAGGCCGAACTGAACGATCGGCCCCAAACTTACAACAACAAATAGGCTTTTATCATGATGAATCGCCGCTCCTTTTTCACCGCCGCCGCCTGCTGCGGCGCCACCGCCGCTCTCGCCGCCCAGACCCAAGAAACCAGACCGGCGCTAATCGCACCCAGGAGGCGCCTCAAGCTCGGGGTCTGCACGTACTCCTACTGGCATTTCCGCGACCCGAAGATCTCAGTCGAAACCGTGATTGAGAAAGCGGCCGACCTCGGCGTTGCAGGGGTGGACATCCTGCATCGGCAAATGGATATCCCGGAAAAGGAGCCGCTGACCGCCGAGCACCGCGCCTACCTGGCGAAGCTCAAGCGCTCGGCGTTTCGCAACGGCGTCGAGTTGGTCTGCCTCTCGATCCACCAGAACTTCGTCCAGAGGGACCCGGCCGAGCGCCAGAAGCAGATCGAGCACACGCACAAATGCCTCGAAATCGCCTACGAATTGGGCATCCCCTGCATCCGACTCAATTCCGGACGCTGGAATACGATCAAAGACTTTGATGACCTGATGAAGGCCCGCGGGATCGAGCCGATCCTGCCTGGCTGCGTCGAGGATGACGGTTTCAAGTGGTGCATCGAGTGCATCGAGAAGTGCCTCCCCAAAGCCGAGCAATGCGGCGTCGTCATGGCGCTGGAAAATCACTGGGGCCTCAGCCGCACCCCGGAAGGCCAACTGCGCCTCATTGACGCGGTCCCCTCCCCCTGGCTTGGGGCGCTCATGGACACCGGCAACTTCATGGAGGACCCGTACGACAAGCTCAAGCTCATCGCTCCCAAAACCGTCTACGTTCAGGCCAAGACCTACTACGGGGGCGGCGAATGGTACACCCTCGACCTCGACTATGAGCGCATCGCCAAGATTCTCTCCGATGCCGGCTACACCGGCTTCGTTTGTCTTGAATTCGAAGGCAAGGAGAACTCCGACGTCGCCGTGCCTCGCAGCCTTGCCATGCTGCGCAAGGCCTTCAGGGCCTGAGTCCTAATCCGCTCACGGTTGGAGTAAGCGTACGCCGAATAGGCGGCGTACGGCCAGATGCGCTGGAGTAGCCGCCGACGGCAGTCGGCGCTGTCTTGCTCGCGGTATAAACGTGCGGACTGCGGATGGGAGAGTCACCGGACATACATGGGAGTTTCCAGTTCCTTTTGGACCTGCTCACGGACCATGAACCTGACGGCAAATGGCCAAAAATAGCCAGTATTCGCAATGTGCTG
>Ga0209777_10007903_pt1 | contig 11709 bp, 12 predicted proteins | sample FrelakmetHBP12HB_FD_187147 | JGI IMG/M metagenome (GOLD analysis project Ga0209777, IMG submission 187147) | Freshwater lake sediment microbial communities from the University of Notre Dame, USA, for methane emissions studies -HBP12 HB (SPAdes)... | ecosystem: Environmental > Aquatic >...
ATACAACAAGATAATGGGGGAGTGTTAATATTGAATACAGAACACTCACTGTATATAAATATAATAACGGACATGCTTGTCGAAAATAGTATTACAGCGGTATTACCTGATACAGACAATACATCCAGCAAGGACGATACATACCGATATTTATCATTAGGCGAAGACAAGGAAGTGTTTGATATTATGTTCTATAAAACATTACCATGTAGTTCAATAAAATCCGAAAATAAACAATCTTTTTTTAATAATAAATGAATACATTAGTATATAAATATGGATACGAATACATTTTATATGTAGCATGTTTATTACATCCAGTACATATTATTACTGCATATAAGTATGGGTATATCAACTGTTGTATGGCAGACATATGTTTAATGATAACATCTATTAATTATTGGAGATATCCTGTACACAATTCATATAGACGATTTATAGACATAGGTGTCGCCGTTTCCACAATATCATATCATATTTATATATCGCCATCCGCATTTCATAAATCAATTTTCATTTTTAGACTCCGTATGGTAACACAACATGATATTCAGAGATAATGTATTGTGTCGATTCGTCATTTAAATATTCTTGGTGAATGGTTTGAATATGTTCTGTAAAAAGATGAAACAGGTTCTTGAAAACGGATGTGTCATTTAGTGCTAGTGACACGTAATAAATGCTTTGAAGACATATTCGAAGGATGTCTCGGAGGTCGCTGTTTCGTCGAAGGGTTTTAATATGCTTCGAAAAGCGCCTTTTCCATTGAGCCAGTGATATCCTTTTTATAATGTAGTTTAGCCGCATAGCTTCTCGTATCAGATCATCGCGCTCTGCGATTTCATTCATAGTCAAGATTGACCGTTGGATCACGGCGTGGATAAAAAGAAGTTGCGTGTTCGTCGCGTTTTTGATCAGGAAGTGCCCTTCACACGGATCGTCGTCTGGGTTGCGGTCTTGGAACCCCTGCGAGCGTCTCCACTCGTAAAAATGCGGGTTGTGTCGTGTTTCTTCCGGTCGGGCAACTTCCCCGGTTAGCCATGAGAATGTTGTATGGCATTTTATACAGAACATTTGGTCGCATTCACCTGGTTCTTTTTCAATCATTGTCTTGCAGACAGGGCATTGTTTACACGTTTTCGTGATTATGTCGATGCTTTCAACGACTGTGCTGTCACATGAATGCTGCCCAGTTATCGGTGAAAGACACGATCTGCAGTATTCAGTGTTGCAGTGAATACACGTAGAGTTGCTGATTGGGACTTCACATGCCGAACAAAATTGAACTTGAGCAGGAGATGGCGCATTCCCATAACCAAAACTGTTGAGAATTTCCTCGATCAGTGGTTCTTCGACGCCGTCGGCTGTTAGAATTTCTCGCAGAGCCATCATTCGATGGACATGAACAAACTGGTTGAATGTTCGTTCGCTGTTCAAGATCAATAAAACTTCTCGATCGAACAATGCATTAATTTCAAGGGCTAACAGAGATTTAAATGTTCCACGCGCGATTACCGGCTTTACCATCTGAAGGGTTGTAGGATATGAACAAAACATACATCGGGTATTCAGTATATTCAATTGCAGATACACAATAATACATTTCGCGCATGAATGGTGTTTACAAAAGGAGCATGTTATTCTACGTCGCAATTTAGACGTGTATTTATTGCAACATATAGGGCAATTTTTCATTTTTCTTGCAAATTAAATACTTGTTAACCGACATGACGACGATTCGATTTAGACGTTTGTAAGTGTGAGAAAATGAAAATGAAAATGCGAAAACAAAACGCCTTTATTATCCAATTCTTGAAAAAAGTTGGACATCCTGAATTGATTGAAGAGTGGTGTTCCAATGAAAATCAAGAACAGTTTCAAAAAATAAGATATGAGTATGAGAATCGAGAAAAAAAGAGATGCACCTCTTTTTTACTTTTCTGTCGTGATCGACGACCTCAGCTGTGGAAGCAATTTCCGTATTATCCTCTAACAAGTATTTCAAAACTATTGGGAGAAGAATGGCGGAAACACAGAGATAGCAATGACGAAATTTACGAGAAATACAAAACGCAAGATGTCCAACAACTGTTCTATAAAAAGCATTTTCAAGAGTTGCAAATAAAATATCCTCATTTCACACCTGAAGACATTCTAAAAGTTGTGGAGAAAATGTTTGAAAAATATTTAACCGTAAAACAGATTAAAACTTAAAAAATACCTTTTATGTCGAATACGACATAAAAGCCTACTCACGTACTAGACTCACAATTCCAGAACATGATCAAAAATCCCGGTGGTTGTTTGATGAGCAATACAAATGACTGCTCCATTAAAATTTTGACGAATCGTGTTAATTACCGTTGTAGTCGTCTCCTGATCAAGAGATGCAACACATTCGTCCAAAAGTAAAAGTTTTACATGGTTTATTTCTGCAAGTGCTATAGTGAACGCTAAAACAACGCGTGCTAATTCCCCGCCTGATAAACTGGAGAGATCACTCTGATGCCCTTCGTGTTGCACTTCAACATTAAGTTTGTTATTCTCAACGTTCTTCCCTCCACTCTTGTCGAAAACGAGTGTTACTGTCATATTCTCCAAAAAGTTATCAATGTAGAGTTGTGAGTGCGCATTGATTTGGCCTACAATTTCCTCTATCGCCATACGTTCCGCGCGTTTGATGATACCCTGGAGCTTGACGGATCTTGGATAACTCTCGTTCAAGGCGCGTTCCTCCAACTCCAGCTTCTTAACTTTTGACCAATGTTTAAAGGCGTGTACCTGTTTATCATGTAGTCGAATTTCTTCTAGCATCTTGGTGGTGTCTCTAATGGTCTCATCAAAGGGCATCTCTCTGATGGACTCAGAGATGTTGGATAGCTGGTGCATCTTTTCTGCAAGAGTTATCTGCGAGGATTGCATGCGTTTCAACTCGTTAATAGCATCCTTGGAGTGAGACGGTTTTGGCGTTTTTAATTGCATACATAAAGTCGATTGTTTTTCAAAAAGGTCATCATTGTTTTTGAGAGTATATATCGTGTTTAGTTGTTCTTGAATATTTTCGAGATCTTCGTATTGATTCTTTAATGAGTGATATGATGTTAATCGGTCCTCAAGCCTGGCAATCTCCAGCTCCAGCTTACATTTCTGTTTCTCAAGAATCTTAGTTTCTTCGTATGATAGTGAAGATGCTGATATTTCAACCCTGTTGTCATTCCGAAGAACCAACACGTCCTTTTCAAACACGAGAGCCAGACGAGCAGCGCATTCAGGGCATGAAAGAAGTATGGACAATTGTGCAATTTTGTCTTTTATCTTTTTCAAATCCTCACGCATTTGTTTAAGCGGTTTCAGCTCGCGTTCCATGTTTAATAATGTCTTCATGTCGTCAATAATGTTGTTGAGTTCGTTTTTTGACAACCCGCTCGGTTTCTCAAGGGTGTCTAGTTTATTTTTTTCTTTTTGATAATGTGACCATTTTATTTCGTCTCGTTGAAATTGTTCTATTTTTGATTCCAATTCAGACCCAAACGCGTGTTGATCGCAACATTTTTTCAGAGACTCAATTTCCAACAAAAGGTTGTCACGTGCGACAACCGCGTTTTGAGATACTGCTTTTTGTTTTATAGCGTTCTGGAGTTTTGATTCCAACTCTTTCGCGTCATAATCGAATTCTCGGGGCTCGACGTGTTCGACATTTTCAATCTTCAGGTCGTTTAATGTTCTTTCAGTAGTTTCGCGTTGGCTTGTCGTTAGCATCAGCGAGTCTTTGCGCGTTTTGATCAACTGTTTGCAACGTGTATGAAGAGTTTCAATATCCGCATCTCCAAACGCCATTTTCTGGATAAATCGCATTTTATCCATGGGAGTCATGAGAATAAAGAGTTTATCATCGACTCGTTGGGACATGTATCCAATATCATAGTTTGGAAATACTCTGTCAATGAGGTTTTGCGCGATGCTGTCTTCAAATGTGGATCCATTTTGTTTTACTACGAGTCGGTTTGGTCGTCTCGTTCGAACAATCGTAAGTTCCATAATTTTCATAGTAACAGAACATGACGTTTTACCATGGCTTACTATTTTTTTACCTTCTCCTGAAAGTGCAAAAACAATAGCCATGAAAATTGTGGTTTTGCCTTTTCCAGAATTTCCAGAAATTAGAGATAGGTTTTTATCAAATGTGAACTCGTTATTTAGAAATTTTCTAAAATTTTTAAGAATAAGTTGTATTTTCATCTTTATGTTATTGTAACATCTTCAACTTTTATTTTCAAATTTTCATTTAAATAATGTCTGAAACTTTAAAAGAACATGAATATTGAAGCAAACCGTTTAAATACTTTTCATATGGTAAATAATATCCCCATTGACAAACACGAGTTGGCGCTGTTTGGATTTTATTACGTTTCCGGGGTGGATCTTGTGAAATGCCATTTCTGCAGGGTTGAAATAGGAATGTGGCAAGAAGATGACGATGTGCTCACAGAACACGAACGATGGTCGCCGAGTTGCCCGCTTATTCGCGGCCTACCGACAAACAATGTACCGATCGATGCTAATGCTTTGAATAGTGCTCTCGCAGTTGATCACGTTGTTCAAGGCCCCTTCATACTGTTTTCTGACTTTTTCCGGTTCTTCGGACTTCCGGCTACTACATCAAGTGCTCCGTCGTGTTTACCAAATAATATTCTTCATGGAGCATATATGCTTGAATCAGACAGATTAAAGTCGTACGAGAATTGGCCACAAGGACTTTCCCAAAAGCCAACAGATTTGAGTGACGCGGGATTTTATTATACAGGCGTGGGTGATAAGGTAATTTGTTTCTCTTGCGGAGGAGGAATACAGAACTGGCTGCCAGGTGACATCCCTTGGGAACAGCATGGAATGCTGTACGAAAGTTGCCACTACCTTAACCAGGCGAAAGGGGCCGCTTTCATCAAAGAAATGCACGAGAAAAAGTTGGCGCGAGATGCGGGTCTGGATACGAATTCTGTCCATGAAAATGTAACAAACGCGGTTGAAGACGAAACCGACGACATTGAACTTGAATCACTGTGCAAAGTGTGTCTGAACGAAAGATACAACACAGTGTTCATCCCATGTGGTCATGTGTGTGCATGCGTGAAATGTGCATTTAGTGTTGCGACGTGCCCGATCTGCCGACAACCGCACAAGAATGTTGTAAAACTGTATTTCCCTTAAAAGCAATCCATATTTTATGACGTTCCCATAATTTTTAAGAACAAACTCTGGTCGGTAATAAACGGTCTTTCACGCACGATTCGTTCATTTATGTGACAAAGTGTTATGAATTAAAAGAAATAATGTCTTGGAAAAAATGAATAAATATGAAAAAATCGTACAATCTTACAGATGTTCCCATATTTCCAACGATGGGATATGTGCAGCACTTCATTATTTAAAATTCTTTCCGAGATCTGTCTCAATAAAAGAAGATCTAGCTCTGATGTATTATTATTTTGTAAAATCATCAACACACATTCAGAAAGGTTTGAATCTATTGACCGAAGTTGAACACATGCCAATAAATGAAGAAACAATGAAACGAGTCGTCATGAACAGGTACTTCTACTTGCAGAAACTCAGAGACCCTACATACCATGAGACTCCTACAGTCATCGATATAGATGATGATGATCGGCGCCCGTTTCCTCGTATAAAGATCATGTTTTCAATTACATCGTGCAAGCGCCTTGATTTGTTCATTCGAACAGTGGATGCGTTTCTAACGAACTGCAATGACAAACATTTGATTGACGAGTGGCTATGTGTCGATGACAATTCGAGCGACGAAGACCGACAGGTGATGATGGAAAAATACTCGTTTTTCAAATTTATTTTCAAATCAGAGGAACAGCGTGGTCACCCCATTAGTATGAAAATGATCGTTGATCACGCGAAAGAGAGTGCCGTCTCTCATCTAATTCATGTCGAAGACGACCGCGAGTTGTTGTACCCACGAACCTACATTACAGACATGTTACGTATACTAGAGAGCCAAGACGACATCGGGCAGGTTGCATTCAATCATAACTATGCCGAAACAGTAAAGGATGACGACATCAAAGGTGGGATATTGAAGCAACTGTCTGATGGGTCCTTTTATTACGAGCACGAATACTGTCCAACAGCAGAAGATAAAAAACTCTTCGTTGAAAAATATGGAAACTGTCGTAATTGCAATTATTACCCACATTTCACACTTTCACCAAGTATAATTAAGACAAGCATCTTCGACGCGTTAGAATTTAAGACAGAGCCGTCATTTGAATTTTGTTTTGCGTCACGATACACAGAGCAGGGATTTAAAACAGTATTCCTTCCAGGATATCACATCGAACACATTGGACGACTAACATCAGAATTATACGACATATCTAAATTCAACGCGTACGATCTCAATTGCGACCTGACACAGACTATAGGACAATTCAATTACAAAATCAAATTCAAAAGTTTCGTAATTAATTTAGATCGACGTCCTGACAGGATGGCCCTGATTGACGCACAAAAACCGTTGCTTCCCCTGTTTGAAAGAGTGTCTGCGTTTGATGGTAGAGATCTGACAATAAGTAAACGACTGCGATCGCTTTGCAGACATGGTGACTATTACATGCGTCCTGGTGTTATAGGATGTGTATTATCGCATCTTAAGTTGTACATGCGGCTAATAGACGACAAAGAGCACGACGGATATTTGATATTTGAGGACGACGTCGTTGTAGACGAATGCTTTCTGCAGAAGCTTAATAGGGTTTTGGCGACGTTTGAGACAAAGCATATTACACCATCCATCTTGTTCCTTACAACGGCGTTTTCATCAAACCCTCCTCGATGGGGAAAGGGCGAAATCGTGAAAAAGAGTTACGCTGAGATGACATTTAGCATTGGAGGGTCGGGTTGCTATTTCATCTCGAAACGTGCCGCACAAGCAGTGATCGACGAAATCCAGAAGAATACAATTAAATATGCAATTGATGCCATATTGCAGCGTCTCGGAGATGTAATTGACGTATACTTTGTTCTTCCTCCGATATGCACGGTCTCCTTTGCGGACACAGATATACAGCATGATATCTATAGCAGATCTCCACTTCTTGAAGACGATCTGACCGACGAAGACTATTCGCCGTACATCCTGTACGGGAAAGATGGAACAATAGATTTATTCGAAGAACTGTAAATAAAAATCTTTACAATAAATAAAATGTATAAAAGATGCGTGTGCTATAGTCCAAGACGTCGATCGCGTTCAAGATCGCGTTCAAGATCTCGTTCAAGACGTCGTTCACCAATGAGGCGTCATTATGTGCCAATTCGAACTCGTTCACAAATAAAATACTGGCAGGGCCTTCGTCCTCGTCGTTTACCACAGTTCACAGATTATAGTTTGGATTAAAATACTTATATTTTGCGACCACTGGTCGCAAAATAAATATATTTAAAGTGGTGTCACGTTTGTTAAAGCGTTAAGTTTATTTATAAATCTGTCTCGAATCCCGCGTTCTCTTCGTAAATCTTCCTCAAGCTGCCTGATTCGCGCATCTTTGACATTCAGAAGGTCTTCAAGATTCTGAATTGTTGTTTCACGCATGTTAACCTCCAATACCACTTGGTTGTCAGTAAGAATGGGTTGCGCGTCATAGAACCTTTGTGCTGAGACGTCACCGAGGCCTGTTCCGCCGAGGCCTGTTCCACCGAGGCCTGTTCCACCAATACTGTCGGTTACAGTGTTTCGACAGACGCAACGATCACGAAACGACACATCTTCGATCTCGATCACAACTTTGAGCTTCCCAATGTTGTCCGACTTCACCAATGCGTCGAGATTGCATTGAAGCCCTTCAATGCTGTCAACTGCATAAAAAGTTAACTTACGATCTCGGTCTGCTGGTCGTTCAATTGTGATGTCGTCGTTCTTGTCCAGCCTAAATGCTCCAACGCGTTTCCCATCTACGTAAATCTTGGCATTTGCGCGTTTCCTTGAATCGTTGTTTCTAATTTTTATTTTATATTCAGATGCATGAGGGATGTAAAATGTGTTGTTTTCAAACATAAACTTTTTATTATGTTTATCAACCAACGACAATTCGAACTGTTTTTTCTGAAGAACCATTTTATTACTTTTATTACATATTTTCACATATAAATCACTTTTTCCATAAAATTGAAATTTAAGTACACAGATTGTTTCATTGAGAAAATGAGTGAATATATTATCACAAAAGTACCGCTTGCTGTATGGCAAGAACAAAAAGAACTTGAAGTAATGGCAAAGAAGATCCTTGCAGTGGAAAAAATTGGAAAATGGTGGTTAAAAATAATGTATCATCCTGATTCACAGTATGTCAAAAACACGCTGAAAAGGCATTTCAATAAGATGAGGTATGTTCAAAACAAAGAAAGGAAACAACAAAATTTTGACATAAAAGTGAATTTACGTTACACAAATTGCTTCGTTGAGAAAATGAATATTATCACAAAAGTACCGCTTGCTGCAGATATCAACTACTTTCCGCCGAAAAGGTTTCATCGAATGCCAATTCTCTATTTAGAAATGCTTGAAAACAAAGCTCGCGTCAAAAAAGAACTTATCAACAAATCATATAATCCACCGTCGTTCATTAACGGGGAGGACGCAAAATAAATATATGTGGTGTCACGTTTGTTAAAGCGTTAAGTTTATTTACCTCAAGCTGCCTGATTCGCGCATCTTTGACATTCAGAAGGTCTTCACGATTCTGAATTGTTGTCAATCCACTTGGTTGTCAGACAAAATTAGATTTAATTATTAATAGAAAATCGAATAATAAAACCCCGAGTTTTCTGAACGAAAGGTCAGAAAACAATTTTTGTCGAAACTGATAAAATATCACAACCCCTTTTTCTGAAGAGCCATTTAATACTACTTTTATTACGCATTTTCACATATAAATCACTTTTTAATTTATTATCAAACTTTGACATAAAAGTGAATTTAAGTTACACAAATTGTTTCGTTGAGAAAATGAGTGAATATATTATCACAAAAGTACCGCTTGCTGCAGATATCAACTACTTTCCGCCGAAAAGGTTTCATCGAATGCCAATTCTCTATTTAGAAATGCTTGAAAACAAAGCTCACGTGAAAAAAGAACTTATCAACAAATCATATAATCCACCGTCATTCATTAACGGGGAACCAAACATCAACTCGGACGACATTCGTGAAAATATTCGTGAGGATGTTCGTGAAAATATTCGTGAAAATATTCGTGAGGATGTTTGTGATGATATTCGTGAGGATGTTCGTGAGGATGTTCGTGAGGAACAACCTCGTGTGATTGAGCCAGAAGCATCTGGATTAGAAGCCCAATTAAATTCGCTATTAGGTGAAACCATTGAGCATGAAGACGAACTCCCCCCGACATTTGAGGAGCTAAAAAAGAAAAAGAAAATCAAAGTAAGTGACGAGTACAGATATGCAGAAGAGGACGAAGAAACACAGAAAGAACGAAACGCGGTATATTTCAAGTATGAAGTGTTGAGAAGAATGCACCCTAATGCTCATATTCCAGAATTTACAATGTACTCAGATCCGAAGCTGATGGGCCAGAAGTATGAACTTCTGACGAAAAAGCTGTCATTAGAGTCGTCTGTTGACAATTGGAAACGGTACATGATCATTTTTGTAATGGGCTGTGAAGTCGTGTTGGGTAAAATGAAATTTGATATGGAAGGGTTCGCGCAACAACAAATCATGTCTATGAGCACTTATGACCAATTGCTTGTTGAAATGGCAGAAAAAAGTTATGTCCCCACGGGACAGAGCAAATGGCCTGCAGAAATTCGTTTGTTAATGATGCTGACAATGAACATTGTCCTTTTCGTGGTGAGCCGAATGATATTCAAAACAACGGGGACCAATCTACTTGGAACAATAAATGAATTGTCACCCCAACAACCTGAGCGTAAAATGAAAGAGCCTGAATGAAGTAAAAAGATAAATTCTACTTAAAATGAACAAATTAGAACGTGATCAATACTATAAAGTAGGTTTTATATCTCCATTCGTTTTAAACGGACTCAATAGCCCACCAAAGCCTGTTTGTCAACAAGATACATCATGTATTACTAAAGATTTTAGCATGTGTCGTTTCCCAAATACCAAATACAGTGCGCGTTTATATTTCGACACGGAATGGAAAATCCCATGCAATAATTGTGATCGATATCTTCACAAAGTTTGAAAATAGATCGCGCAGCGCCCGGCGCCAAGAATTTGCTAATCATTAAACTCACGTTTTTCTTTTATTGCCTCACTTTTATGAGTTAGAATCGTTATTGCTGTCAGTGTGAGGACACCTAACAATTTGAAAGATTCCATAATAAGAAACATTTTTAAATAATCAATCTAAACATAAATTAATACCACTCCTTCTATCTTAAAAGCTCCATATTTTATTCAAAAATTACATTTTTAATTTTATGAGACGAAAGAACAAACTCTGGTCCTCTCACTTCACTATAGGCTTCTCCGTTGTTTCCATCATATCGAAATCTGTTAAATCAGCAATGTCACATGTACATTCATCAAAACAGAAGCAATCAGAATCGTCGCACCCAATGTTCCAACATTGGCCGTCCTTATGGATGTTGCTTCCTGTAAAAACGTACCCTTCGAACTCTCCCTCTTCTTTTGAGCAGTCAAAGCAAAATGGATAGAAACATATATCCTCTTCTTTTTCCGCGTTGTTTAATCGAACCATTTCGCTCTTTATTGCTTCATCTTGCGTGATATAGTACAATATACACGCCCATCCTGCCGAAGTCAGCAATTCGAGCTTTTCACTCTGTGACAAGAGTTTCCAGTTTTGTTCGACAACTTGTCTCATCGAATCAACAACGTATTTGATCGATTCAGAGGTTCCGATAAACGGTTCAGTTATACTTTCCATTTTTTCGAATATTGCGTTCATATTTGAAGTTATAATGTTATTTATATAAGTAGGAGTTATAATTTATGACCAATTGGTCGTAAATTTCCCAAATGATTTATTGTTTCTTTATGAACATTTTGATATTTTTATTGTAAGCAGTATTTGTAGGGCAGAGTTTAATTTCTCCACCATGTTTGACATACGAGTCCAAACGACTTTTCGCATGCCTTTTTAATATAGAAAAAGTATCTTCCATATCATAAACGATGGGAACTGTATCTGGAGTTCTCATACATCTACCTAAGAACTGTTCAAAATACTCGACGACGTCTGCTGCAACAAAAAGAGCATTGATTGGCGAATGATCAAAGCCTACTCCAATTTTACAAGTAGTCCCGATTAGAATTTTACATTGTTTATCAAACACTGTTTTGGTTCCTGTCAGGGTTTCACATGGTCTGTTTTTCTCTTCAAACATTTTCTTTAATCTTTCAGCATGAAGCACTCGTTTAACCAATATCAACCACACGCGATCTGGGTTGGACGATACGATCTCAACTATCTTGTTATTTCGCTCTTCGTTTTCACTTTGTGTTGTCAGAATGTGGTTCCAATCGACTTTGTTGTTAGTGTATTTGACTTCATCTGGGGTGAAAGACGATTCGATCATGTACACCTCGTGTTTATGGAACAGTTGTTGACCAACAATATGACTGCCGAAAAACAAGCTAATTGCTTTTTCGAATGGATCGTTTGCTGG
>Ga0209777_10007904_pt1 | contig 11709 bp, 11 predicted proteins | sample FrelakmetHBP12HB_FD_187147 | JGI IMG/M metagenome (GOLD analysis project Ga0209777, IMG submission 187147) | Freshwater lake sediment microbial communities from the University of Notre Dame, USA, for methane emissions studies -HBP12 HB (SPAdes)... | ecosystem: Environmental > Aquatic >...
ACCGGGAGGTATGGAATGCGAGTATTGGTAACGGGTGGAGCGGGCCGTTTGGGAATAAGCGTATGCAAAGAATTCTTAAATGACGGGTTTCAGGTGCGGGTGTTTGATCTGGACACGCCTCGCAACCAAGAGAGCATCAAGGCACTTGAGAATAGAGCTGAGATTATGTGGGGAGACATCACAAAACCGGACTCGGTCAGAAAAGCGCTGGAGAAAGTAGACGCAGTAGTACATATGGCCGGCATCCTACCTCCTCTAGCTGACGAAAAACCCGAACTATGTGCCAGGGTCAATGTCGGGGGGACCAAAATATTAGTTGACCTGATAAAGGAGAAGGGCAGGCATATTCCCTTGGTGTTTACTTCCTCGGTAGCCGTATTCGGTCCCACCCCCAACGTCAACGAGCCCCTTTGCGCGGACAAGGACGTCCCCCATCCCAAAGATACATATGGGCAGACCAAGCTTAGAGCAGAAAATCTGATCAAAGAATCGGGAATTGACTATCTAATCCTGCGTCTAACTGCAATCATGTACTTCGATTTCGAAGTGAGCGACCTCAAACGCATGTTCTGTATGCCTCTGGACACCCGTGTCGAGTTTTGCCATCCCGATGACCTGTCCATAGCGATACTCAATGCTATCAAGAATTTCCACGCTATAAAGGGAAACACCCTGGTTATTAGCGGCGGGCCTGAGCAAAGGATGTTATATCGGGATATGGTGGGCAATATCATAGGCGTTATGGGCTTGCCCCTGCCGCCGGCCAAGAAGTTCACCAAGGAGCCCTATTACCTGGACTGGTACGACACCAGCAAATCACAGGAGCTTCTGAAATACCAGCAAAAGACGTTTGCCGATTATCTCGGGGACTATGCCAAGGGTTTAACGAGGCGATATTCTACCCTATTTTTGCCATTCATGCGCTACTTAGTTTCGCCGGTGTTCGGGAAGGTTGTCGTCCAGTTCATGTAGCCGACGCCGTACAAACAAATCCTCGCAGGGGTGGGTTCCAAACCTGCCCCTACCTCTTAACGCGAACCGCCTGGCTCACTCAATCCGTTGGATTGAACGCTTCAGCAAATAAAAGGGCTCCTATTGGTATTTTCAACCAAGTGTGTCCCTATGTTTATTACTTTTCAGTTCATTTGTTAGCCTTTTGAGTTTCCGATCGGTCTCTCTGCGCAACTTGCCAGACATTTTGTAGTATTGTTTTCCTTCTGCCTTAGATTGAGATATCGGAGTAATAGGCTGTCCTTCTCTCATCTTAAGAAGAACCTCGGCCATCAATTCTCCCGATAACCCTCGCATTTTTCCGTTAAACTACCAATGTTATCATTTTCTTCTATATTCACAGTCCTTTGCGTTAATATCGGTCCGGTATCAAACCCCTTATCCACAAAATGCACGGTAATACCTATCTTATCCCCGTTGTAAATAGCCCATCTCATATTATATACACCGCGATACTTTGGTAATAAACCAGGGTGTGCGTTAAGAGTCCCGATTTTGGGGATGTTTATGATGTTTTCCCTGATTATCCTGAAACACCCGAGAACTATAATATCTGGCCCTATATTTCTCAAGAGTGTTTCACACTGCTTCCCATTGAAATTCTCTACTGTATAAACTCGGTTAGAAAAAGAACGATAGAAATCATGAGTCAGCCAGTCATCGCCTTTCCCAGGTAAGAATAAGCTGAGTAATCTTCTGAATACAAGCTGTAAAATTTCCCCATAAGTCATACTTCTAATAGTAGTTCTTACTCTATCAAGCGGCTTAGGGCTCTCGATAAATATGGCTTCAGGCGAGATATCCCTGGCTTTAAGCTGTCTGAGTATCTCTGCCCCACGAGAGCCCTTGTAAATTAGAAACACTACTTTCAATTCCATAGGCCGAAGAAGCTCATTGCTTCAATCCCATCTCTTTTCTCTGTCTGGCTTCCCTTCTCCTCATCAAGTAAATGTAATAGATTTCCTTCAAGCTGTATTGTTTCATCTCATGCAAACGCAAGGACGCGCGTATGAGCTTGAGCCGCAGGCCGGAACAAAGGTCTTTCTTGCCTATTACAAAATTTATGTATCTCCTGGATGATTCAGTCCAGTGGAACTTATACGGCTCATCGCCTCTGAGAAAATCGAACTCCCGAAGCCCTTTCTCGACCGCGTATTTTATCAGGAACATCTGATGTAAATGACCCACATTGTATTTCGAATAGTCAATGTCACGGGCTGAGGTAGCGCAATAGAACTTATGATTATAAATGAAGGCATATTCCGCAGACACAACCTCACCATCTACAACTAAACAAGAGAAATGTAACCATCCCTTTCTGGCAAATTGTGTCGCTATATCCCGGTAAAACGCCTCCATTTTAGGATCAGAGAACACTCCTTTGACATGCGCAGATTGCCAGCGTCTCTCATGCAGGTCAATAAATCGGCTTAACATGCTCTCGAGATTACCCCCAGTGCAATCACGAAACTCGACACTGTGCGCCTTTTCGAGAGAACGCAATTTCCGACGGAGTGTATGCCTCCTGTTCTGGCTTAACGAGCGAAAGTATTCATCCCATGTTGAGGGTAATGTAATATACGGCGCCAGAGTCTTTACTTTTTCTTGCATAACTAGGTTATTTGATGGCACAGAAATACACCTTCGCAACATATCCAAGAATTCACAATCATCGGGCACCCAGGCCAGCCTCAACACAGATTGGCCTTTGGCGAGCTCCTCTTCCAGATAAGCGAGAAACGCAGATATGGCTTCCTCCCTGTTACCCGAACGTATCAGCCCTATATGATTGCAGTTCAGCGAGCCTATAGTCTCGAGGGTATGAATCTTAAACAGACCAATTCGATACTCGGCTCTCATGAGTGGGACAATACCGATGGGCTGGCCTTCCTTTTCAATAAGAAGTACATTCAGTTTCCTGCCTTCTCCGAAGTGCTTCCACCAGGTCAACAGCCACTCGTGAGTAAGGTATATAGGGTTATTATTGCCACTTTTTCGCAGAAGGCTATCCCAGACCTCTGAGAGCGATTCAAACTCGTTAGATTCCGAAATTATTCTTATCTTGGTATCTGTCATTTCACAAAGTGCTAAGGCGGATTCCCCCTGCCAGGCTATATTGACAGGCTAATCGGTCTAATCGTTCAATTATGAGAAACAGGCTGCGCAAGCGGTTTTTCTTTCCAGAAGTGCCACCGCAGCAACCTGAGGTGTTTAGCTTCGGCATAAACCCTGGGGCTAAACTTGGCATGTGCCTTCTTAGAGGCAGTGTTACTCTTGGCTACGGCATTTCGTGATACCAGTATCCCTTTTTCTCTAAGGAATTGGAACCTTTTGAAATAGCCATAGGCCATGAGACCCTTGTTCCGGTATTCAGGAATCGTCTGAGTACCGCCGGTGCAAGCTTCATGATTTAGAAAGTCCACTCTGTAGGGCAGGTTATCAACAGCTTTGTGGGCTTCCTCGCTCAGAGCTACCCATCCTATGTGGGCAATTTCCCCTTTAACGAAAATGCAGAAGGCTATCGCGCCTTTATCCAACTTGTTCCTTGCCGTGACAAAGCGTCGGCGGAAGTCAGAACCAATAGCCTCCGCCAGCTTATCAGCCTCCTCGTTGCTACTGATTATTCTGAAGGTGAAATCCTGGGTTTCAGGCAGGAAGTCAGCCTCATTTCTCTCCTTAAGCGTGTATTCGTAGATATAATAGTCTCCGTACTCGAGGAGCCAGTCCCCCACAAAGGCAAAACCGCGCGTGAGCAGCGGCTTCAATCCCTCCGTTTGCAGGATATCCCTGGCCCGCTTCAACATCGCAACAAGCGTATTAACCATATTCGTGCTATCCTCTAAACAGACTGCGGCTGACTTGCCTCAGAAACAACAGGCTTCTCTTTCCAGGACTTCCACCATAATATCTTCAGGTAGCGCCCCTCGCCATAGACCCTGCCACCTGCTTTGGGCAAACCTTTAAGAGAAGCCAGGTTACGCTTCTCGACCAAAGTTCGTCCTATGGTCTTTCCCATCCTTACGAGGAATTTCCCCTCTTCCGAGTAGTTATACCTCGAAAGAAGCAGTCTCCGATATTTGGGATTTGTTTCAGACCAGCCCAAACAAACCTCGTTGCTCGAAAAGTCTACCTTATAAGATACTTTAATAAGGACGTTCATCGCCTCTTGTGTTGCAGCAGCCCAATGGATACAGGCAAGCTCTTTCTCAACGAAGATGCAGAACATTAGCGCACCCTTATCTAACTTCTCCCGGGCTCGGATGCCGTGAATGCCGAAATCGAAACCCTGAGCCACCAACTCATCGAGGCGCTGATTTGTCGGGACTATTTCGAAGACAAAATTCTGTATTTTAGGCGCAGCCTCGAATTTCATTGGCTCGTTTAAGGCATCTCGTACATGAAGTACCGTTCATGGACAAATACACACTTTCTCAAGAGACGAATCACCTCCGCAACAAGAGGCAACAAGCCTTCTTTCCGCAATATGTATTTCCCCGCCTGGTATTTCTGTCGCAAATATGAGCTCATTTACGGTAAAACCCTGGTTACCTTCGATATGAACATTCTTCTTTTCCCAATTCTCGTGGGAACTATTCGATCAACAAGCTCAGTAACAACATCAATATCTCCGCCAAGCTCTGACCTGAAATGGCGTTCGATTTTCTTAACCGCCACATTCACATGCTCATGCTCAGACTCTTTAGCAAGGACAATTTTGACCACCACCTTTTCGTAGCTCTCCTGCAAAATCCGGAATTGTTCAACGCCCAGAGAGGCAAGAAAGTCGCAGTTCAGAGCCACGATAGGTATAGACTTCCCACTTTCTGTAAATATAACATCGTCAGCCCTGCCATTGATTGCAGCCAGCATAGGGAGTCCCCTGCCACAGGGACAGGCCTTGTCAGAGCTTACCCCAATATCTCCAACGTCATACCTAATGAATGGCATGCCGTAGTTGTGCAGGCTTGTAACCAATATCCTCCCTTCTCCTCCGACAGAGACTATCTTATCTGCATCATCTACGATTTCTACGATAACATTCTCCGCTGAAATGTGGTACCCCGAATGCTCAGGGCATTCAGAGGCAATCGCGTTTACCTCATTTGTCGAATAATAGCTATAAGTCTCACATCCGAATACCCTGGAAAAGAGCTCTCTCTGGAAATTGTATAGCTCTTCGCCGGTCATAATAATTGCCCTGGGCCTGATCCCCGGTTTGCCCTCTTTTTCGATATAACGAGCCATCAAATAAACAGCGCTGGGATAGCCCTTTACAAATCCACCATCAAAACCTTCGAGCCTTTTCGCAAAACTCGGCAGCCTCTGGTCAGACATCGTCAGGGCATCGAAAAGTTCCACCCTCTGCACAAAGTGCTTGGTGGTTCGCGCAATACTATCAGCTATGGACAGGCGCGGGTGTCTTCCCCAAAACAGGGCCAACTTCTCACCTACATGGTAGCCTGCCCATTTATGCGCCCTTAATCCGGCAGCAGTATCCCAACCATGGTAGTCATCCCTCGTCTTATAGAACCTGAGAGGTTCATCGGTAGAACCTCCGGTTGAAAAAGGCATCAACTCTTTCCCGGGGAATCCACGGGCAACAAAATCACTGAAGTTCTTTCTGATAAGCTGTTTGGTGAGTACAGGGAGTTTCATCAGGTCTCCCGATGTCACTATGTCATCCGGCTTCAAGGCGCGCCGGTCGAATACGTTACGGTAATAAGGCACATTATCATAGGCATATCTTACTAGCTTTCTAAGCCTTTCATCCTGTAACGCCAGAATCTTCTCCCGAGGCCACCATTGAGTCATTTCGAGTTCCTCCAAGCGCTTCATAGTCTTGCCACCTCTGTGAAGATCCAGCGCAGTGGTGAGCACCCGATTCACGAGGAACTGATACACAGCCATCTTCATTGAACCGCCTTCGCCATCTTTCTCAGCACTGCCCGGCTTATCGTTTCACCGCCTTCACTGCAATATAGCGTCCGGTAAGATACCTGGTTCGCTTTCCCTCCAATCTGTCGAGCAAAGCCAGCGCTTTCCTGATAGCCTTATCCAGCTTGCCTCTGCTAAGCTTGCGCAAAGAACGCTCCAGCCCTCGTACCAATCCGTCAGGATGGGGATAGTGGAAGATAGCTGTGCAGTCTGCCACATCGAAGCCAATCTCCTCAAGGTTCTGCCTCAACTTTTTCAGGGAAAGTGTCCTGCCGATGAAATATGGGGAAAGTTTCAACCTCATCCAGATACGAAATACTATATAGGGAGGGTAAGTTAGATTGCTACTGTTGTCCAGGGTCAGGATGAGTATCCCACCAAGCCGCAGGGTACGCCCCAACTCCTTCAAGGCAATAAAAATATCTGCCTCGCTGGGGAAATGGTCCAAGGTAGAATCAGAGATTATGAGAGAGATAGAGTTATCCCGGAAAGGAAGGTGTCTGACGTCACAGCAGAGATATTTGCTTGCATCGACGCCGTAAGCGTTGGCTCTACTTTTCGCCCGGCCTACTATTTCGTGGGAAACATCTATGCCGATTACGTTGCTGTTTACCTGGCCGAGGTCGAATAGAAACTGGTCAGAGCCAGAGGCTTCCTGAAAAAGGTCAGTCTTTAGAATATTCCGGGCATTAGCCACATCCGCCCATCTCGCTATCAAGCCGAGATAGGTCTTCTTCTTGTGCTCAGCAAGCAGCTCATTGGAGTAACCCTTCAGGGTCCATTCTCTAGCTACATGGTCCCAATGCTCAGCTTCGCTTCCTAATTTACTCAAATCGCACCTACTCAGGCCAAGATGTTATTGCCTAAACCGGAGGATAATTTCGGTTTACGGCTATAGAAAATACTTATGCAATATCCGCGTAAGCGTACGTAACACGCCAATTGCTGCTGTCATAGATATCGGCGCCTTCAACCAAATTTTCATCTATCAGGATAGCATCTAGATACGCATAGCCGAATAATTTATTATAGGGAAACTTGGTGGAGGACTTGAAGCCAAAGTACTTCAATAGTTCCTTTCGGAGTAGCGGTTCGCTGAACGCCCAGGCTAAGACAATGTCGAGTTGCGATTTTCCCAACTCATTCAAGCACCTGTCTATGAGCACCCGAAAGCAGGAGAGGTCTTTGTTCTTCACTAGATAGTCCACTATAAGACCGCTGACAAAGCCATTTGGTTGAGACTGCACACTGAGTACAGCATATCCCCACAGCTTACCTTCTTTTTTTGCTATGACATAACTGTAGCTGCGTTGCGGATGTTTATCGAAACGCCACCGCAGGTAGCTCTCACTCCTCACCAGATTTATGCCTGATTTATCCCTCAGGTCATCGACATCTTTGAGGTTGTCGGTATATCGGTCAGATACTTCAACCTGGAATGAATCGGACATCCTGGTGGTCTTCTTTGCACCAGTATTCAAAAGTGCGTTGTAGAAAAACCCCAGCCCTCCAGCCAGGATTCTGTTGCCCAGCTTGTATGATAATAGCTTCTGAGGACGGACTACTCGAAACATATGCTCCGTCTTAGCCACTATTCTGTAGCCCTGTGACAAAAATCCCGGGCGCGATATCGGGGCAGGAAAACCATAAGACAATGCATAGCCATTATCTTTCAGATGTTGAATGGCGAATTGCCCCATTCTGTTGAATATCCCTTTCCCCTGATAGTCGGGATGCACCATAGTATCGCAGTGCTGTGCGGTTTTTACTCTCTTGTTTCCGAGCCACATCTCGGCAAACCAAAACGGCCTCGCTCCCACTATCCTGCCATTATCCACAGCCACAATGACTTCAGGGTCGGCCGAGGCCAAGGGGTTCTGCAAATATTTCCAATCCCAGAGTTCTGTGGACATAACCTGACCAAAAGATGCCTGGAACAAATCCAGCAGCTTTCTTTTCTCCGCAGAGTGTTTTGCCAGTTTGATTTCGACCAAACGAATATCCTCTAACCAATTTGCTTCTTAGCCAAACTATCGTACACTTCTATGATCTTAGGGACTACAACATCCGATGTGTAGTTCTCCATGAATCTCCCATATCCATTTTGCCCCATTTTCGAGGCAATTTCGGGCCTTCCCAGCAAATAGGAGAGCGCTTCAGACAATTTATCAGCGTTACCAGGTGGAACCAATATCCCGGTTTCGCCGTCCACTACCGCCTCCTTTAGCCCCCCTATATCTGAAGCTATCACTGCTTTCCTCTGGCTCATCGCCTCGCGTGCCACAGTGGAGGCAGATTCTGCGCAGATAGAAGGGACAACTAAGAACCTGCATTTCGACATCGCCCCCATTACTACCGGATGCGGAGCGTTTCTTACTATGAGCACGTTTTCGGTGCCTTCATAACGGTAATCCGGGTGGTCGACACCAATTATCAACAGCTTTGTTTTTGTATTCAGTTCGTGATAAGCCTTAATTAGCACATCAACACCTTTGTGATACATTAATTGTCCTACAAACAATACGAAGTCATCAGGAAGATTCTCGAGCTTTACCCTCCCCTCATCCGTATTCGGGTCATAGAAGTTGGGAATCGTTTCAATTTTCGCGTCTCTGACACCAAGGTGCTTTTCATAAGCATCCTTTACGAAGTTACTGACGGCAATAAACTTATCCACAGATCTTAGCTTATTTTTGCTTGCCCTCACCCCAGCATAAGTAAACAAAGCCCTCAGCAGACCGTAATCACGGCGCATACAGGGTATGCATTCCCTGGTAAGAGGATTATCACAAATGGCATTTTCCTTCATGAGCGTCATTTTGGGGCAGAAAAGACGATAGCCATGAGCAGTGTATACCAAGGGAATTTTAAATCCTTTTTTTAAAGGAAGCGCAGAGTAAACCATCCAACCATGAGCATGGATAATATCAGAACCTTCTTGTTCGATGATTCGGGCTAATTTCTTACTGATTAGCCAATCCCGGATTGGGGGGTGGCCTTTTCTGGTAGGGTCCCTATATAGGAAGGGGATTTTCTGAAATAAGCCCTCTAATCTGTATACCTTAACACCGTTCTCTTCTTCATAGGCAGGGAGGTTTCGCTGGCCTATTGTGCAAACATTGACTTCGTGTCCTCTCTCGCTTAACTGTTTGCTTAGGGATTTAACATGCGTTTCCACTCCGCCTAAGAACGGAGGGTATAAATCAGATAACATCAATATTCTCATCAGTGCTTACCATTGCTTTTTGTGGTTCTTATATCGAAGTCCCTGCCCGGCTTCGAATTAAACTTCTGTAAACCTCTATAACCTTGGGTATCGCAGCATCCGCTGAGTAATTCTCTATCAATCTCTTATACCCGCTTTCCCCCATTCTTGAGGCCACTTCTGGATTCTCAAGCAAGTAAGAAATTGCTTCAGATAGTTTATCAGCATTATTGGGAGGAACTAACATGCCAGTCTCACCATCAATCACCGCCTCTTTTAGCCCTCCGACACTTGAGGCTATTATCGCCTTTCTTTGGCTCATCGCCTCGCGAGTGACATTAGGAGCACCCTCAGGACAGACGGAAGGGAAAACGGCAAATCTGCAATTTGACATGGCCTCCATCACTGCGTCATGTGGAGCGTTTTTCATAACGGTTATGTTTTCAGAGCTCTCATAATGGTAATCAGGGTGTTCTATCCCTATAAGCAACAGCTTTGCCTTGGTATTCAGTTTACGATAAGCTTCAATTAGAACATCGGTACCCTTATGAGGCATTAACCAACCAACAAATAACACGAAATCATCAGGAAAGCCCCCCATTTTATTTTGCTCATCATGCGCCTCAATGTCATAGAAGTTGGGAATCACCACGATTTTCGTGCCGTCTAAACCCAGATGCTTTTCATAGACCTCTTTTGCGAATGCACTCACTGCTATGAATTTGTCTATATGCCTTAGTTTGCTTTTGTTTACCTTCACCCCATAATATGCCGTTAAAGCCCTTAGTAAGCCGTAGTCATGGCGCATACAAGATATGCAGCTTCCAATAGATGATCGGTCACATAGAGAGTCTCCCCTCATTAGAAGCATTTTGGGACAGAAGAGGCGATAGTCGTGAATTGTGTACACCAAAGGTATTCCCAGGCTCTTCTTTAAGGGAAGCACAGAGTAAACCATCCAACCGTGAGCGTGGATAATATCGGGGCGTTCTCTCTCCATTATTTGGGCTAATCTCTTACTAATTAACCAATCTCGGGCCGGGGGATGCCATCTTCTAGCGGGGTCTTTAAACAGAAAAGGGATTTTCTGGAACAAACCGTCTAACCTGTATATCCTCACTCCGTTCTTTTCCTCATAATCCAGCAGATCTCGCCGCCCTATCGTGCAGACAAATACTTCATGCCCTCTCTTGCCAAGCTGGTTACTGAGCGATTCAACATAGGACTCAATTCCGCCCTGGAACGGAGGATACAGATCCGACAGCATCATTATCTTCAAGCCTGACATGCTGTCACTCTCCACCGGTATACATCTTCAGCAATTGGCTGTTGCTCACCTTTAATGCCTTTCCCGATAGCACGCTAACCTCACGTAACAGCCTCTCCAGCTTAGCCCAATTGTTATTATCCTCTATCGACCAGGAATGGCCCCATAAATGCCAAACACCACCGTCGTCAACCACAAAATCGAGGGTTTTGATCGCAACTTTGTCCCAACTATTAATCAACAGGTTGTTCCTCAGCATAAAGCGAAACAATCCAAAATCATGCGACGTCATAGAGTGTCGGAAATAGGGGGCAAGTCCAAAATGCCAACTTGCTGCATAAGCTGTCGTGCCCATTCTAAAGGGATTCTTTATGCTTCTAGCAGCTGACTTAGTTGTTCTGGCACCGATGAAACCCGCCCTCCTAACGATATCGATAACCTCATCGCTGTATTTTCCACGGGGATAGGAGAACGAAATTACCTCCCTGCCGATTATATCCTCCAACCTCTGCTTGCCCTCCACTATCTCCCTCTCCGCTTCTTTCAGGGAAACCCTAGTCAGTACAAGATGGTGATAGGTATGTCCGCCGATGTCAAAGCTTCGAGCGATTTCCCTGATTTGCTGGGGGCTCATGCATTCTCTTTCGATATTATCTATGGGGATATAGAAAGTAGCCGGGACATCGTACTTCTTTAGCAAGTCAGCCAATTTCAAGTCCAGAGGGTGACCATCGTCCCAGCTTGTGGTAACTATCGCCTTATCCATGGTGATAACGAAAGCGAGGTTCTTTACAGTGGAGCACGGTTGATATTATAAACTTTTCAAATCTTATTGTCCTATCCTTAAGTCTGGGGTCGTTTACCAATCACTTTTCAACCCCCGAATCCCCCACTCTTGTAGGACTTCAGAAGTGGGGGACACCCCCATCCGTCTAAGGCTGAAGTCCAGAGGGGCTTCGCCCCTCTGGACTTCCCAATCCCAAAACAATTTCTGAATCTACTTCTTTGTTGACAATGCTCTCAGTGTTTGATACCCTATCCGAAGCAAGGGAGCTTCGACCCAAATTGACGCGCGATGACATTCGGGAACTAGTCCGGCATCAGGCCGACTTTATCATCAGCCAGCAGCTTCCCTCCGGAGCCATCCCCTGGTTTCGAGGTACTATCACAGACCCCTGGGACCATGTGGAATGCGCCATTGCTCTGGACCTCGCTGGCAGATTCGACGAAGCTGTGAAGGCCTATAGCTGGTCTTACGACACGCAGAATCCCGATGGGAGTTGGTACTCCA
>Ga0209777_10007905_pt1 | contig 11709 bp, 6 predicted proteins | sample FrelakmetHBP12HB_FD_187147 | JGI IMG/M metagenome (GOLD analysis project Ga0209777, IMG submission 187147) | Freshwater lake sediment microbial communities from the University of Notre Dame, USA, for methane emissions studies -HBP12 HB (SPAdes)... | ecosystem: Environmental > Aquatic >...
CAACGGCACGCTGAGTGCCGGCAGCGTTACGGCCAAGACGTTCAACCTGAGCAAGGGTTCGGCGACGATCACCGGCGCCGGCGCCCTGACTGGCGACACCACGGGCGATGCGACGCTGGCTTCCGGCACGGTGTTCTCGGCCGCCGGCACCAGCGTGTCGAACTTCGTCAACTTCGGCGTCAACACCAATGCCAACCTCGGCGTCGGTACGGTTAGCAACATCAGCGGCACGACGAGCGTCGGGTCCGGGGCGGAGTTGACGGCCGCCAGCCTGGCGAGCAGCAACCTGACGCTGGACAACGGCACGGCGACCATCACCGGCGCCGTGAGCCTGACGGGCGCCGCCCAGGTCGGCGGGGCCGCGGCCGGCACGTTGAGCGCCGATAGCGTTACGGCCAATGCGTTCAACCTGAGCAAGGGTTCGGCGACGATCACCGGCGCCCTGACGGGCGACACTACGGGCAATGCGACGCTGGCTTCCACCGCGACGTCGTTCTCGGCCGCCAGCGTGTCGAACTTCGTCAACTTCGGCGTCAACGCCAATGCCAACGCCGGCGCGGTCAGCGGCATCAGCGGCACGACGAGCGTTGGCTCGGGCGCGATTCTGACGGCCGCCAGCCTGACGGGCAGCAACCACCTGACGCTTAATAACGGCACGGCGAACATCGCCGGCGCCCTCACCCTGACGGGCAACGTGACGGTCAGCGGCGGCGGCTCCTTGACCGCCGGCGCTACGACGGCCGACACCTTCCACCTGGTCAACGGCACGGCCCATGTGACCAGCAGCCTGACGGCGGCCGGCGCCACCAAGTCGATCACCGTGGATGCGGCCCAGACCCTGACGGTCGACGGCGCCGTGACGGGCCACAACCAGATCACCGTCGGCAACAGCTCGCTCATCAACGGCTCCGGCAGCATCACGCTGACGGGCACGCTGACCGGCACTGGCACGGTGAGCCTGCCGATTACGATCAACGGCGGCACCATCAGCCCAGGCGCCAGCCCGGGCCAGATGACCACCGGCAACCAGACGTGGCAGAGCGGCGTGTACCTGTGGGAGATCAACGACGCCACCGAGACGAAGGCGGGCATGAATCCCGGCTACGATAAACTCAATATCAACGGCACGCTGGACATTTCGGGCCTGGCGACGGCCGGCTTCACCATCGCCATCGACTCCCTGACGGCCACGCCGGCTAATTACAGCAACACCACGAATTACGCCTGGACGATCGCTTCCGCCACCCACATCAAGACCGACACCCTCGACGACGGCGCCTTCGATCCCAACATGTTCGACCTGGTTCGCACGAACTGGATCCCCGCTATGACCGGCAGGGCGTTCTCGATCGAGAAGGTAGATGACACCCTGGTCCTGAACCTCAAGACGCTCATCACGACCAACGTTCGCACGTGGCTGAAGGCGGCCGCGGCTCCGGGCACCTGGTCGACGGCCGGCAACTGGGAAATCGGCGTGCCGGCGAGCGTCAACCCGGTCGTCTTCAACGCGAAGGACGGCGGCACGGCGATGCCCAACGTGACGGCCCCGGCCTCGGCCAAGTCGATTGAGTTCCAGACGGACACCTGGACCATCAGCGAGACCGGCAGCCAGACGCTGACGGTCGAGACGGGCGACATCACCAGCACCGGCGGCGCGGGCACGACCAACACGATCGCGCCGCAGGTCCTGATCGGCGCGGGCGCCACGGCGGCCACGTTCACCGTCAATGGCGACGCGACGCACAACCTGACCCTCCTGGCTGCGCTCTCCCTGGGCGCCAAGGACCTCAACAAGGAAGGCGCCGGCTTGCTGACGGCCGCCGACGTGACGGCCGGCAACATCAACGTCAACGCCGGCTCGATGTACGCCGGCGCCGTGACGGCCAACAAGCTCAACGTCAACAGCGGCCCGGTCGTGATTGCCAGCCTGACGGGCTCCGGCGCCGATATGGAGGCCAACATCGCGGCCGGCAGGTACCTGTTGGTCACGGGGCCGGCCGGCATGACGAACCTCAAGCTCGTGGCCGTCGAAGGCCGTCTGGACGCCGGCAACAACCCGGTGACCACGACCGCGACCGGTGCGGTGCGGGTCGGCATGGCCAACCCGACGGCTGCTCTGACCGCCGGCGACGTGACGGCCAACGTGTTCAACCTGAACAAGGGCTCGGCGTCGGTGAAGAACCTGTACGGCATCGGCGCGGGCTCTACGGCCACGCTGGCCGCCGGCACGACGTTCACCATGAGGGCCAGCAGCATCACGGGCTGGAACACGCTGAACGCCAACACGGACGTCATTGCCGACACGGTCAGCGCGGGCACGGTGGCAATCGGCGGCGGCGCCAGCTTTGCGGCGGGTGCTGTGACGGCCGACAACTTCCTGGTCAATAGCGGCTCGGCCACGATGACCACCCTGGCGGCGGGCGCCAACCCGGCGACCAGCACGGTGAGCGTGGCGGCGGGCAAGACGCTGGGCGTGTACAACAACACCCTGAACGTGGACCAGAACATCCTGAACATCAACACCCTGACGGTCGACGGCAAGGCCACGCTGCACAGCCTGTCCACGGCGGGCACGCTGAACGATGTGAGCATCATTCACAACCTGGTTATGAACAAGGACGGCGGCGGCGTGCCGCTGGGCACGGTGGACCTCCTGACCGGCAACCTGGTGGTCGATTACACCGGCGGGTCGAGCCCGTTGGTCGAAGTCGCCAGCCTGGTCAGGAGCGGCGCCAACTTCGATCCGGGCACCGGCAACCTCCAGTGGAACGGCACGGGCGTCACCTCCAGCTCTATTCCCTCCGGCCCGGACCCGATGCTGTATGCCATCGGCGTCCGCGAGGCCGTTGACGCGGGCTCGTTCGCGATGGCCGACATGACCGACCTGCACGGCGTTACGCTGGGCTCGAAGGCCGTCGTGGCCAAGTACACATGGATTGGCGACGTGAACCTGGACGGCAAGGTCACCCAGGACGACTACGACGTGATGGACTACTACCAGGTGTTCGGCACGAGCGGCGAGCCGTTCGGGGCCGGCTGGTGGACGGGCGACCTGAACGGCAATGGCGTGACCAACCAGGACGACTATGACCTGGCCGACTATGGCCAGGTGTTCCAGGACGGCTCGACGCTGGGCAGGGCGCAGTCGATGCTCAGCACGGTGCCCGAGCCGGCCACGCTGTGCCTGATGGCCCTGGGTCTGGCGGCCATGGCCGTGCGTCGTCGCCGGGCGGCGAAGTAAGGCTTCTGTAAGGGACGAAAGGGCCTCCCGGCGGCCCGAAAACGGCCGCCGGGAGGCAAAATAAATGGGCGCGTTTCTTGACAACCAGATTTTTGTGTGTTATAGTACTTGTGTACGCTGGACGGTGACGCCGCGTCATCTGGCGGTTTTACTAGGGGAAAGCAGGACCACTGAATAGACGTTTCGGTCCTCGGTGCGAAGGAGAACGAGCGTGAAAGCGGGCATGACCATTGTTCTGGTGGTACTGGCGGCAGGCCTCTTGGCGGCCCCTGCGGTCGCTTCGATGTCCCTGGACCTCAATCAGACAAGCACCTCTAGCAGCTCTGTCAACATCGCCATAGACAGTCCTACGTACGCCCTCAACGGGATGAACTTGAATGCCCGGATTATATCCGCGTCGACGCCCCTCACGCTTCTGAAGTTCTACTCGTCGGTCGTCAGCACGAACGTGGGTGGTGGCCTCATCGAGGGCAACCTTACGGACGACTGGAACTCAGCGGACCTCAAACTGTATGGCAGTGCTACTATTGGGACCCAGCAGAATTTGGACGGTGTTGGCGATCCCGATCTTGACATCGGCAGCACTGTCTTCGCCACCAGCACTGATTACATGCTTGCCCAGAAGGGCAGCACTACTTATGTGACCCAGACGGATGCTACCCACGGCATCCCCGCTTACACGGTGAACTTCGCGGGAACCGGGTGGGTTGCCGCCAATCCGCACGGCATTACGGTTCTCCAGGCCATCGCCCGCCAGAAGCTCGGTGTGAGCATCTGGAAGGAAGGGACTACTAGCATGGGCAGCACTACCCTTCCGGATACAGGCTACACAGTCACGCTGTACCGGGCGGACGTTGCCAAGGTGAACGGTATGACTAGCGGGGCGGAGCTCGACCTGCACCTTGGCGGTTCGGGGACGATGGATGCTGTCGATTCAATCGGTTCGCTCGACCAGTACCAGTGGGACGTCAACGGCGACGGAACGTACGAGGCCCTGACGGCCACGGGCCACATGATGACGTTTACGGTCCACGAGAGCGGTCTGGTCGATTGGAACGACGGCGCCGGGGATTCCGGCAGCTACATGCCGACTCCGGCGCAGAAGGCGGCGGAGAAGGTTTTGGTGGGGCTGCGGACGAAGAACGGCGATAACGGCAGTCCGTTGACGGCCGGCACGGCCACGGCAACGCTGCTGCTGCCTGAGCCGGCCACGATGGCCCTGCTGGGCCTTGGCGGTTTGGCCCTTGCGATCCGTCGCCGTCGCGCCGCGTAATCGCCGCCTCAAGGTATTTACAACTGAAAAGGCCGCCCCTACGGGGGTGGCCTTTTTCTTTGGGCCGATTGAGAACGCTTCCCCTCTGCCTGAAGGGGCTGAAGGAATGAATGGGCGGCTCATTTTACTGCTGCGGCGCCACTTGAACTCTTGCGCGGGGGGTCTCCGGACCCACCGCGCAGGAATCGCCTGCGGCGCGGGTGAGAATGCCGCCACGCGCGGCGGGTCAGGAGACCCGCCGCGCAAAACCTGCCCAAGTAGCGCTGTAGTGTTACTGGCCATCGTCGTTCTCGTGGCCGGCGCGGCAGTCGCCCGGGCCGACGCGTTCCCGAACGACGAGTTCTATTTCCTCCAGTGGTACGGCCCCGTCCTTGGGCTTCCGACGGCCTGGGGCATCAGCCAGGGCAGCCCTGATGTCAAGGTGGCCATCCTGGACACAGGCGTGATGGTCAACACGCCCGATCTGGCGGGGCGGCTGCTTCCCGCCTTGTCGACGACCGGCTCTGGGCCGCTCGATGGAACCACGGACCATCATGGGACATGGGTGGCGAGCGTCGCGGCAATGGGGATCAACAACCTCATCGGCGGGGCGGGGGTGGGCAACTTCACCATTCTGCCGATAACGGTTACGGACGCAGGTGGAAACAACCAGTCGCAATGGATAGCCGATGGCATCCGGCTGGCGGCGGCGCAGGGCGCGCGGGTGATCAACATCTCGAGCCAGACGGTGGATTACACGCTGTTGGATGCGGCGGCGGCGGATGCCAAGGCCATGGGCGCCCTGACGTTCGTCGCCTCCGGCAATGCCGACCGTCGCCGGGCGCTGAAGGCGTTCGACAACCTGATTTTCGTCTCGGGCACCGATGCGGCCGACCAGCGGTGGGTGGAGGTGCCCGGGAAGGAGGGGAGCACCTGGGGCCCCTACGTGGACCTGTCGGCCCCGGCGGACAACATCGTGGTGGAGGACCCGACGTTTGACAGCGGCTATGGCCTGGGCGTCGGCACCAGCTTTGCCGCGCCCCTGGCCGCGGGGGCGGCCGCCCTCCTGTGGTCCATCGATCCGGCCCTGACGCCCGACGAGGTGCGGAACATTCTCTACAATACAGCCGACGACCTCGGGACCCACGGCTGGGACGAGGTTTTCGGCTGGGGACGGCTCAATATCGGGGCTGCGGCGGAGCGGGCGCATCAGATGCTCATGCCGGAGCCGGCGACGTTGGCGCTGTTGGCGGCGGGCCTGCTGGCGGCGTCGGCCGGGCGGCTGCGCCGGCGGTAGCCCCCCAGCGTGTTATTCCTGCACGAATTCCGACGGACCGATTTGACTTTCCCCTTTTATGATTTAGAATCATGTATTGCGGTGGCGGTGCGCTCATGGTCCGGGGGCCTTCGGGGCGGGCTTCCCCTCTGTAAAGAGATGATCGGCGGCCGATGCGGCGGGTATACTCTCTATTGTGGGTCGGCGTAAGGTTGGCACTGGCCATGGGCCTCATGGCGTCCTCTGCCCATGCCCTTGTCGAGCACCCCAACACGGACTTATATCCCAATAGCGAAGAGACCCCGCTGACGCTGATTCCCGACAGGCCCGACAACTCCGTCGTGGGGTGGTGGAGCTATAACGCCTCGGCCGTGGCGATTGCGCCCAACTACATCCTGACGACCTGCCACCAGGGTGGCGGCGTGGCGGAGAAGACTAAGGTGAACTTCGGCGGCGTCGACTACAAGGTGGTGGAGGTATTCCAGCACGGCAAGGCGGACATCAGGATCGCCCGGATCGTCAATTGGAATACCGGCGCGGATGCCAACCTGACCAGCTACGTGACTTACAACAGCGACCAGACGGAGATTTCCACGCCGCCCACGCCGCTCAAGACGGCCGTCATCGGCGGGTTCGGATACGGCCGCGCCGCGGGAACCTACACGGGTTACTACAAGTGGGACGCCACCACCGGCAACAAGACCGAGCGGTGGGGCCAGAACAAACTGGAGTCCGTCAATACCTATAGCAACAGCAGCGATCCTTCCGCTTTTGCGACCACCGTTCTGACGGCGAGTTTCGACAATTACGGCACCCCCAACTGGGTGGACTACGAGGCGTGTGTCGCCCCGTTCGACTCGGGGGGCGGCTGGTTCCTCCGGCAGAACGGCACGGGTCCCTGGCAGGTGGCCGGTCTGTCAAGGGGGGTGACGATTCATGATGCGCCGTATAGTCAAACCTCATGGTTCAACCCGGCCGATGGCATGGACTGCGTGCGGGTCAGTTCGTACGCCACCTGGCTGAACAACGTCTTCAATCCGTCGAAGTGGAACTCCCCGTCGGGCGGCAACTGGTCGACAGGGGGGAACTGGTCCGGCAGCGTTCCCAGCGGCCAGGACAAGTGGGCCGTCTTCAGCGACAACGTTTCCGCCAGCCGCACGGTGATGTTGGACGCCAACTACACGATCGGGACCCTCCGGTTCGATTGCCCCGGGGACCTTACAATCAGCGCGACGGGGTCGAACCAGTTGACATTCAGCGTGTACAGCGCGGTGGACGCGCCCCAGATCGAAACCGGCAACACCCCCGGCAACGGCGGGGCGATTTCGATCACGGCGCCCATTGTCATGGACGTTCCGCTCGTGGTCAGGCACAATTCCGGCGGGACGCTCACGATTTCCGGCCAGATCTCCGGCTCAGGCAATCGCCTGACCAAGGCCGGCACGGGCCTGGTTGTGCTGACGGGTACGAACACGTACAGCGGCGGCACGGCGATCATCCAGGGAACCCTCCGCGTCACGAATGCCTCGTCGCTGGGCACGGGAAGCAGTAACGATGTCACCCTGGCCGGCGCGACGCTCGACGTCCAGAGCGACTCGGCCCTCACGCTTGGCAACAAGGTGAAGGTGATCCCGAATCCGGTCCTTGGCGTTTCTGCCTCCACGCTCAACGTAGATCGGGCCACCGCCGGGACCCCGCGGACGATGACGTTCAGCAGCACCCTGACCACGTCCGGCGTCGTCACGCTCAGCACCACGAGCATCACGGGGTGCTCGGCGGCCTTCAGCGGCCTGGCGTCCATCGCGAACCTGGGTTCGACCGGCGTGGCGACGATCAACACCGACACCGCGGACCTGGCCCTGACGGGCGGCCTGTGGCTTGCGAGCGGGACCCTCACGAAGTCGGGCCAGAAGATGCTCACTCTCTCGGGTACGCAGGGCTATGGCTCCGGCACAACGTTGAAGGTGACGGGCGGGACGCTGGCGCTTAATGCCGACGCCGGATCGCCCTCGGCGTACCGCCTCGGCGTCGTGACGAGCAACTCTTCCGCCGTCGCGTTCGGCGCCACGCAGCACTTGGCGTCGCTGAGCCTCGGCGGCGCGTCCAGCGCTTCAGTGGCGGCGGGAGGAACGAAGACCCTCCTCGTCAAGAGCCTCGATATTGCGGGCGGGGCCTCGCCGACCGCGCGGCTGGACATGGCCGACAACAACCTCATCGTCGATTACAGCGGCAGCGGGGTCGGGCCCCTGACGCAGGTCCGCGACTGGGTCAAGGCTGGGGCCAACTTCGACCCGAAATCAGGCGACTTGCTGTGGAATGGCAATGGCATTACGTCGAGCACCGCAGCCGCCGGCGACCACATGCTGGTGGGCCTCGGCGTTCGCAACGCTGTCGACGCAGGCGCCTTCGCAATGCCGACCTTGACGGCGCTTGAGGGCGTGGCGGTGGACAGCACGGCGACCCTCGTCAAGTACACCTACCTGGGCGACGTGAATCTGGATGGCAAGGTCGACCAGAACGATTACGACGTGATGGACTACTACCAGGTGTTCGGCACGGGCGGCGAGGCGGCCGGGGCCGGATGGTGGACGGGCGACCTGAACGGCAATGGCGTGACCAACCAGGACGACTACGACATGGCCGACTATGGCCAGGTGTTCCAAGGGGCCCCGCTGGGCGCTGCCGGTCCCGGGCTGTCGGGACTGTCGGTGTTGCCCCAGGACACCGGGCTGGGGGCGGTCGTTGGCGGGGCCGGTGTCGTCCCAGAACCTGGGACCCTCCTGGTTCTGTTCGCCGGGGCAGCGGGGCTTCTGCGCAGGCGCCGGCGGGCTCTCTGATTGCGTGGTTGACGGTGGCAAGGGTATACGCGCGGCGGCCCGAGCGGCCGCTTTCTTTTTGGGGTCGAAAAGGGGCCGCCAAGCCCGCCTGTAGGGAGCAGGAAGGGCCGTCCACCTCCCTCCAAAAGCCCCGGGAAGGCCCCTGAAAGCCCCGTAAAGCCGTCCGCAACGGCCCTGAAGCCATCTCCACCTCGTGCCTGCTCCTGGCCGCCTTCTTCGCGGTTCCCGTACGGGTGCGGCCCGCGCGGGATGCCTGCGGGTAAGCGTTTGAAAACTTTTGACGTTGCCTCCCCGGGCGATTAACATTGCCGCCCTGGGTAGGCTGGGTTCAGGAGAAGCCGGGACTGCTGCTGGTCCTATGGCGAGTAAGAACGGAGCGAAAGCAATGGGCAAGAAGAAGACGAGCGCCCCCCAGGCGCCAACCGCCGGCAAGACCATGAAGGGCGTCATCCTGCCGGGCAACAGCACGGTGGAGTTCCGCGAGTTCCCCGTGCCGGAGCCGGGGCCGGGGCAGGTGCTTATCAGGACCAAGGCGTCCTCGATCTGCGGCAGCGACATCCGGGCCATTTACCGTCAGCACACCGGCAAGGGGCCGGAGGGCTACCAGCCGGGCATGATTGCCGGCCACGAGCCGTGCGGCCGGATCGTCAAGGTCGGCCCGAACGCCAAGCGCTATAAGGCAGGCGACCGCGTCGTCCTCTATCACATCTCGGGCTGCGGCTGCTGCGACGACTGCAAGCACGGCTACATGATTTCGTGCACGAGTCCGCTGCGGGCGGCCTACGGCTGGCAGCGCAACGGCGGCCACGCCGCGTACATCTTGGCCGAGGAGAACACCTGCTGCCTCTTGCCCGACAGCCTGACCTACACCGACGGCGCGCTGTGCGCCTGCGGCTTCGGCACCAGTTACGAGGCCCTGACGCGCATCAAGTTGAGCGGCCAGGACCGGCTGCTCGTGACGGGCCTCGGGCCGGTGGGGCTTGCGGCGGCGATGCTCGGCCGGGCGATGGGCGCCACGACGATCATCGGCACCGACATTTCCGACGGGCGGCTGAAGCTGGCGAAGGACCTGAAACTGGTCGATCATGCCCTGAAGGCGGATGACAAGGCGCTGGCGAAGATCAAGGCCCTCACGGCGGGCAAAGGCTGCGAGGCGTCGGTCGATTGCTCCGGCTCGCCGCAGGGGCGGCTGCTGGCCCTTCAGGGCACGCGGCAGTGGGGCCGCTGCGCGTTTGTCGGCGAGGGCAACAAGGTGGAGTTCGACGTGTCGCCGCTCCTCATTCACCCGCAGATCACGCTCTACGGCTCGTGGGTCACGAGCCTGAAGCACATGGAAGAGTTGCTGGAGCACCTGGACCGCTGGGGCCTGCACCCGGAGATCACCGCGACGCACCGGCTGCCGATCGAGAAGGCCGCCCTGGCGTACGACCTGGCCGACAAGGGGCAGGTTGGCAAGGTCGTGATTTGCTTCGACGAGGAATTGAAATAAGTATTACCGCACTGTTTAGCCGTCGCCGTGTGCGGCGACGGCTAAACGATAACGGCAACGGCCCCTAAACCGGGGTCGTCAGCGCGCTTCCGATTCGGTTTTCTCGAGCGCCCGGACGATCTTTTCGACCGTTCCCACGTCGGCGCTGGCCTTGGCGCGTTCGATGCGGTTGAGCGTTTCCGGGCGTATGCCGGCGCGGCGTGCCAGGTCGGCTTGCGTCAGGCCGGCCGCGCGCCGCCGGCGTATGAGTTTGCGCGCGAGCGATGCCCGTGCGAATTCTACGGCCGGGTAATTGCCTTGAGCATCGGGCCTGGGCAGGGCAGGTTCGTCGCCTTCGGCGGCGGCTCGGGCGAGGGTGCGGAGTTTCTCGTACTCGCGTTTGGGCAGAAGGATGAATTTCCGACCTGCCACCGTCAGCGTTTGGGTCGCCATGATTCAGTCCTCATAAAATCCGTCGCGGTGACCGATTCGCTCCACGAGCACATTCCCTGTTTGCAGCCGGAATTGAACGCGATAATCGCCCGTCCGCATCCGGAACCGCCCGGCCAGCCTTCCGCTGAGCGGCTTAGCGCCGCTGACTTGCGGCCACTGTCGCAATCGCTCCAGAATCGCCTGCACGCGCACCTGGATGGCTTCGGGCAGATCCAGCATTTCGCGTGCGGCCGCGGGCGAAAGCAGAACCTCGACTTGGCGCATTGTACCGCCTCCTTGGTGTTTAAGTCAATGTTCTTGATTCGGCCCTCCGGCCGCCGATTATCTCGCAAGCCCCTGATGAGCCTACTTTCCCGCCCGCCGCAGCTTCGCCGTATCTTCCCCGCCGCACAGGAGGTGCAGCAGTGGCTGCGGCCGGTCGGTGCCGGGAACCAGCGCGGGGCGGGCCTGCCACGGGGCGATCGACAGGACGTTCGCCAGGTCCATCCAGTGCTGAAGGCGGGCGGGCTTCAAGTTCCACGTCATATGGAAATGATTGGCCGGGGCGAACTGCTTGTACTCGGCCATGCTCGCGTACTTCGGCATGACCCACGTGTGCGGCCAGGTGACGTTGGAGGTGTTGGCGACGGCCGTGGCGAGTTTCTCCGGCAGGTCGGCGGTCGATGCCTCGTCCCAGATGAGGCCGAAGGTGCCCGAAAGGTCGCTGTAGGCCATGCGCCCGGCGATGCCTTCAATGCCGCCGGGCGAGATGAACGTGACGCTGTTGCCGCCGCCGGGGAAGTAGTAGAGTTCCGCCCCGGGCATGCGGACGCGCTTCATCACGTCTTCAACCGGCTCGCCGGGTCGGCCCGCCCAGTCGAGGCTGGCGGAGCCGGAGTTGTCGCCGTCGACGAATCCGCGCTGGGCCCAGGCGTCCTTCGATGTAAACTTCACGCCCAGTTTCTGGGCGAGGGCCTGGATCTCCCACGGTTCCCACACCTTGCGGAAGTCCATGAAGAGCGGCGGGTTGCCCCCCGAGAGCCACGTCATGACGAGCATCGTCAGCAGGCCCTGCACGTCGGCCTCGGTGGCGAATGGCAGGGGGGCCTTCTTGCCGCGATGGTCGAAGGTGGAGTTCAGGAGCGACTCGGCGGCGTCGCAGATGGGCAGCGGCAGGCCGCGGCGGTCCGAGCCCCACTCCAG
>Ga0209777_10007906_pt1 | contig 11708 bp, 10 predicted proteins | sample FrelakmetHBP12HB_FD_187147 | JGI IMG/M metagenome (GOLD analysis project Ga0209777, IMG submission 187147) | Freshwater lake sediment microbial communities from the University of Notre Dame, USA, for methane emissions studies -HBP12 HB (SPAdes)... | ecosystem: Environmental > Aquatic >...
GCTTCGGATGAGCGTTGCCGCTAAATACCTTCAACTCGTCAAACACTTTCATCCCCCTTACAACTGATGACACTATTCATTTCACCAAACAAATATAGCACAAACGAATATGACGGGCAATCAAGTTGGCACTGCGCTATCTCAGTGATAAAAGACACCGTTAGGGGTATCGATGAGATGAAATTAAATGTCAAACCTTACCGCTTAGCCTCGCGCACTATCTTATCGATGACAGGGGTGATATCTCTGGAGGTATCGACGGCATAGTAGTTGCGGCTGATCCGCTCTACCCGCGTCCTCATCCTCTGGTAAATGCTCCAACCTGCATCCGACTTATCTTCGCGATTGACACCTTCCGCCCTGCCTTGAAGACGCTGCCGCACCAACTCCCGGGGTGCCTCCACCTGCACCAGGATAAGCTTTGCCTGGAGACGCTGAGCTATACGATACAGGGGTTCCCGGTGATGCTCGACGAGATTGGTGGCATCGAGAATGACTGAAATTCCGCTGCCCAGGAGGTCTTCAATAAGGCGGTGGCAGCCACAAAAAAGACGGTGGCTCTCTTCAGCGCTGTAAGTGGGGGCTGGGAAGAGCTGCTTGCGCAAAGCGTCGCTCTCTACAACCACGCTGGGCAGCCGTTCGGCCAGCTTGCGGCTGAAGTAAGACTTGCCTGTACCCGGCAAGCCGCTCACAATAATAAGCGCCGGCTTAGCTACAGGCTCCGGAAGACCGCCCAGCGCCTTCTTCAGCTCTTGTACGTCGCCAGTAAGTCTCCCGGCATCCATTGTCCCATGATAATTCAACAACGTCCATCCAAACAATAGTACCTAAGTACTCTCAACCCAGAGAAAAGGGCATCACTTTTAAGATGCCCCCAAAGTAGCATTAGCTTATATCTCGCTTCTATCGAACAGCAAGCGGTTTAGCAACACGCTATTTTTCCACGTTGGCTTGCGTAAGTCCTCGCGCAATTTGGCAGTGAGCCTTCTCAGCATAATCATTACGAAAAGGCCCACGAAGGCGAATACCACCTCTCGTGGTTGGCCCACACCCCAGGCAGCTAGGGGCATCACAGCGAAAGCTCCAGCCATACCGAGAGGCAGACTCAAACTGGGCGGACCTCCGAACCTGAGTCTCTCGCTCAGAGTCTGGTTTCGCTGCAGCAACCGGGGAATTGTTCTAACAGCGGCTCCTATTACTACAGGCACCAAAGCAATAAGCATAGCATATGTAGCCAGCGCACCCGACATAGCCAGGCCTATGCTATTACCTCTCTCCCCATCGAACTTTAAGAAGACTGGCCACATCTGTCCCGCTACAGCAGCAACTCCGGCGCAAGCAACCCATCCGGGGTCGAAGCCTCCAACGTTCCGAGCAAGCAAAACCACGATAACCGCTTTGGCAAAATCGAAGGTCACCCCAATAAAACCCTCCACACGCCCCACATGTCGCCACAAGGCGATGTGCATATCGTCATACTTTCTGAGGTCTACCCCATGCAGCCTGCCTAACAGATAAAGCAAAGGGAACGAGCCCAGGATGTAAGACCCTATGATGAGAGCGACCTCATCCCACATCTCTGTCCTCCTCGCTATAAAAGGCGAGAGCTATTATACTAGGTCCGGCCTGCACACCCATAGTCGGTGCAAAATCAGTTATGTAAAGTTACACACTTGAGCTTTGGGGTCCAGCCTCGAGTTCGATTTGACTCTTGCTAGATATTGTTTAAGCTTTGGCAACATTTAATTAATCCCGTCTCAACCCGTATTCGTCGTTTCAGTAACTAAGTCCACCGCAGCCGAGAAGCCCCGCCACTCGTCTCTCTTCTCATTCAAGACTCGGCGTCCCATCTTGGTGAGGTAGTAATATCTTTTCGCCTGTCCACATAAAGAATGGCCGCACCCAATGATGATAGCCCAGACCATCCCCAATCTGTCGCTCTCTGCAACGTATTGGCACATTAATGTTACCTTAACCTTATTTTAACACCTTTTTCATGTCAGCCTGATATATTGCGACTATGGAGGATTATTCGTTAATTGATTGGTTATTATGGTAGAAGCCACGTTCTCAATATTCCCGAGCGATCAAGATTTGTACAAAAATCAACCGAGCGGGAATGTTGCTAGACAGGAGGAATCATGATTACCGGGGGGGCAACACAGACAAGAAATGGCAATGGAGACCAAACAGGTAGGATGCTCAGAACTGGAGAGGCATGCCAAATTCTCTTTTACTTCCAAGACCAAAGTACTATGCAATATTGAACTAAATAACCTGAAATGGTGATACACAGAGAGTACAAACTAGTAGACAATAGGCTCAAACCATAGATGCCTTTAGCTAGACAGGAAAGGAGGATGACATGGTTGCTCAAAGGAGAGGTTTAAGAGGATACAGAATAATCATTCTCGCCCTAGTAGGTGCAGCACTAGCAATTTTCGGTGCGATATGGATCGCGGTTATCTTCCCCGCGCTCGATAAAATCCCCACTAATTATGAGAAAACTTTAAACTTTAATGGGTCATTCATGGTTGCCAATCCCTCAACCCAATCACTTGACACCATCCCCATAACCCAAACCATGGAGCAGAAAGCCATAGGTACCGAAGGAAATGTCTTGCTCATCAAAGAAGTAAGCAAAGTTACCAACTCTACCACTGGTACCGACCTTTCATCCATATATGGTGGTGAGAGTATTCTTGCAGTAGACAGGAGTACCCTCGCGTTTGTGCCCAACCTCGGTGATATACCCCGAGAAGGACAGTGGGCACCCCCAAAGGGACTAGGTAAAGGCGATACCTTCCTCCTTTGGAATCCGGCTGCTTACAGGGCCTTAGAAGCAAAGTACGTAAGTAGCGAACAGTTCCGAGGTCTCAATGTCGTTGTTTTTAAAATCGATGAGAAGGACCTCTTATTAGGACCAGATCCCAGAGCCAATAACCTGAATGCTTATTTGAGCACTGAGATTACCTTGAAAATAGAACCATCGAGCGGTACTGTGGTTGACCAGAATGCCGTTACAACTATGAGCTACGATGTGCCCACGATGGGCATGGTACCATCCCTCATATCCAACATCAACTATGCCGAGAGCACCATTACTGATTTGATGGGCACAGCTCGAAGCGCTAGCTGGATGCTACTTTGGTTCAAGATCCTCATACCCTGGATGGCGATCGGCTTTGGGACAATGTTAGTTATCAGCTCTGCCATAATCGTCGCGGTCAGGGATCTTCGGAAATCAAGAGCTAATAAACCGACCCGTCTCTCAAAACCGACGTCTCTTCCCTTGGATATTTGATCACAAGCGAAAGAATAGGCGATAGCATCAGCTAAATAAGGAGAGCAAATATGACAACTCAGAGTATTGCTAACAGAATCCGAGCAGCTAGAGAAATCAGGCTATCAGCAATTGGAGTATCGCTGATAATCCTAGGCGCGTTATGGATCACACTTGTCTATCTTACAGATATCCCTCGGATGATTGCCGCTGGCATTGCTGATTACATAGGTATCCTTGCTCAATGATAGTGCGAGATTGTGGTATTAACACCATCAAAAGAAAGCCCCCGATGTCGGGGGCTTTCTTTATCACGAAGATAACCACAATCCCCATCAGAAGCCAACTTCCCCAACTTCCACTAACTACCACTGCCACATCAAAAACTGAGCAGTTACAAACGAGCCAAGCATGAACATAATCGCCATTACGGCTATTGATAGTACGAAAACATCTTCTCTTTCCGCGGCTCCCTCTTTTCACCTGCTACTTCTAGATGTCCCGTCCACCAGCTAAACAACGTTTCTCCAGCCAAGTATCCATCAAAACTACCATCGGGGGATGCACAACTAAAGCGCTCCATTTATGCATCTCCTTCTATCCACCTCTCTCCTGAGTTCTATTCAGGACAGACTTTATCAAAGCCAATTCTTATTGCTCGAAGCAAAACCGTCTAAGATATTTTTCCAAAGGCACTGCCGTCCGACATATCGCTCACCACTGTCTAACGGCGTCTCTCCAGCCAGGAGTCCACCAAAACGACCATGGGGGGATGGACGACGAGCGCACTCACCAGACCAAACAAGACAGCGAGCATGGTAACAAAACCGAAGTCACGCACGAGTAGGAACCCGCCCGCAGCCAGCAGCGCGGCAAAGCCGCCGATCGTAGTAACCCCTGAAGCCGTGATGGCTCGACCGACTTTGGTCATAGCGGTGGCCATTGCAGTCGCTGGCACCTCTCCCTTAGCCCGCTCTTCGTAGTACCGCATCATATAGAGTATGGTGTATTCCACCCCCATGCCCATGATCATCGCGCCCAAACATACCGTGAGCGGGTTGTACTTAATTCCTGCTAGATACATCACACCGGCAACCCAGCCGATGACGAGTACCAAGGGTAGACCGGACAAGATAGTCTTAGTCAGACTGAATCTAAATACTAAGAAAAGGCCGAAGAAAACGACGCCAATACCTATTAGTGTGATTTCCATCCGGCCAGAGTTCAATCCATTGAAAAGCGCATTCTCGATGGCACTTTCACCTGTAGCAGCGAGATAAGAACCTACAGGGTGATCCTTGGCGTAATTTACCAGCTCCATTCTCATCTGTTCTCGTCTACTTAGGTCCGCTGAACTCATTCTGATTGGAATGTTTGCGGCCTTATAGTCCTTGCTTACTAGATTGCTTATTAGAGGCGCGGGCATCTTCGCGAGCAACTGCTTGGTCTCCTCAGATGTTTTCGGCATCTCACCGCGATTAGCCTGCAGTACCAGGTCAGCGATACTATTGGCGCTAGCGTCCATGATTTGCTGTTGGGAACTGACAAAACCCTCAAATTGCACCATCCAGCTCAAGACCTCTGGGTCAGTGACGTCATTAGCCTCTACCAGCATACTAGTTGTACTGCTGCCACTTGATATATCCTCCAGAGTCCGGAAGCTCTGCACTACCGCTATATCTTGCGATAACAAGTTGGTCCAGTTTGTCTCAGTCTGAACATGAAAGTTGTACACAAAGCCAACCACAGCCAATGCAAGCCCGAGCGGGATAATGACCGCGGGCTTCTTTATCACCCATGCAGCAAGCCGCCCCAGCCCTCTATCAAGCAAACCCATGCTCTCTTTTGGGGTCTCCTTCTCCGTTTGAATAGCGGGCGCTCTCTTACCCGCACGGGTGTCACGCCAGTACAGGACGGGCAAGGTGAAGAATATAGCTACCAGGAAGCAAATTATCACGCCGACTATTAGCATAAGCCCGAAATCTCGAACCATAGGAATCTTAGAGAAGAATATTGCTGCGAAGCCTATGCATTCCGAAAATAGGGCGATGCCCAGCGCAGGCCCCATATGGGTCATCGAGTTTATGACTGCATGAGATGGGGATTCGTCCTTCCTGATTTCCTCGTCATAGCGGTTATGGAGGTTGATGGAGTAGTCTATCCCAAGTCCGATTAATACAGGGAACACCGCTATGGAGACCATAGTAATGGGAACGCCCATTAAACCCATGACGCCGAAGGTGTAAATGATTCCGATGCCGACCATGCCTAGGGCCAGCCATCGCCAGGCGAAGTAGCCGCGGGCGCGGAATATGAGTCCTAGAATGACAAACATCAAGACTATCGCGACAATAAGCATGGTGCGCATGGCACTCGCAAGCAAATCCGCTACCTGGCTGGTGAGGGCGACGGCACCAGTGACCACAGGTTGAACACCGACGAAACCGGCCGTATCTACTACACTCTGCGTCTCTTTAACTAACTTCTTCTGTTCATCCTGGGACAGGCCACCTCTTATGACTATGGGGATCAGGGCATGTTTGGCATCAGGGAATACACCAGCTAATTCAGGCCGAATCTGGCCGCTTTGAGGATTCATCACCATCGCCTGAAGCGCCTGCGTATTATTGGGCAAAGCCGGCAAGCTGCTCTGCTCAGCGAACATCTGTGTCATGAAGAAAGTGGGGCCCATCACCGAAACGACCTTTGGCTTTGTCGCCATTTGGCCTTCGACGGTAGCCATTGCCTTCAAATTCTCAGGCTGCAACAGTTGTGACAGGTTGTCCCCCGTCACCATGACCACGATTACATCACTGCTGAAATGCGTGTTGAACCGCTCGAAGTCCTTGTATATCTGGGAGGCCGGGGACACCCAGGTATTCACGCCAGTAGATATAGCAAGGCGCATCGCACCAAACAGCGAGAGTAATATCAGAATCAAGCCAAGGATGATGATGATTCCACGCCTATTCGCAATGAAGATACCCAGGCTCCTGAAAAAGCGCTCCATTTACACACCACCCTTCCCTGTGCTTCTTACATCGCCTTGCTTATGGCACAAACTACCCTACACATAGTTCATTTCAACGAATCAAAGCTGTCTTCGGTAGAGCGCTAACCTGTCTCCCGAACAGCAGGCTCATTACCGGCAGCGCTCCCATTTCGGGCCCGGCTGCTACAGCAACAAAGATGGGAGCAATGGCTCCCATATGAACAATCCCCCAAGCCTAAGATGCTTGGGGGATTAAAACAACTTCACCACTTTTCCTTTTGCGTTGTAGATACCCACGGGCATAGCCCGTGGCACTCGAATTTTCAAGCTTCGCTTGACGCCCTTCGGGCGAATACGCATTCCCCCACGGGCATAGCCCGTGGAACCCTGCCCTTCGGGGTAATGGATGCCGTACAGAAAAGGGTAGATGTAATTCGTTTTGAAAACCACCTAGCGTGAACGCCCAGCAGAGGCCTGTACTTGAACATTGCACACTATTCCATTGCGATACGCTACTCAGAATAATATCAAAGATGTTCCCAGGTTGACAATTATTCGCATGTATTCTACAGCCCCCTCTTACCGATGTCAAGGAATATAAAGAGAGAAGCTAAAAGCAAATAGGCCACACTTCAAGGGCTTGGCAGAGCCTAAAGCATGTGATAAAATTTCATCCAGCGGGCAAAAGGAGGATTCTTATGCCGACAACTACGTCTGAAGCAGCGCATCGAGTGATATTCTTTGATATACAGAATGGTTGGATTGTCTACATACTGGCTGTTATTGCGCTAGCAGCCTTTGTCTACGCAATTTACCACCGCTACCGCCTCTGGAGAGTGGGCAAGAAAGATACTGTCCCCACCAGCCTATGGAAAAGGACCAAGACCTTCGCCGTTACAGGTTTAGTTGACGGCTTCGTCCACCGGAGAATACTCCGAGACTTCTATCCAGGTTCGATGCACGCCCTACTGTTCTGGGGCGCTTTGCTTCTCATACTGGGAACCGCGATGGATGTAATAGACCACTACATAACCAGTCGGCTCGGTGTACCGTTCCTGCACGGCAACACTTACTTAGCATTTTCCTTCCTTAATGACCTTGGCGGTATCATGCTCCTCATTGGAGTGCTCATAGCCTTCATTCGGAGATATATTCAGAAACCGCAGAGACTGGACAATATACTCGACGATGCCACGACATTAACTTTCATCTTCGTCATCGTGCTCACTGGTTTTATATTGGAAGGGCTTCGTATACAAGTCACAGCTGCGCATTCCACCGACCTCCCAATAATGCAATGGGAGAAATGGTCTTTCTTGGGCTACGGCTTCGCCAAAGCCTTCAATGGGGGAGCCCATCTCATAGGCTGGTATCAGGGCTTATGGTGGTTCCACACAGCATTAGTTATAGGGGCTATTATCTACATCTCTCTCGCCTTCCAAAGGCTGACGCATATTATTGTCTCCCCTGTTAACGTATTCTTCAGGTCGTTGACACCTAAAGGCGCTCTGGCAACCATAGACCTGGAGAACACCGAGACATTTGGCGCCTCCAAAATCGAGGACTTCACCTGGAAAGACATGCTCGACTTCGATTCCTGTACTCGCTGCGGCCGCTGCCAGGACAACTGCCCCGCTCATTTGAGTGGTAAGCCTCTCTCGCCCAAGAAGGTAATTCAGGACCTGAAAGCCCTCTTTGTCGAAAAAGCGCCGCTTCTTCTGAAGGCCCAGGCCGCAGCAGCCGTAGCCACAAGCACCGCTGCCAATCCAGGCCAGAGCAGTAACCCTGGAGGAAGCGAGGCTCCCTGTGAACCTGAACGCAAGATGATTGGGGATATAATCACCGAGGACGTAATCTGGGCATGCACCACCTGCCGTGCCTGCCTCGAGCAGTGCCCTGTCTTCATCCAGCCCATGCAGAAGATCATAGAGATGCGACGCAATCTGGTGCTGGAGCAGACTCAGTTCCCCGAGACTGCCATGGGCGCCCTCCGAAGCATGGAGCAGAGGGGACACCCCTGGCGTGGCACTATGGCCACCAGAACGGACTGGGCCGATGGCCTTGGCATTAAGCCGCTATCCGAAAATAAAGACGTCGACATACTCTACTGGGTTGGCTGCACCGGCGCTCTTGAGGAACGGAATATGAAAGTGGCAACTTCAGTAGGCAAGATATTGAAGGCTGCAGGAGTCAATTTCAGTATACTGGGCAACGAGGAGACATGCTGCGGCGAACCTGCTCGCCGGATAGGGAACGAATACCTGTACCAGACGCTTGCCCAGCAAAATGTGGAGATCCTCAACAGCTACGGAGTAAAGAAAATCGTCACCTCATGCCCTCACTGCTTCAATACCCTCAAGAACGAATACCCTCAATTCAAAGGCAACTTTGAGGTTGTGCATCACACCGAGTTTATCTCCGACCTGCTCAAGCAGGGCAAACTCACCATCGCCCAGAAATTGGACAAGAAGACTACATACCATGACTCCTGCTATCTGGGCAGGTACAATGACATATACAAGGCACCGCGAGAAATCCTGCGCTATGTCACCGGAGTAGACCCGTTGGAAATGTCGCATCGCAAGAGCAAGGGCTTCTGCTGTGGGGCAGGGGGCGGCAGGATGTGGATGGAAGAGCAGATCGGTAGACGGATCAACCACATGCGCACCCAGGAAGCTATCGACACCAAAGCTGAGATATTAGCTTCAGCTTGCCCCTACTGTCTGCAGATGTTTGAAGACGCAATTAAGGCTCTTGAGGCAGAGGGCAAGCTTAAAGTCATGGACCTGGCTGAAATACTGGCGGCATCAATTCAGTAAGATAATTGCGAGTCATCTCATAGAGTAAGGGGCGTTCGGTCGAACGCCCCTTACCGTTTTCCAGGCAGTTTGACTACATTTTCGCGTATTCTCGGAATTTGATACGCAGGTAGCCGCCGATCCCCCACAATATATATAATGGGACTTCCCACCGATGCAGTATGCGCGAGTATTCCCAGGCAAACTTGGGAAAGGTAACCGCAAAATATAGCCAGGCTACTGCAAGCTGCGGTTTAGCGAAATGCTTGTCCATAAACAGAAACTGGCCCCTTGTGGCGTAATACACAGGCATCCCCATGAGCCTATCCCTCTTACCTATCCCAAAACCCTTGTGCCAGATCCGGGACTCCGGGACGAAAAGGACCTTGAAACCTCTCCTCTCAGCGCGGACACAAAGGTCAACATCCTCCCAGCCAAAGAAGAATCTCTCGTCAAGCATGCCTACGGTCTCTAGCACATCGCGTGAGATAAACATGAAACACCCGCTGATCCAATCGACGCTCGTTATTTCGTTAAACTGCCCTTTGTCGGCTTCGCCGCTGCCTACGATGGGCGTTCTCCCCGTCCTGTAATTGATGATACCCCCGGCAAACCATATCAACTGGGGGAGCTCGTAACAAAGAACCTTGCCTCCGGCTATGCCTACACTCTTGTCGCTCTGGGCCACGCTCACCAGACCTTCCAGAAAATCTGGAGCCACTACCGTGTCGTTGTTCAACAAGACCACGTAGTCGGCCCCTCTAGCTAGAGCCTCCTTAATCCCTATATTGCACCCTCCGGCAAACCCGGAGTTCCTGTCATTCAAGATTAACCTGATGGAATCTCCGAATCGCTGCTTCAAAAGGTTGACATCATCCCCCACTGAGCCGTTATCAACCACTATCACGTCAAAATTGGGGTAGGTTGCCTTTCTGAGGGATTCCACACACTCAGCGCTGTCGTTGAAGTTGTTCCAGTTTACCGTGATTATCGATACTTTGGGGAAGGTCGTCATTAGCGGCTCTTGGTTATTTTCCTCGCCACAGCAATTATGTATGCCGATGAGATGAGCTCATCGTCGTTAAAGTCATGCACGTAATAGTTGGTCCGGTCTACTGAATTATCCGCGAGTTTAACATCGCATTGCCCGTACAACGTGATATGGGCAAAATATCTGCGCAGCAGACGGTAAAACTCTTCCGGCCAGAATTCTTTAACGTGAAAAGTGTTTATAGGCTTAGCCAGGTTCGGGGAAAAGATCCTCCTGTTGGGAGTCGAACAAATCAACAAGCCATCCTCTTTAAGCACCCTGCGGCACTCGCCCAAAAACTTCCTATACTGCCTGACGTGCTCTATGGTCTCGAAGGAGACGACAACGTCAAAGACATTGTCTACGAAAGGCAACCTGATGGCGTCAGCGCAGATGAAGCTTGCCCTGCTATCCCCACCGAACCTCTCCCCAGCGTAATCTATGGCTATCCGGGATATGTCGACTCCAACAACCTGTCCAGCCCCCTTCTCCGCCAGGTAGCCCGCGCCGTAACCCGTGCCACAGGCCACGTCCAGGACAACCCTGTTCTGGGCCAGGCCCGCAGCGAAGATATATCTATATATATGCTCCTCATAGATCGTTTGGGGGGTCTTGCCCGGGACCACGCGTTCCCCGGTGAACTCCATATCTGTGCGATACATATGCACTAATCAGGCGAGCTAATCGCTCGACTTTAAGATTTTTCTTCCCTGAAAACTCTGTTCTAACTTAGCGCTGAAGGCAGGCAGGCTTGGCTCGTAGGTTTGACTTTTGTCTTCCCAGCTATTCTAAACTGGGCCCGCCTTTCGTGCAAGCGAGCTCAGGTAAGCGAACATCGCTCCTGCGGGCTTCCTGGCCACTGTGCCTAGCGCGCCCCTCAAATATGCAAAAACAGTCCCCGTTGGGAGTCTCCCCTCCTTGAAGGCCTGTTCCCGGGCCTGTATCATGCTGATCCTGGCAGAAGTGCCCTAGGAGCCTGTCTGAGTAATATTTCCCTTGAAGCTAAATGCCCCCAGATTTTAGATGTTTCTAGCTTCGACTCGCTGATTACTCGGACACACTCCTAGCTCGGTGGATGTTTCCCGGTGTATGAGCGTGACGACTCTGTCAGCTAAAGCAGACAGCTTCTTGGGGCACGCTCTGACCAACGTCACACGTTATGCCCCAAGCCCTCCGTCCGAGGGCCAAGATATTTAGTGCTGCGTTGAAGTCGCGGGGCAATACAGCCCCACAATAAGAACAACGATGAATACGAAAAGACAAGGATTTAGGAACGTCAGCACCACAGTTAGAACACATTTGAGAAGTGCCGTAGGGATTCACTCTGACAAACTGTCTGCCAGCGTTTTCAGCTTTGTAGGCAGTAATGCCCAGGAATTGTCCCCAGGCAGCATCGGATATACTTCGAGCCAAACAATGATTACGAACTATATTTTTGATTTGCAAGTCTTCAACAGCAACCTTGATCCGTGAGTAAGCTTTCAGATGCAAAGCTAGTCAGATTGTAGTAAGCTTTCACCCAGGAGGTGAAAGCTATGAGAAATCGAAGCTCCCTGGGAGTCATTCTTACCGGTGGGCTTGATGAAGTTGTAACACCCTGGGGAG
>Ga0209777_10007907_pt1 | contig 11708 bp, 7 predicted proteins | sample FrelakmetHBP12HB_FD_187147 | JGI IMG/M metagenome (GOLD analysis project Ga0209777, IMG submission 187147) | Freshwater lake sediment microbial communities from the University of Notre Dame, USA, for methane emissions studies -HBP12 HB (SPAdes)... | ecosystem: Environmental > Aquatic >...
CATCAGCCAGTAATATACTCGGATTGCAAATCAACGCCCTCGCTATTGCTACTCGCTGTTTCTCGCCTCCCGAAAGCTGATTGGGTTTATGTTTCATCCGCCCCGCCAGCCCCACACGCTCAAGTGCCGCTACAGCCCGTTTATTTCTCGACAGCCACCCGTTGCTCGAATAAATCAGTGGCAGCGCTACATTCTTTATCGCATTTAGCCGTCCAAGCAGCTCAAACGACTGAAATACAAATCCGATTCGCTCATTGCGCACCCCAGCCAGCGCCGCCTCGCTCATTTTGGTCGTATCCCGCCCATCCAGTTCATAGCATCCCGAATCCGCCCTGTCTAAACACCCTATAACATTCATCAGGGTGCTTTTTCCCGACCCGCTGTGACCCATCACCGCAACGTATTCGTTTTCCTTCACCTCCAAATCAACGCCGTTCAGTGCGCATATCGACTCGGCGCCGACTTTATAAATCCGCGTAATATCATGTAACCTGATTATTGCCTTGTCATTTTTTTCCGCCATTGTCGGCCTTATTCGTATCAACTACCGTTTTGTTTGCATCAACTGCCTTGTTGGCATCAGCCGCCTCTTTTGATTTCGCCTCACGCTCGTCGCGAAGCTTCTGGTCATGCTTGACACTCTCAAGCACCTTATAAGGCCCAGTCACTATACTGTCTCCCTCAGCCAGCCCCGACAGTATTATTGTGTGCGTCAAATCGCTTGCACCGGTCTTCACCGGCGTTAGTACCGCCTTGCCCTCTGCATATCGGAATACTACAGTAACGTAAGTCTTGGATTTATCCGTTTCTGGCAGTTTATCCCGAATATCCTGGGGCAAATCATCTATTGGCCGCCCGAGCACCGCCTGACTTGGCACCTTAAGAACATCAGTATGCCTCTCTGCCTCGATATCCACATCCGCCGTCAATCCCGAATACAACTGCACACCTGTATTTTCAAGCAATATCTCCGTCTCGAAATATTTGCCTCCTGTCTGAGAGATTTTATTCGTCAGCGCAATCGAATCCACCGTCCCCTTAAACTCCTGCTTATTAAATGCCTGCACCCGAACGCTCGCCTTTTGCCCCAGTTTTATTTTACCTATGTCGATTTCATCCACCTGCGTCATAAGCAGCATCTTCGACAAATCCGCGACCTCCATAATCACTGTCCCCGGATTATTCATAGTCCCGAAAATCACCACCTCTCCGACCTCCGCATTAACCCTTGTCACCACCCCGTCCATCGGAGATGTTATCATCGTGTAAGTAAGTGCCTCCCTCGCCTGCTCTACCCTCGCCTCTGCCGCCTCAAGAGTATGCTGCATTACAACCAGATTCAGCTCCGCCGACTTCAGCGCATACTGACCGGATTCATATTGCGCCTTCACCTCGTCATATTTGCACTGCGAAAGGTCGAATGTGGACTGGCTGATATCCTTCGATTCAAACAACCCTTTCTTACGCTCCAAATCCTGCTGTGCCTGCTTGAGCGTTGCCGCATTTCCCAAAACAGTCGCCTGCTGAGCCGCAATCCTGGATTTCTCAACCTCCACCTGTGCCGCCTGTGCCGCCATCGCCGCCTCTGCCGACCTCAACTGACTCTCCAAATCCTTCGAGTCTAATCTCACCAGCACAGATGCCGGTATTGGCGGGTTGGCATTCGGATCCCCTGCGGTTACGGTTTCCCCTTTCTTGTGAGGCAGCTCCGTTATCCTCGCTGAAACTTTTGCGCTTATTGTTACCTTCTTTTTTGGCTGTATCTGCCCCGGCGCCGTTACATACTCGAATAATTCCCCCCGCTGCACCTTTTCAATGTGAACTGCCGCTGCTTCCTTCGACGGATCGACTTTGCCCCTGAAAACCATTGCGATGCCGAATACGACTGCCAGCGTAACGATAACAGTGATAATTATGGTTCGAGTTCTATGCACGTTAAATCCTCTCCTGTAAAAAAGTTGCCATCCCTGTAAATTTCAATCTCTAAATCTTCATTATATCATAAATAAACGCCTAACTCAAGCATTTGTTACACCTTTTTTCAAAAAAATGCCTTCTATATCTGTTAGACGTACAATTTGTGCTGTTTGGTTCAATTAAATGTTACAATTTTGTTCTTTTTTGCATATTTTTTGCTGCACAGTACATGGTACTGTCGGTTTACATGCTCCGGGTAAATACAAAGGGGCGGGTTTCTTTCGACCCGCCCCTTTTTCTTCCTTCACGGCTTACAGAACTGTTTAAGGCTGTATGCTGCTGTCAGAGAGCCAATCCACGGCCCGCCGAAATCCAAAATATTGGCCTTAAAGCCGCTGTTGAAGGCAGAGCATTCTTGCTTGTTTGGCCCATAGTGATAAAAAGCGGAAAGTTATTGTGCGTGTTTTTGTTCAAGGAAGGCGGAGAGGATTTCAGCGGCGGCGATGGCATCCAAACGCTTTTTCTTTTTGCCACGCGTAAAGTCGGCGACGGCAAGCTTTTCCTGTGCGGCGAAAGTGCTCAGCCGTTCGTCCTGAAAATAAACGGGAACTTCAATAAGCTTCTTCAGCCGCTCAGTAAACTGGGTAACAAGTTTGGCCTGCGGGCCGGCAGAATCATCCATATTCAAAGGCAATCCCATCACAATGCCGCCGATGTCCTCAGTTTTGATAACTTCGACAATTTTTTCAAGCAGCCCTTTTTGGCCGGCAATGACAGACAACGGCGAGCAGAATGTCTCCGTAGGGTCGCAAATTGCAAGCCCTGTCTGCTTGAATCCATAATCGATAGCCAGATATCTCATTAGTATTGCGTCGTGCGTATAGCGTATGTCGTAAAGGGATTATAAAAATTTTTCGCCGTTATGCTGTTTTATGAGTTCGAGCAGCTCCTTTAACCTGTTGGCATGGTCGGCATGGCAAATCAGCGTAGCATCCGGGCTGTGGGCGATGATGATATTATCAAGGCCGATAGCGGCTATAAGATGATTTTTGTCTTCGGTTACGACGATGCTGTTTTTGCAGTCTAACAGGCGGCTTTGGCTGGCGACGACAATATTGTTGTCCTTGTCGGAGCTTATGATGTCGGCAAGGGCTGCAAAGGAGCCGATATCGAGCCAGCGGCAGTCGAGTTTTATGGCATAGACGTTTTTGGTCTTTTCCATAACGCCGAAATCGATACTGATTTTGGGCAGCTTGACGAACCATTCCTCGAGTATCTGCTTCTGGTTTGGACTGTCCCAGCCTCGCTGGATAGTACGCAGCGGCTCTACGGCAGCAGGCAGAAACTTTTCGATATTGGCCAAAATGGTTCCGGCCTTCCAGACAAACATTCCTGAATTCCAGAGGTATTTGCCGGTCGCAAGATATTTCTTTGCTGTTTCCTCGTCTGGTTTTTCGATGAAGGCCTCTACGCTGTGGATTTTGTTTTCACAGTGGGGACATTCGCGAGCAGAGGCAAGTTTTATATAGCCTAACTGGGTGCTTGGAAATGTCGGCTGGATGCCGAAAGTAATCATATCGTCGGGGTTGTTGTTGACGAAGGTCAGTGCGTCTTTTACAGCTTTTTGGAAGATTTCCTTCGGCTCGATAAGCTGGTCTGCGGTAACTACGACCATCGTGGCATCCGGGTCATATTTGGAGAGGATGGCAGCAGCCAGACCGATAGCGCCTGCTGTGTCGCGAACAACCGGCTCGGCAATGACATTATCGAAAGGCAGGCCGGACGAACTTTCTCGGATGAGGTCAACGTAGTCTGCGTTGGTGAGTATGAGTATGTTGCGTTTGTCGAACATCGGGCTAAGCCGCTCGAAGCAGTCCTGCAAAAGCGTCAGGCCGTGCAGCAGTTTTAGTACCTGCTTGGGGCGTTTTTCCCGGCTTAGAGGCCACAATCTTTTTCCTGTCCCACCTGCCATTATTACTGCATAATTCATTTTTGACCCTTTTTTAAAACAGTACCATCGCAGCGATTATAACAAAAATGACATTTCTTACCACCCACAATTATCGCCAGATACTGCCAAACTGTCAAGACAATCTATACGCTGGCCTTTATCCACCTATGGCGGAATCAATCAAAACCCCCTTTCTCACTTTTCTCACCTTTCGCACCATTCCCACTTTCCTCCCCGTGCCCATAAATTAACCTTCCTGTCACAGTCCTTGTATGGCCGTCGCCGGCCGTGTGGCAACCTCTTTACCACCACAAATTCACTTGCTCCGCAGGTGAAATATTTAGCCCCGCCATCTTCGCTTTTGGCGAGTGGCGGGGTCAATTAAACTGTCTTCCTCAATGCCAATAATCAGTCATCGATAGTCAATTATCAATTCCAAAGACTTTCCCCTTGATTATGCCGCATCCTTTGTTATTGTATTATTGTGGCATGGGCATGGAATGGTGAGCTTGTCGAACCACTGCCCATGATTGCATTTGTTAGAATTTTGAAAATTATGGAGACCAATATATAAAACAGAGCCTAAAGCGTAAGCGCAAGGTCGGCTTATCTTGAAAGCTCTAAAAATTAATTGAAGTTCACTGAACTTTTTGGCGTTCCTGTTGAAATTGCGACATTTCAAAACCAAAGAACGCATGGAAGTCAGTGCCCCGTTTGGGGCACTGCTTGCGTGTCTTTGGTAGGCTGTCGCAAGCCTCAACAGGGCACTATATAGCGGTGCCCTTTTTTATTGCGCACCGTTTTAATTTTCGCCAATTGTTCAGTCACGGATTGACAATGGCGAAAAAGAATAAATACGCAGACTTGACAAAAGAAGAGTTGATCAAACGGATAGCGGCTCTTGAAAAACATCGCTACGGCTTGGTGTGGGAAGATAAGCAGGAAGATGTTGCAGAACAGTGCGATCGCGAGTTGCCTGTTTTACATGAAGACACTTCAAGAGAAATAAAAAGCAAAGACGGATCACCACGAAACATTTTGATCGAGGGCGATAATTATCATTCCCTTTTTGTGTTATCATTTACTCACAAAGGTAAAATAGATTTTATTTATGCTGATCCACCGTACAATACTGGAGCAAAGGATTGGAAATACAACAATTCTTTTGTTGATGCTTTAGACCCTTATCGTCATTCTAAGTGGCTTTCGTTTATGAAAAAGAGATTGAGGTTAGCCAAGAAACTTTTGAAGCCAAGTGGAATTATTTGTGTGACTATTGATGATTATGAACTGCCACGACTTTGGTGTTTGCTTGACCAAGTTTTTGGAGAAAAAAATCATCTCGGCACAGTAGTAATAAGGAACAATCCCAAAGGCAGGAAAACGGAAAGAAAAGTTTCACTCATTCACGAGTATGCACTCTTTTATGGTAAAAGCGATAAATCAAAAATTCAAAAATTAGAAATTGCACCAGAAGATAAAAACGCATAATTACTTACAAGAAAAAGATGGAAGTTGGTATTTGCCAGTCAATTTAAGAAAGCAAGGAGTTGATAGTTTAGCAGTAAATAAAAAAGGGAAATTGTCAGACAGATATTATCCGATTTACTGCGACCCGAAAACAGGTAAGATTAGCACAAAAGAAAAACTCAAAATTAAAATACTTCCCATTGACAGCAATGGAGAAAAACGAATTTGGCGTAGAGCAAAAAATGTAATTGATGAAATGTATCAACGAGGGGATTTGTGGCATAACGAAACTAAAAATGGAGACCAAGTTTATTTTAAATTCAGAGGCGGCTTAGATGGAGAGCCACCCGAAAGTATTTGGTATGACAATATGTTTTCAGCAAGTGAACACGGAACAAAAACTTTGGATTCTATTCTCGGAAAACGGGAGATGTTTCAATATCCGAAATCGCCGTATGCAGTTATGGAATGCATCAAGTCTGCAACTACAAACAAAGGTGCAATTGTTCTTGACTACTTCGCTGGCTCAGGTACCACAGGACAGGCTGTTTTAGAATTGAACGAACAAGATGAAGATGGGGGCAAACGCCAGTTCATCCTTTGCACCAACAACGAAAACAACATTTGCGGAGAAGTAACCTATCCAAGGATTAAAAAAGTTATCAAAGGTTACAATGGCAACAAACCCATTCCTGCAAACCTCAAATACTTCAAAACAGAGTTTGTCCCACAGATAATTACCGACAATGACAAACGGGTTTTGGTAAGCCGCAGTACCGAATTACTCTGCCTTGCGGAAAACACTTTTGAATTGGTAAAGCAATCCAAAAGAAAATTGGAGTTTGCCATTTACAGAAACCAAAAACAACTAACCGCTATTATTTACGATGAAGATGCCATAGAGAAATGCAAAGAAGAATTGGAAGCATTAAAGCCAAAAGATAAAACGGCAATTTATGTTTTCAGTTACGACCATGAGTATAACGTAGAAGATTTTGACGACTTGACTATTCGCTTTGATGTGAAACCAATACCCGAAGCAATCCTTAATGTATACCGCAAAAATGCCAAGTTAAAAAGAAAATGAAAAAAATAGAATATCAAGAAACTTATATCAATGAAGTTGCGGACACCGCTTTGAAATTTCTCAACGATAAATATCGTGAGCAAAGCACGATTGTTTTTAAGGCTCCTACGGGTTCAGGCAAAACGTATATGATCTCGCAGGCGTTGACGAAGATCGTCAAGCAAAGCAAAGCCCCTTATTCATTCATTTGGATTTCTGTTAACTCACTGCACGAACAAAGCCGCCAAAATCTTTCACGGTATCTGGAAGATGAACGGCTGCTAGATTGCATCAGTATTGACGAAATTCAAAACAAAGCTGTTGAGGAAAATGAGATAGTTTTCTTCAATTGGGATAGCTTGATTAAAGACAACAATGTTTTTAGAATGGATAATGAAAGCGACTGGAATTTACAAAGCATGGTCGCCAACACCAAAGAAGAAGGCAGAGAAATTATTTTAATCATTGACGAAAGCCATCGAACGGCTAAAGCTGAAAAAGCACAAGATGTAATTAAAGAAATCGGCCCCAAACTAATCATTGAAATGACGGCGACTCCCTTAAAAGGTTTTGGAACCCTGATAGAAATCCCGCTACAAATAGTTATTGACCAAGGAATGATTAAGCGTGAAGTTCAAATCAACCCCAATTCGCAACACATAAAAGAGAACAAAGAGCTTTTGGAAGTTGCTCTTAAAAAACGCAAGCAACTGAAAGCCGCTTATGAGAGCATGGGGGTAAATATCAATCCGCTTGTACTCATCCAAATTCCAAATAGGAAAGTAACCGATTCAACAGCACCGGAAGATTATATTATTGGGCTTTTAGCGGAACACAACATCACACAATCCAATGGCAGATTAGTAACCCGCCTTTCAGGTGATGATATAAAAGAACTTGATGAAAGAGTTAAACCGAATGACAGTACGGTGGATGTTCTTATTTTTAAAGAAGCTATAGCATTAGGCTGGGATTGTCCTCGTGCAGCCATTCTTTTTTTACAGCGTGAATGGAAACAGGACAGGTATATATTCAACATACAAACATTAGGTCGTATTATGCGAATGCCTGAACAAAAACATTATGATGAAAAGCCGGAATTGAATGTAGGTTATGTTTTTTCTGCTTCTGACAATTTTGAAATTGTTCAGGAATTGGCAGGTGATTATACAAGTTCACGACAAATGAAAAGAGATGAGGACAGATATTTAAAGCCCGTTAAAATTCATTCTGAATTTATCCGCAGGAAAAGAGAACTCACTCGACTTTCAGGCGATTTCAAGAAATGCTTATTTGAAACGGCGGAAGAACTAAAAACGAAAGATGAAATAAATCCCAACGTAAAAGATATCCAAAAATCTTTTGGCGTAGCAGGCAAGGCCGAAACAATTGATCTTGTTGACCAGAAAATAGAATTTGAAAAACGAATTCAAATAAAAAAAGACATCCGTGAAGTAACCGACAGTTACACTAATTTTTGCGGTGAAATGACTTCACCTTATGCAAAATCCCGTTCATCTCAAATTATCAAATCTTCTCTTCATTCATGGTTCAAAGAAGTTTTTGAAATTGGTGATGAAGATCAAGTTTCAATAATTGTGATGCAGCGAAACAATAATCCTAAATTCAAACAACTAATAGAAGAGGCAAAAGAAAAATATAAACAACTTCCAACAAAAAGTGAAGAAGTGATTGTAAACGAAAATTGGGAAGTGCCTGAAAGCATGAGTATTTTTACAGATTTTGTTGAAGTAAAAAAATCTGCAAAATCAATTATCAAATCCGAAGACGAGAAAAAATTGTTCGTCAAAAAAAATAAAAGCGGGAAAATTGAACTTTCAGAACCCGAAAGAATGTTTATTGAGGGGTTAGAAAATTGTGACGACGAATTACAGTGGTGGTTTAAAAATTCTTATGGTGAGAGTAAGTATTTCAGCATTGCGTACGAAAAAGCAAACGGTCATTACTATTCTTTCTATCCCGATTTCATTTTAAAAACAAAAAAAGAAACTCTCATCGTCGAGATAAAAGACGATAAAGATTTCAGAAATTCAGAAAACGCCTTGAAACTTCGTGCAAGTCAAGATTATCTCACCAAGTATAAACATAAAGAGAAACTTCGTTTTTATATCCTTTCGCCGGATGATTATGATAATTTTTTTCAGCGGCTACAGAACCAAGACTTAGACAATTTCAAATCCCTTTTTGAAGCAGGATTACTTCGCTACAGCAAGAGTCAACAAGTTGTAATAAATAATAAAGATAAAAATGAATTAACTACTAAAGAAAAGGAATGGTTAGTTGAGGTTGAAAAAGAATTAGACAAAACGATTGATGAACTTAAAGATACCAAGCTGAAAAATGAACTGCTTCAAATGGAATTGAATGATGCACAGAAAAACATCAATGCGATTTCAAAATCTTTAAGTCAGATAAAACCCGAAAAAGAAAAACAAGCGAAAATTAAAATTCCATTACCTTTTAATATCTGTATTCTTGGTGAAGTTATTGATGAAGATTTAATACGTGAGAAGTTGCGGATTTATTTCGCAAAGTATGGGGCAAAAGCAACAGATTGGGATATTGATTTCTACGGTAATAATAAATTAAGAAAAAGTGATACATTGAAAAGTCTGAAAAAGGGACAAAGTAAATTTAGCGTAATAATTACTGGGCAAATTCATCACCATTCGGGACGAGGAAACCAAAGCGCAAATCTTATAACTGAATTGAAAAAGCCAAAATATATAGACCATATTGTTGGCTGTTCTCCAAAAGAGTTACTAACGGTTGACAATATTCTTGAAAAAATAGAAGAATATTTAGTGACCAAAATTTCTTCGTGTTCTTCGTGAAAATTCGTGGCAAAATATCTTTCCCATTTTACCCATTTTAACAGTTTAACACAGAGGGTCTTTTTTTAACAGGGGTGTCAGAAACCCGATTTTTTTTGTAAAAAAGTGTAAAAAAGTGTTCAAAAATGAACGATTTTTGTCAAAAAATGCTCAATTCGTGTCAGTTTTTGTCACTTTTTGCACACCCCAAAATTTGCCTTAACTCCTTTACTTACAAGGACTAACGGCAATTTTCCTGAAAATTATTGCCCATCTTGCCAAATTTCAACTTACGCAATACTCAATACACACAACGCAATACGAATATCAGATGGCGGAGCCTTTTGTTACCCTTAATACATCGTCATAAGTAGTAATAGCCTGTTTGACTTTTTCAAGGCCGCTTTGAAACAATGAGGTCATTCCTTCTTTTCTTGCCTGTGCGTCAATTTCATTCGAGTGTCTGCGAGAAATTGTCATATTGCGGATAGCTTCAGAAAGCAGGAGCAGCTCAGTTATGACGGTTCGGCCATGATAGCCGGTAAAGCGGCATTTGGAGCAGCCGCGTCCGTGGAAACTTTGCGGCAAATGGTCGATGCGGAGCAGGGATTTTATGGCGGTAGCGATTTCGGTGTCCGGCTGGTACGGCTCTTTGCAGTTTGGACATATAACGCGGACGAGCCGCTGAGCAAGTATGGCGTCAATGGAAGATGCGGCGAGGAAGGCCTCGATACCCATATCGAGCAGGCGGGTAATTGCGCTTGCGGCATCGTTGGTATGCAGGGTGCTGAATACGAGGTGGCCTGTGAGTGCGGTTCTGATGGCGGTTTCAGCGGTTTCGAGGTCGCGGATTTCGCCGACGAGCATAATGTCGGGGTCGTGTCTGAGCATGGAGCGCAGCGCTCTTGCGAAGGTGAAGCCGATTTCGGAATGGACCTGCATCTGGACCAGGCCGGGCATATCGTATTCGACGGGGTCTTCGATGGTGATAATTTTTCGTTCGGTGTTTTTGAGCATATTCATGCAGGTATAGAGGGTGGTTGTTTTTCCGCTGCCGGTCGGGCCCGTGAGGAGTATGATGCCGTGTGGTTTGGTGATGAGCTTGTGTAATGTTTTGACTTCGTTATCAGCCATGCCGAGGGATGCCAGGTCGGATATCAATTTGCCCTGTGGTAAAATACGGATGTTAATAGCTTCGCCGTGCCTTGTGGGCAGGACAGAGATTCTGAGGTCAAAGGTGCAGTTTGCGAGATTGACCTGAGCGCGTCCATCCTGCGGGAGGCGTTTTTCCGATATGTCGAGGCCAGACATTATTTTTATTCGGCTGGCAATGCCTTCGCGGAAAAACCTGACTGTCTGCGGGATGCCGGCATCGTGGAGCATGCCGTCAACCCGGTATCTGACCTTTAGCTCATTTTCGTAAGGTTCGATGTGAATATCGGTGGCGCCGGCACTGATGGCGTCTGCGAGCAGTTGGTTGACTAATTTTATTACCGAGGCGTCCCTGGCCTTGTTCTGGTCCATCAAATCTTCTTTATGGGTGTCCATGCGGTCATGGATTGCCTGACTGCCGGTCATCTGCTCAACGGTAGCGGCGCCGATTCCATAGGATTTGCGAATGGCCTTTTTTATGGCATCGGATGGGGCTAATACGAATTCGACTGTGTACGAATTATCGAGGACAAGCTCAATTTCATTTTTAAGGCCAGGATTGAACGGGTCACAGACGGCAAGAAAAAGGGTATTATCAACAATTTTTAGCGGGATGGTGTTATAGTGTGACGCTATATTTGCGGTAATTGTCTTTAATGCGTCGCTTTGAATGTCATCGACGGAAAGATTCAGGAAATCGAGGCCGGTTTTTTCAGCTACGGCTGTTAAAAACTGCGTTTCATCCACAAACCCAAGCTTTAATATGCTTTCCCGCAGGGATATTTTCTGTTTGTCGGCCTCGATGCGGGCAACTGATAATTGTTCTTCGGTCAGTCCTGCAAGGCCTGGTTCAATTCTTAATGTTCGGCAGGTGATGTTTCGCTGTGCAATTTTTGCTGTTGTCATTTATGTTGTCTCCAAAGGTTTTTTACGGCTGACAAATTCGCTTAGTTTCTTCATTCCAACACAAACATACCGGTCAAAAGACATTGTATTTATGCCCATTTCTTCTGCGGCTTCGCTTGTATTAAGGCCGCAGCGATATTTCTGAAGGACTGCTTCGGTTTCACGAGTGGCCAAGCGCTCTTTGACGAGGTCAAACAGTTTTTGTATTTCCTCGGCTTGGAGTATAATACTTTGAGGGGTTCCCTGTGTGTTTCTTCTGTATTTGGAAGATTGATAATACTGGGTAAGGTGTTGGCGATAATTTTTGCTTCTGCGTATGGCGTCAAAAACGTCATTTATGGCGGCTTGGGCCAAATAAGCTTTTGTATCTTTGGGGGATAAGGGAATCGGCTTATTTACGAGGGACAAAAAG
>Ga0209777_10007908_pt1 | contig 11705 bp, 8 predicted proteins | sample FrelakmetHBP12HB_FD_187147 | JGI IMG/M metagenome (GOLD analysis project Ga0209777, IMG submission 187147) | Freshwater lake sediment microbial communities from the University of Notre Dame, USA, for methane emissions studies -HBP12 HB (SPAdes)... | ecosystem: Environmental > Aquatic >...
GACGGCGCCCGATTCGAGTTCGACCTCGACCTCGACCGTGGGGTTGCCCCGCGAGTCGAGGATCTGCCGACCGACGACATCGACGATGACTGTCATCTAGGTATCCTCCTCGTCAGGCGCGCCCGGCTGCGAGCGGCGCGGCTCTCGACTCTGCTCGGACTTGGCGCGCTGATAGTACGCTTCCTGTTCCGCCAATCCTAACGTAGGCCAGGAGTGGCCTTCAGCCGCGGCCAGGGCCGCGGCGGCACTCACGCGGCGCTCGAAGCGCTGTGCCGCCGCACGCAGGGCCAGCTCGGGATCCACCTGCGCCAGGCGCGCCACGTTGACGACCGCGAACAGCAGGTCGCCGAACTCGTGGCGCAGACGCGGGTCGTGACGGTCGGCTGCCGCCGGAGCCGGCGCCGAGGCCGACGAGACAGCGCCGAGCAGGACCTCGGCAAGCTCGGCCTGCTCCTCGGCGATCTTGGGAAAGGCCTCGGCGGCGGACTGCCAATCGAAGCCGACCGCCGCGGCGCGCTCCTGCAGCTTGCGTGCCAGGAGTAGCGCCGGCAGACTGGCCGGCACGTCGTGGAAGATGCCCTCGCGGCCCTCCTGCTCGCGCTTGATGCGCTCCCACTGGCCGCGCACCTCGTCGGGCGTGTCGGCCACGGCGTCGCCGAAGATATGGGCGTGGCGGCGGATGAGCTTGCCTTCGATGGCCGCCGCCACGCTCCCCAGGTCGCCAGCCGCGCGCTCGTCGAGCATCAGCGCGAGCAGGTACACCTGCAGCAGCAGGTCGCCGAGCTCGCCATGCTCGCCGGCCAAGTCGTCGTTGGCCACCGCGTCAGCGAGCTCGTACACCTCTTCTACCGTGTACTTGATGATGTCGCCGGCACTCTGCTCGCGGTCCCACGGACACTGCGTGCGCAGGATCGTGACGATACCTTTGAGCAAGACGAGCTGGTCGCCGGCCAAGCGGTCGCTGAACTGCGGCTCGGCCGGCGTCGTCGTCACCGCCACACTGGCGCGCCGCGCACGTTCCAGCACGGCACGGGCCAGCGCCGGCCCGCCCTCGCCGCCCACACACACGACCGCCGGCAGCCGGTCGAAGATGCCGTCGAGGTCGCCGGGGCTGACTTCGACCAAGCGGTCCGCGGCGGACGGCGCCACGGCGACGTCCGCCGGCACTGCCACTCCAGGCTCGCACACGCTACCCATCGCGCCGGCGATCAGCTCACGCAGCGGCGCCTCGAGACCCGTGGGGACGAAGACGGCGCCACTGCCGGCCAGCGCCCGCAGCGAAGCTGCGGGCGCCAACTCGGCAGTGGCGCCGATGTAGACGAGCCACACGCCCATCGCGGCTGGAGTCATCGCCAGCGCGCCCGGGCGCAGGCCTACTTGCTTGCGCTCGGCGAAGGTGAGGACGCCGGCGTGGGACTGGCGCTGGACGCGGCCTCGAGCTTGACCGGGTCGTAGCCGGCCGCGTACTTCACGTGGGCGGCCTTCGTGGCCTGGGTGAGCCAGGTCTGCCACGCCGCCGACTGCGCCTGCGAAAGGAGCGTCTGGCGGATGCCCGCGGCGGCCTTGGCGAAGGTCGTGGTGTTAGGCTGGTTGATCTTGGTGACCTCGATGAGGTGCCAGCCGTACACGCTCTTGACGGGCTGCGAGACCACGCCCACCTTGAGGGCGTACGTCGCCTTGTCGAAGGGCGGGTTGTTCATCTGGCCTTTGGTGACCGCTCCGAGGTCGCCACCACTGTTCTTGGTGCCGGCATCGTATGAGTACTTCTTGGCCAGTTTCTGCCAGTTGGCGTCGGTGTTGTGCGCCACCAGCAGGGCACGGACCATCTCGGCCTGGGCCTTGGTCTTGAGCAGGATGTGGCGCGTGTTGCGCGAGACCGGCTGGTGGAACGACTGCGCATGAGCCTTGTAATAGGCCTGGACCTGCTGGTTGGTGACCTTGACGTTCTGGAAGATAGACGCCTGGACCTTCTCGCTGAGCATGGAGTCCTTGAGCTGGTCCTGCAGATCCTGCAGGCTCATGCCCTGCTTCTTGAGGAGGGCTTCGACCTTCTTCTGGCCGCCATATTGCTGGTAGATCGTATTGACGCGATCCTGGATGTCCTTCGGTGTGATCGTGATCTTGAGCTGGGTGGCCTTCTGGCTGACGAGCTCCATCTCGACGAGGTAGTTGACCACGCGAGCCTTGAAGCCGTCGTACTCGGGGGTCCCCGCCTTGGGGAAGGTCGATCCGCTGGCGGTCGCCTGCGCTGTGGCCTGGGTCATGATCTTGTCGAAGTCGGCCTTGGTGACGGTGCCGCTGCCGACCTTGGCGATGGCGCCCCTGGGAAGACCGCTGCCGCAGGCCGTCATGACCGCTACGGTCACCGCGACGAGCAGGACAAGTGCAACGACGAGTTTTCTCATGAACTCCCTCTCTTGGGAATGTACGGACTGCGAACTTGGCACAAGAGTATACCATCGCGAGCCTCGAGGCGGGTCGCGGCGACGGTTAAGAGATGTGAACGATCAGTGACCGGTCCCATCGCCGCCGGTCGCCAGCGGGTCTCGGCACGAGACGACGGCATCGACTATCGCCTGGGCCCACGCGAGCAGCTCGGCGCCGCCTTCGGCGCCATGGGCGACGAGCGCGGCGCGCTGCTTGAAGTAGACGATGCGGGGCTGGGCGGCGCGCACGCGGGCCGCCCAGCTGTCGTCCAGCTTGAGCCCCTCGACCTGGAGGCGGCCGCCGCGGAACGAGACAGCCGTGGCGCCGAGCTCACCGGCGCCGAGGCGCAAGCCCTGGAGCCGCAGCAGATTGTCCACCGGCTCCGGCGGAGCGCCGAAGCGGTCGGCGAGCTCGTCGCGCACGGCCGCGAGCTCACCGGCGTCGGCCGCCCGCGCTATGCGCCGGTGCACGTCGATCTTGGTCGCCTCGAAGGCGATGTACTCCGGCGGCACGTAGGCCGTGACCGGCAGCTCGAGGCGCACCGCCGGCGGCAGCGCCAGCTCCTCGCCGCGCAGCTCCGCCACGGCCTCCTCCAGGAGCTGCGCGTACATCTCGAAGCCCACCGCCGCCACATGCCCGGACTGCTCGTCACCGAGCAGATTGCCGGCGCCGCGGATCTCCAGGTCGCGCATGGCGATCTTGAACCCGGCGCCGAGCTCGGTGTGGTCGCTGAGCGTCGTCAGTCGCGCTGCCGCCTCCGTGGTGAGCATCTCCTCGCTCGGGTAGAAGAGGTAGGCGTAGGCATGGGCATCGCTGCGGCCGATGCGACCGCGGATCTGGTAGAGCTGCGCCAAGCCGAGCATGTCGGCGCGCTCGACGACGAGCGTGTTGGCGGTGGGGATGTCGATGCCGCTCTCGATGATCGACGTCGTCACCAGCACGTCGGCGTCGCCGGACAAGAAGCGCAGCATCACCTGCTCCAGGGCGCGCTCGTGCATCTGCCCGTGCGCCACCAGCAGGCGGGCCTGGGGCACCAGCGCGGCCACCTGCTCGGCCGCTTGCTCGATGGTCTCGACGCGGTTGTGCAGGTAGAAGACCTGGCCGCCGCGAGCGAGCTCCTTCTCGATGGCGACCCTGGCCAGGTCGTCGCGGTACTCGCCGATGTAGGTACGGATCTCGTGGCGACCGCGCGGCGGCGTCTCGATGACCGAGATGTCGCGCACCCCGGTGAGCGACATCTGCAGGGTGCGCGGGATCGGCGTCGCCGAGAGGCTCACCACGTCCACCTGCATCTTCAGGCTGCGGAGCAGCTCCTTCTGCCGCACGCCGAAGCGCTGCTCCTCGTCCACGACCACCAGGCCGAGATCCTTGGGGATCACGTCGCTGGAGAGCAGACGATGCGTGCCGATGAGCACATCCACCTTGCCGGCGGCGAAGTCAGCCAGCACGCGCCTCGCCTCCGCCGTGGTGCGGAACCGGCTGACCATCTCGACGCGCACCGGCAGCTCGGCAAAGCGCTCGGCAAAGGTGGCGAAGTGCTGCTGCGCGAGGATCGTGGTCGGCACCAGCATGAGCGTCTGCTTACCGGCCTCGGCCGCCTTGAAGGCGGCCCGCAGGGCGACCTCGGTCTTGCCGTAGCCCACGTCGCCACAGACGAGGCGGTCCATGGGGTGCGCCGCCTCCATGTCGTTCTTGACGTCGTCGATGGCCTCGGCCTGGTCTTCGGTCTCCTCGAAGGGGAAGGCGCCCTCCAGACGCAGCATCAGTTCGCCGTCGGCCGGGCACGCAAACCCCGGCACGGCCTGGCGGGCGGCGTACAGGTTGAGCAGCTCGCCGGCCATCTCTATCACGGCCTTGCGGGCGCGCGTCTTCACGGTCTGCCAGGCCGACCCGCCGAGACGGTCAAGCGACGGCGCGCCGGCGCCCGCCCCCACGTAGCGGCTCACTTTGCCGATCTGGTCGTGGGGCACGAACAGCTTGTCATCGCCCTTGTAGTGCAGCAGCAAGTAGTCACGTGTGATGCCGGCGACGGTGCGCGTCTCGATGCCCGCGAACGTGCCGATGCCCTGGTCCTCGTGCACCACGTAGTCGCCGACGCGCAGGTCGAAGAACGAGCTGAGGCGAGCGCCGCCCACAAAGCGCCGCTCTCGCGGAGCGGCGCGCAACAGGGCGCGCTCGCCGATCACGGCCAGCTTCAGCTCGCTGCTGATGAAGCCTTCGCGCAGCGGCGCCGCCACGAAGTAGAGGCCCGGCGCGGCAGGCTCGCGCGCCGCCGCGGCGGGCGGCGCGAGCACTTCGGCGCTCAGCGACTTGAGGCGATAGGCGGCGCGCGTCGCCTCGCCGCCGTGGCGGAACACGACGAACACGCGATAGTCATCGCGCACGAGCCGCGCCAGATCGCGCTCCGCGCCGGCGATGTCGCGCGCCGCCGCCTGCGGGCGCGCGGCGGCGAACTGCCAGCGTTGCTCGCGCTGCACGACCTCCAGCTGGATCCCGGCGCTCAGAAGCTTGCGCACGTCGTTGCGGGCCACGTACAGCCGCTCGCGCGCGGCTGCGCCAGCGATCATCATCTCGACCTCAGCGGCGAAGTCGGCCAGCGCGCGGTTCGTCTCGCCGGGCGCATACACGGCAAGCAGGGCCCCATGCGCGCTGATCAGCTCGGGCAGGCTCACGAACCGGTCCGCCAGCGCCGCCAGAGCGCGCAAGCTCGCATGACGCACCAGGTCCTCGACAGGCCCCTCGTCCTCCCCGCCCGGTCCGACGGCGAGCGCCTCGTGCAGCGCGTCCCGGTACTCCGGGCGCGCCGCGTCCGCCTCCGTGGCGGCGAACACCGTGCCCCGCTCCACGGGAGCGATCGTGCGCTGCGAGTAGACGGAGAAGGTCCGCAGCGACTCCACCTGGTCGCCCCAGAAGTCGACGCGCAGCGGCTCGCCGAGCGCCGGATACGTGTCGACGATGCCGCCGCGCACGGCGAACTCGCCGCGCTCGCGAACCTGTTCAACGCGGGCGTAGCCGAGCGCCGCCAGCCGTTCGACCACCGCATCGAAGGGCAGCTCGACGCCGGCGGCGAGCGTCAGCGGCGCCGGCTGCAGCTCGAGCGGCACGAAGCGCTCGACCAGGGCCACCGCCTCGGCAACGACGACGCCTCCCTGGGCGAGCGCCGCCAGCGCCTGCTGGCGCTCGCCCACGACATGCGCTGCCGGCGCCACGTCGGCGCCGTAGAGCACGCCGCGCGCCGGCAGCACGGCGACCTCGCGTTCGAGGTACACGGCGAGCTCGGCCGCTAGGCGGGCGGCCCCCTCCGCCTCCGGCGCCACCACCAGCCAGCCGGCGGCCGTTCCCGGCTCGCCTGGCGCGCCTCTAGCACCGGCCGCGCCGCTCTCGGCGATGAGGCCGGCCAGGACGTAGGGTGCGTAGAAGCTGGGCGCATGTACGGCGGCGCCACGGCGCAGCTTAGGCGCCGCTTCGCGGAACCGAGCGCTCTGTCTCAAGTACTCGAGGAACACCGGCTGGCTAACCTGCCTCTCGTCGTGCTCGGCCGGATCGGCGGCGCGCTAGAGCCGGCTCTGCGCCGCCTCCGTGCCCTCGCGCACCCACAGCTCGGCGGCATCGGCGGCGCGCTCGATGAGCTCCTCGACCTCCACTCTGGGCTCGGCGAAGCGGTCGAGCACATAGTCGGCCACTACGTCCGGCGCAGTGCTCGGCGGGCGGCTGACGCCGATGCGCAAACGGCAGTACTCGGGCCCGATGAGGCCGCTGATGCTCTTCAGGCCGTTGTGACCGCCGGAGCCGCCGCCCTCGCCCAGACGCAGGCGGCCGAAGGGCAGATCGATGTGATCGTGCATCACGAGCAGCTGCGCCGGCGCCAAGCCGAGGCTGCGCAGGGCACCGGCCACACTCTTGCCCGACAGATTCATGTAGGTGGTCGGCACGAGCATGCCCACTTGCCGACCCTCGATGACGCCGGCGGCGTAGCGCCCGTCGAAGCCGCGTTTGGCCCGCGCGAAGCTATGGCGACGGGCGAGTGCGTCCACCACCATCTGGCCGGCGTTGTGGCGCGTGAAGGCGTACTCGGGGCCCGGGTTGCCCAGACCCGCGATGAGCAGCTCCACGCGCACGGACTGCCGCCGGAAGAGGGCCACGAGCCAGAGACGGTCGGCCGGCGCCGGCCGCTACTCCTCGGCTGCTTCCTCGCCCTCGCCGGCCTTGCCGACGACCTCGGGCTCGCCCTCGCCGGCCTCGGCGCCCTCGGCGGCCTCCTCCTCGGCCTCCTCCACGACGACCTTGGGCGCCAGGATGGTGCACAGCACGTCGTCGGCGTCGTTGAGGATGGTGATGCCTTCGGGAGACTGCAGATCGCCGATGCGCGCGTGCTCGCCCACCTCGAGAGCCTCGACGTCGAAGGTGAGGTGCTCGGGGATGTCGGTCGGCAGGCCGCTCACGATCACTTCGTGCTCGGTGATGTCGAGCAGGCCGCCCATCTTGACGCCGTGCGGCGTGCCCTCGAAGTGCACGGTCACCGTGGTCTCGATGGGATCGCTGAGCTTGATCTCCTGCAGATCGACGTGGGTGACAAGGTTCTTGACCTTGTCGACCTGCAGGTCCTTGACGATCACCGTGTGGGTCCGTTTCTGACCCTCGAACGTGACGTCGAGCACGGCATGCGTGCCCGCCTCGGTGTTGATCGCCTCGTACAACGCACGATCGACGACGACGATCGCCGAACCCGGCTTGCCCGCGCCGTAGAGCACGCCGGGGATGAGACCTTGCTTGCGCAGCCGCCTGGCTGTGCGGCTGCCGGTATCGTCGCGCTGCTGCACGACGAGATTCACTCGCTCCATGGTCTGTCTCCCACTAGAAAAGCTGGTTTTCGCCGGCGAACAGCTCGCTCACCGACTCGTCTTCGAACACGTTCTTGATGGTGTCGGCCAGTATGACGGCCACCGACAGGACCTTGATCTTGCTGTCGTCGGGACCGAGCTGGATGCTGAGCGTGTCGGTGACCACGACCTCCTTGACCGGCGACTCGCGTATGCGCTCGCGAGCCGGGTCGGAGAAGATACCGTGGGTCGCCGTCACGTACACGTCTTTGGCGCCGTGCTCGCACAGCGTGTCGACGGCCGTCGTGATGGAGCCGGCGGTATCTACCATGTCGTCGACGACGATGGCGATCTTGCCCTCGACGTCGCCGATGAAGTGCATCGCCTCGGCGCGGTTGTGCTCCGGCCGCATCTTGGTGAGCACGGCCAGGTCGCCGTCGATGCGGTTGGCGAAGCGCTTGGCGAGCTTGACGCCGCCGGCGTCGGCCGACACGGCCACCAGCGGCGTGCCACCGAAGTCCTTGAAGCGGAAGTAGTCGGCCAACATGGGCACCGCCGTCATATGGTCCACGGGGATCTCGAAGAATCCCTGGATCTGGCCCTGGTGGAGGTCCATGGCGAGCACGCGGTCGGCGCCGGCCGCCTCGAGCAGGCTGGCCATCAGGCGGGCCGTGATGGGCTCGCGGGCGGCGCTCTTCTTGTCCTGGCGGGCGTAGGGATAGTACGGCACCACGGCCGTGACGCGGCGCGCCGAGGCCAGCTTGGCCGCCTGGATCATGATCAGCAACTCCATGACGTGCGCGTTCAGATCGCCGGACGGCGACTGCACGAAGAAGACGTCGGCGCCGCGGACGCTCTCTTGGTAGCGCCCGTAGATCTCGCCGTTGGCGAACGTCTTGAGCAGGACGCGGCCCATGGTGATGCCGAGCTTCTCGGCGATGCGTTCACCGAGAGCGGGATTGCTGCGCCCGGTGAAGACCATCAGACGCTTCTGAGTGCTCGTCACACGGCATGAGTCTGGCAACGCTGTCCCCTCCGTGGAGTGCTCCTTGTCCGGCTGATTCTAGCAGAGCCCGCGCGGGCTCACTTGCCTTCTTGGTCCGCTTCGCGACGGCGCCGTTCGCGCCGGTCGGCATAGCCCTCGACGTTCTCCTGGCGGCTGCGGGCCACGCCCAGGCCGCCGGGCGGTATGTCGCGCGTTATCACCGAGCCGGCGGCGGTGAAGGCGCCGTCGCCGATGTCGACCGGCGCCACGAACGTCGTGTCGCTGCCCGTCTTCACCCCATTGCCGATGGTGGTGGGATGCTTCTCGAAGCCGTCGTAGTTGGCCGTGATGTTGCCCGCCCCGATGTTGGTGTCCCGTCCGACCAGGGCGTCGCCCACGTAGCTCAGATGAGGCACCTTGCTGCGCTCGCCGACGCGGCTGTTCTTGATCTCGACGAACGTGCCCGCCTTGGCCCCCTCGGCAAGCACCGTGTTGGGACGGATGTAGGCGAACGGGCCGATGGAGCAGCCGGAGCTGACGACACAGTCGTAGCAGTACGAGGCCACCACCCGCGCCCGATCGCCGATGAAGGCGTTCTTCAGGTACGCCGACGGTCCGATGTCGCTGGCGGCGCCGACCGTGGTGCGGCCGAGCAAGTGCGTGTGTGGGCGCAGCACGGTGTCGCGACCCACCTCGACGCCCCAGTCGACGTACGTCGTCTCGGGGTCCTCGACCGTCACGCCCTCTAGCATGAGGCGCTCCAACAGACGACGGCGCATGGCGGCGTTGATGACGGCGAGCTCCACCCGCGAGTTGACCCCCAGGCACACCTCGGGGTCGTCGGCCACGAAGCTGCCGACGACGTCGCCGGCGGCGAGCAGCAGGCCGATGACGTCCGTCAGATACAGCTCGCCCTGGGCGTTGTCGGCCTGCAGACGCTCCAGGGCGGCGCGCAGCGAGGCGGCGTCGAAGACGTAGGCGCCGACGTTGATCTCGCGCAGCTCGCGCTCCTGGCGCGAGGCATCCTTGAACTCGACGATGCGGGCGACGCGGCCCGCCTCGCCGCGCACGATGCGGCCGTAGGCGGCCGGGTCGTCGGTCACGACCGTCGTGAGCGTGGCCAGGCAGGCCTCGCCGCGGTGTGACTCGAGCAGATCATGCACGAAGGCCGCGTCGACCAGCGGTACGTCGGCGTACAGCACCATCACATCGCCGACGAAGGCAGCCAGCGGCTCCATGCCGGTGCGCACCGCGTCACCGGTGCCCAGGCGCTGGTGCTGCACGGCGCGCTCGCAGCCCTGCGGCAGCAAGGCGGCGACTTCGTCCTGATCCTCGCCCGTGACGACCACGATGCGCGCCGGCGCCAAATCGTAGGCGGCGTCCAGCACGTAAGCCAGCATCGGGCGACCGCACACCGGATGCAGCACCTTCGGCAAGTCGGACCTCATGCGCGTGCCCAGACCGGCCGCCAGGATGATGACCGCCAGCGGCGGCGTGGGTTGCGAGCGCTTGTTCGTCATACGGGCCACCTGGCTCAGTCGGAGAGTCTCAGCGTCGCCGAGACGGCCAACGGCCGCCCCCTCGTGGCTGGGGCGGGAGGATTCGAACCTCCGAATACCGGGACCAAAACCCGGCGCCTTACCACTTGGCTACGCCCCAGAGGCGAAGCGGCAGTATACCACTTCGAGGCTGGACGAGGCCCACCGGACCGCCGCGCGGCCGGTCCCAGATTGACATTGCAGGGTCAGGGTGCTGTAGTCAAGCACAGGATCGACCTCGCAGTGACACCTAGGGGGACCCCATGCGACGCTTCCATGCCCACGCTCTCTCGACCACCGCCGATCGCCGCCGCGCGGCGGTCGCCCTTGCCCTCACGCTCGCCGTGGCGGCGTTGCTTCTCTGCGCAAGCAGCGCCCTGGCGGCGAGCACCGCGGCGCCGCGCGGCATAGTCAACGCCGGCCTGGTCGGCAAGCCGGCGCACATGAGCATGCCGGTGTCGCCGTGGGCGGCCAAGCCTCTACCCGTGCCGGACGGCACCGCCGGAGGCCCGCGCGCGGTCGTGCCCAAGAGCGCCACGCTCCTGCTGCACGACAGCTTCGAGGGCGGCTCTTCGCTGTGGAACGTGACGGGAGCCCCGACCTGGGCAGCCACCACGTACCGCGCGTCGGACGGCAGCTGGTCGGCCTACTGCGCTGGCACGTGGACCACGCCGCCCGGCTACTACTACAACAACATGAACGCGACCATGTACACCGGGCCTTTCAACCTGACGAATGCCACGGCGGCTGAGTTCGACTGGGACATGTGGCTGAGCAGCGAGTTGAACTACGACCACCAATTCGCCTGGGTGAGTGTCAACGGCGGCGCCACCTGGAACGGCATAGCCTTCTCGGGCTACATCCCGTGGACACGCTACTACCTCAACCTCGGCAACATCCCGGGCTACGGCAGCGTGCTGGGCTACTCGCAGGTCTGGGTCGCCTTCACGTTCACGAGTGACTCCACGAACGTCTATGAGGGCTCCTACATCGACAACGTCGACGTCTATGCCACGTACCCGGTGGTCGATACGACGCCGCCGGTGACCACCGTCTCGGGCTGGGACAACAACTGGCACAGCTCGCCGGTGACCCTCACTTTCTACGCCACCGACACCGGCGGCAGCGGCGTGAACCACACCGAGTACCGGGTCGACGGCGCGAGCTGGACGACCGGTACGCAGGTGACCATCCCGGCGCCGGCCAACACCCAGCACATCTACACGGTCGACTACCGCTCGGTGGACAACGCCGCCAACGTCGAGGCGTATCACACCTGCCAGGTGAAGATAGACACCAGCCCGGCGGACACGACGCCGCCCACGACGACTGCCTCGGGCTGGGACAGCAACTGGCACAACATGCCCGTGACGGTGAACTTCAGCGCCAGCGACAACTCCGGCGGCTCGGGCGTCGCCTACACGGAGTACCAGGTCGACGGTGGTGCCGCCACGCACAGCACATGGGTGACCATCCAGGCGCCGGCCGGCGGCGGCAACGATGGCACGCACACCATCAGCTATCGCTCGGTGGACAACTCGGGCAACCAGGAAGCGTGGAAGACCTGCACGGTCAAGATCGACACGGTCGGCCCCGCGACCACGGCCACAAGCGTAACGGTGAAGCGCTACCACACGGCCACGTTCAGGTTCTCGGTCTCCGACAGCCTCAGCCCACAGATCAAATGGAAGGTGACCGTGAAGACGCTCCTCGGAGCGAACAAGGGCGGCTTCCATTCAGCGGGCTGGGTGAGCGACGCCAACCCCTACTGGGTGGCGAAGGTGCCCATCACGCTGAAGAAGGGCACGTACCGGTACTACGTGTGCGCCTCAGACTTGGCCGGCAATACGCAGAGAAGTCTGGGTAGCGCCAAGCTGAAGGTGAAGTAGCACAGCACCGCCGCCGGCCATGGGCCGGCGGCTCGCAGTCGTGACG
>Ga0209777_10007909_pt1 | contig 11703 bp, 10 predicted proteins | sample FrelakmetHBP12HB_FD_187147 | JGI IMG/M metagenome (GOLD analysis project Ga0209777, IMG submission 187147) | Freshwater lake sediment microbial communities from the University of Notre Dame, USA, for methane emissions studies -HBP12 HB (SPAdes)... | ecosystem: Environmental > Aquatic >...
TACCCCCCGCCAAGCCTCGTTATTATCTGGTCCTTCGCCAGAATCTGGACCGATCCATCCGCAACTTCTGCTATCAGGATGCGGAAGGTATTAGTGCCTAAATCAAGTGCCGCGACGCGCATCCTGGGATAATCATGTCCGGGCCGATTCCTGCCCGAATAGCAATTCCTTGTAACGATCACTATTTTCCCGGATGCGGCGGCTGAAATCCTTCACCAGCGCCCAGACAACCTTCAGGCAAATGGCGGGTTCTTTCTCCTGAAGTTTAAGCAGGTCGCCACGCTTCAGAGTGAGCACCTGCGTCTGCTCCGTGCTGACGGCCGTGGCGGATCGCGGCCCTCCGTCCAGAATAGCCATTTCCCCGAACTGGTCCCCCGGCCCAAGCATCAGGAGCACCCTTTCCTGCCCCTCTGAAATCAGCTTGCTGATCTTTATCTTGCCCGCCACCATAATATACATACTTTCGCCTAGCATGCCTTCGAGGAACAGCGTGGTGCCCGGAGGCAATGTCTTTTCCTCCACGTACTGGCTCAGCACACCCAACTCTTTATCGTCAAGTGACTTGAAGTATGCGCTCTCCCGCAGGGACGTTATCTTAGGCACGATTCACCTCGCGTTAAGTAGAGTATAGTGTCTCGAAGGACTTTTGCCACATCAGCCCTCGATTCCCTGTTAAAAATGGGGAATCAGCGATTCCCATTAAGGTATTGACGCGACAACTTGACGTAATCGTCCGCCGATTCCTCGAGCATGAGAAGCTCTTTATCTGTCAATTCACGCTTGGGCTTGCCGGGAACGCCCACCACAAGGGTGCGAGGCGGGATTTTCGCGCCAGGAGCGACCACACTGCCCGCCCCGATTATACACCTCTCCCCCACCTCGACATCGTCCAGCAACACGGAACCCATCCCTATCATGCAGTAGTCCCCCACCGTGCAACCGTGCAGCACCGCGCGATGACCCACCGTCACGCCATTACCCACCACGCACGGCCAGGTGTTCTTCGTGACGTGCAGTGTGCACAAATCCTGTATGGATGTCCTCTCCCCTATCTTGACCCAGAAGACATCCCCGCGCACCACCGCGTTGAACCAGACGCTCGAAAACTCCCCGATAACCACATCCCCTATTATCCTCGCGCCCTCCGCAATAAAAACGCTCGCCGGAACCACCGGGCGCTTATCTCTATACGGCAACAACATAAAATATTTTAGATTTTGGATTGAAAAAGAAACGCAATAAATCCAAAATCTAAAATTAGTTCAGCCTTTCATCATCAGCACGAAGTAAAACGTCACCGTTATGGTGAACAGCGGGCTGTCGAGGCGGTCGAGCATCCCGCCATGTCCGGGGAACACGTTGCCGGAATCCTTAACGCCTGCGTCGCGTTTCATCATTGATTCGATCAGGTCTCCCACCATGCCCGCCACCGCGAGAAGCAGGCCCAGAAGGGTCGCCGCCTTCCAACCGATGGGGCTATTGGCCCTGAAGAAAAAGACGTCCGCGATCCCTTTGAAAAGATACACGCCCAGCACGCCTGTGATCAGGCCGCCGATGCTGCCCTCAACCGTTTTGCCGGGGCTGATGTGCGGGATAAGCTTCCGCTTCCCGAAAGCTCTCCCAACAAAATAAGCGCCCGCGTCGCATATCATGCTGCCCGCCAGCGCAAGAACCACAAACAGGATGCCCAGCCGCGGATCGCCCAAATATTCCCTCATCAACACCGCATGACCCAGCAAAAAGCCGACGTAAATCATCCCCGCAAGGGTCATTGCGAAGTTCGCCATGCTGCCCGCGGGGTCCGGTTTCCTCAACTCGACGGCAAAAACCAGCAATACCCCCCCTGCCGCTATGCCGGATGCAACAATATGATGATGCGCGCCGAGGGCCAGAGTCGCCGCCACAGACGCCGCCGTGCCGATTACTGTCTGCGGCTCAAAGCCCTTTTTTATCGCCATCCTGTAAAATTCAACCTGCCCCACGCCCGTGCAAAGGGCGACGAGAACCGCGAAGGGAATCCCTCCCAGAAATATAAGCACCAACAGTATCGGTACTACAACCGCGGCCGTCATAACTCTGGTGGTCGTATTGCTCATTCCGCAATATTGTAACGCAAATATTTAATTTGTAAAGGGAATCAGCCAAATATTATCAATGAAATTCTTTGACCCGAAAATTTCGAATTGATCGAATATCTAAAAATTAGTCCAAATTTTTACCTGCCCTCTTTCATCACTTGGCCGGCATGACGCTGATGAAATTGGGGAGTGCGATCCCGACCTTCACGCGGTCCTGATGTGATCCGAGCGACAATTCCATTCCGCTTGAGGTGCCGCCGTCGAGGTTCAGGGCGACGGAGGCGCCGAGTCCGCCGACTTCCTGGGGGTGGTAGAATATCTTTGCGGTCTCGTAAAGGTTCAATCCTGAGAACATCTCATCCTTGTCGCCATACATTTTGCGTGTGACGCCGATGAGCAGCCTCCCCTGGTTATCCAGCGCCGCGATCGTCCGGGAAAAGAATTTCTCCCTGATGTGCACTATCCCGAAGACATGCAGCGGCTCGACAAGCAGCGGGCCATTCTGCAACGCCTGGTCTGGCTGGAGACTTGCGACCGAAACGGGCAACGCCCAGCCGATCCTCACAATGCCGCCATACACGGCGAGGGCGCCGGAGCCGTCGTTCAAGTTGAATTCGCCCTCTTTTTTGCCGTCGCTTATGACCAGGCCCATCGGGTCACCCTGTTTCGAGAAGAATCCGCCATTTACCGTGAGGAGCGCCCCGACCCGCCTGTGGACTTCGGAGAGAGCCGCTTTCTTTTGCCCGACTACCTTGCTGGCGGTCAAAACCCGCACGGAATAACGCGCGGTGTCCACGCGAAACACGACCAGCTCGATCCGGCGCGGAATCAATTTCTGTTGCGGCGGCTCGCTCAGCGTCTCCCCCTCGAACTTGAGCACCGTCCGGTCAAAACCCGAAGCGAGAGATTCCCATTGAACCGGCGCGGCATGCTTCGGGCGAAGACCCCGGAAAAGCCCCCCATCGCTTACAGGCTCTTCAGACAGCGCGGTCCCAACCAGCGCCAGCAAGGCAAGGCCCAATGCCCCCCTGCCCATTATTTTCCGGAATGCATCCATTAAAAAAGATCTCTTTGATTCGTAGGGGCGAACCAACGTGTTCGCCCGTCGGGCCGACACGCCGGTCGGCCCCTACGCAGGAGCGAGCGGCCTGCGTCCATCCAAAGCATATAAAAGGGAATCTTCAGCTATAATTCGGCGTCAATCTTCTTGATTGCCGCTTCAAAAATCGCAGCCACCTTTTTCAGCGTTTCGATCTGGACATTTTCGGGCACATCGCCGTGCCAATGGTAATTCGGGACATAATCGTTTTCATTCATGGCGATGATACCGGACGCTTTGAAGCCGCGCACGGTGGGAGGAGACATGTCCGTTCCGCCGGTGCGTAGGACGATCGGCTCGACGTCGTTATAACCCAGTTCTTTGGCCGCGTCCAGGAGGACCTTGCAAAGCTCAGGGGAGTGGCGCTCGATCCATGATACGCCTTCTCCAGTGACGACGCGCGGTGTGCCGACGCCGCACGATTCGGGGATCAGGAAGTAGGTATTTTTTTTATCAAGCTCATGCTGATGGGCTTCCATGAAACATGTCATGCCGTGCATGTAGCTTTCTTCACAGCCGTCTCCCAGGAATCGAATCTCGGTATTGGGCAACGGATTATCCTTGAATCGCCGCGCCATCTCGAGCACTATCGCGACGCCTGCCGCATTGTCGTTGGCGCCTGGGGAGATCTTGGCGAATTCGTGAGGCGTGAAGATAACGATGGGGATGAAATGGATCGCTCCAGTGACGATCAACATGGCGCCGGTGAAGTAATTTATGCCGATGAAACCGACGAGAAGCGCCGATAAGACATTGAGAATCTCCACGTAAAAAATGAGCGCCAGAAGCGGGGGCTGCATGCCCAGATATTGTTTGAAGAACTTTGCCGTAGGCTCGGCCTTTTCCGGGTTCAGGGAAAAGCCCATCTGCCCGGCGTCCAGGTGCGCCGCGACATAAATAACCTTTTTCGGCGCGACCTTCGCCTTCAGGACGCCGACGACATGGCGGCTTTCGGAACCGGGCAACAGCCGGCGTATGATATAAAATCGGGTTGACGAATCGCCCACGAACGAGACGGTGACGATCGCCATAATCAGAGCGGCGAGAAACGGATGCCAGAACGCCAGCGCGCAGGAACAGACACATATCACACTGTGAATTACCCAACAGATGGGAAAATGGGGGATGGCGGTGAACGGTTCCGTGGTCGGGTTCAGCCCAAGTTCGGCCATGCGCCCCGCCACATATTCCGCCGCCTGTTTTTCGCCTGGCGTCGCCGGCCCCCTGTTGGGAATCGAGGCGAGCCGGGTAATGTCTTCCAGGTATCTTTCTTGGCTATTCATGCTTGTCCTCCTTTAACTTCAAGCGTCAGGTTCCATGCTTTAACATTTTCAGCCTAAGTCCCTATTTCCAACACCTTTTTCTGCCGGGATTCCGAGATCAATCCCGTTGCCAACAGGTCGAAAATGATATTAGCAATCTGTTCCTTGTTTACCTTGTCCATGTTGCGTAATTTATGATTGCACAAATTGTCCAGCAAGCCCACAATGCCGACCGCCGCAAGATGAAAATCAACTTTGCGGACATATCCCTTCAGGTGACCGTCGGCGAGGGTTTCCGCGATAAACTCGAGATATCGGGATCGCGCCTGGTCAATCTGGTTGCGGGATTTGAGTTTTATGCCGCTTGACAGCTCGTTGTGAAATATTGTTGTCAGGTCTCCGTATTCAAGGTAAAGCGAGATGTTTTTTTCCACCAGCTTTTTGAGGTGTTGAAGGAACGGCAGCTCAGATTCAAGCGCGGCGCGCAACTGGGCGATGATGGATTCGATGCCTTCCGCGACCGCGGCAGCGAAAAGTTGCGATTTATCGTCGAAGTAGAGATAAATGGTTCCTTTGCCAACGCTGGCCCTTTTGGCGATCTCTTCCACACTGGCCTTATGAAACCCTTTATGGGAAAAGACGGAAACAGAGGCCCTTAATATGGCCTCACGTTGTTTTTTCGATTTTTCTTCCCGATTGCCCATTAGAATTTAGCATTTTGAAAAATGACTTTTTGTGGCGGACAGGAATGTCCGCCCTCCTTATATATTAGGAGGACGGACATTCTTATCCGTCATATTTTCACGTCCGATTGAGCGCGCGATAGAGCGCCTTGTTCTGTTTGTAGAGTTTGGTGAATACGTCGTACCCAGTGTTGTAGGTCGCGCGGTATTCGGGGCGCGGGCGATATGTTTTTTTAACCGGGATGAAGGAGTGGGCCGCCTGAAAAGAGGGAATGACGCCCAGGCCGACGCCGCAAATGACCGCTGCGCCAACGGCGCCCGCGTCCTGCGGATTCTCGATGGTCTCGATAACCCGGCCGGTGACGTCGGCGATGATCTGGCACCACACCTCCGATTTGGCGCCTCCGCCGACAAAACGGATTTTATCCTGCCTGGGAACCCGTTTTTCCAATGCTTCCAGCATCCAGCGTTTGTGGTAGGCGACCCCTTCGAGCACGGCGCGAATCATCATGCGCTTGCCGGTATTCATGCTCAGGTTAAAGAACATGGCGCGGACATAAGGGTCTTCTCGGGGCGCGCGGTTGCCGTGCAGCCACGGCGTGAAGATAACTCCTCCCGCTCCCGGCGGGGTCAGCTCGACGGTTGCGTTGAGCAGGTCGTACAGAGAAGAAGGGATCGGATATTGGTCGCTGGCGCCGGGGTGGTCTTTCAGGTACACCCCGATTTCGTCGAGAGCCAGATGATCCCGCACCCATTGCAGGCAGAGGCCCGAGGTTTCCTGTTCGGCAATGTAGTTGTATCGGCCGGGTATGGCGCCCAGGATCGACGCAATGAAGTTGTTGATGTCCACCATGCGCTTGCCGACGTTGGCGGACACCCAGCCCGAGGTGCCGATATATATGTGCATGCTGTCCGGGAGCGTGCATCCGGCGCCGATAGGCACGCATGACGCATCGCCGCCGCCCCCGAATACGGGAGTGCCTTCTTTCAAGCCCAGGTCTGCGGAGGCAACTTTTGTGAGTTCTCCTACTTTTTCGGTGGATGTGATAACCCGCGGAAGGAGTCTGGAATCCACATTGAACATCGAGCATAGTTGTTTGCTCCAGCCCAGTTTGCCCGGCCGCGTGTTATAGAGAAATGTGAGGTGGGCCGAATCCTGGGTCATGGCCACGTTGCCGGTGCAGCGCATAGTTAGGTAATCTTTTACGTCAAGCCATTTATCGGCCCGCTTGAAAACCTCCGGCTCATTCTCCCTGACCCAATGGTATTTCCATAAGGGGTCCTTGGCGGTCGCTGCCAGCCCGCCGGTGATCCATAATGACCGCAGGCCCTTGATGGCGTTGAATTTCTGGATACGGATGAGGCCGTGATGAAGGGCTTTCTCAATCTGCTTGGTTGCGCGCGAATCCATGTAGTTCATCGGGTTGCGCAGCGCTTTGCCCTCCCGGTCCACGAAAATAGAGCCTTGCATCTGGCAACAGAAGGCGATGCCCTTGATTTCTTCCGGCGGGATTCCCGTAGCGGCAAGGGCGCGATGGGTTCCCCGGCAGATGGCGTCCCACCAATCGTCCACCCGCTGCTCCGCTCCGCCGTCGGGAGTCATGAACAGGGGGTATTCCTCCATGCAGGAGTGGAGCAATTCAAGACGATCTCCAACCCGGTACACGCAGGTCTTATTGCCCGTTGTGCCTATATCATGGGCCAGAACATGGATAGCGTTTACCACCTGACCATCCTTTCTCGGCAAGCTGCCGAAAACCCGGATTAATTGCAGACAGGATAGCCTGCTATTTTTTTAGTTTGCTTAAGCGGCCGGCTCGATGTTCTGGAAAACGCGATCGAAAGCCGATAGCGCTTCGGCGATTACATTATCAGTGTCGGCCATGCTGGTGTACAACCGGCTGCCCGCCAGAGTGATAATACCCTCGGCCATGAATGCCGCCCCCATCTCTTCCATCATGTGTTTGCGCGGCTTGGCTTCTACAATAGCTTGTTTCGGATTTTTCCTTATGTCGAGCAGCATCACCGCCGATGTCTCGAGATGGCAGATGGAGCCGTGATTGAAAACCACAAATGGCAGGTTATTTTTCGTTATGATATTGCGGATGCCCGCCGTCAGCTTGTCGCCCGCCTGCCCGGCCTTTACGTGCGCGTTAGTCTTTTCGATTTCCAGAATAGAATAATAGCCCGCCGCGCAGCTCAACGGATTCGCCGAGAGGGTGCCGCCGACGTAAGCGCGCGTCTTGCCCGCTTCAAGACCAGCCGCAAGACACGCCATGACGTCCGCCCTTCCGCCAAGTCCTCCCGCAGCGGGGTACCCGCCGGCGACGCATTTTCCGAAGACCGTGAGATCGGGTTTAACGCCGAAATAGCCTTGCGCGCCGCCCAACCCCACCCGAAACGCCGTTACAACTTCGTCGAAAATCAGCAACGCGCCAAACTCGTCGCAAAGCTCCCGCACCTTCTGGTTGAAATCGCGCGTCACCGGTCTGGTGCCGCTTTCCGGCCCCAGCGGCTCGAGGATGACCGCCGCCGTGCCGCCTGCTTTCTGGTTGTTCTCCAGCAGGCTTCTCAGTTGTTGGAGATCGTTCGGGAAGAACTCCTGCGTTTCCTTATAGCAGCCTTCCGGAATTCCATGGGCTTCCATCGGCCCCGTGCCCGGCACGTGCAGCCCGAAAATCATCTGGTCGCTCCAGCCATGATAAGCTCCGCCGACTTTGATGACCTTGGCTTTGCCGCTGAAGGTTCTCGCGGCGCGAATTGCCGCAAGCACCCCCTCGGTGCCGCTCCCAAGCATGCGGAACCACTCGACCGCGGGCATGAGCCGGTTTATCAGCTCGGCCAGTTTCAGTTCATATTCGTGAAAAAGACCTATGACCGGCCCGCAATCCTTTATCAGCTCGATGACCTTTTCCTGCACCGGCTTATAATTGCTGCCCAAGAGTGTCGGCCCACCGGCCTGCAAAAAATCCACGTAGCGATTGCCGTCCACGTCCCACAGGAACGCGCCATCCGCCTTGTTTACCGCCAGCGGGAACGGGTAGTTGAACGCGAGGTTATGCTGAACGCCGCCCGGGATGAGCTTTTTGGCCCGGTCGTTCAACTTTTTGGAGCCAGCGCATTTCTCGGTGTAATAATCGAGGTACTCCGCCATTTTTTCGCGTCGGATGAGCCTCATCGGCTGCGAGATCAGGCGATCCAGCGAAGCAAGTACCTCGGCGGTGTCCGGCCAGTAAGAAATCGCGTATTGATTTTCACTCATTGTCGCTCTCCTTTATAATTTTGGATTTTGGATTGTGGATTTTGGATTGAAGAAAATGCGCGATATATCCATTAGCAAAAATCCGAAATCCCAAATCTAAAATCATTTAGTTCCTTTTTTACGTTGCGCCTCGACGTTCTGCTCGTTTTTCACAAGGTTGAAAATTATCTCCACAATTTTCTCAGGCAAGCGGCTTATCGGCTTGTTGGTGGTCAACGCCAGGTAATATGCTTGCGCCACCTTGTCCAGCAGTTTCACGTTGCGAACGGCCTTTTCCATGTTCATGCCCAGCGATATTGCGCCATGGTTCTGCAAGATGAAAGCGTTGCATTTATTCTCCACGGCGACGGCGATATTATTCAACAGGTCTCCGCTGCCCGACAGCCCGTAGGGCACCAGTTTCACGACATCGCCAAGATTCGCCACCTGTTCGTCAAACACGGCCGGGATGGATTCGCAGATCAGCGCAAACACGCTCGGATACACCTGGTGCGTGTGGACTACCGCGCCGACATCCGGGCGCGCCTTATAGACCGCCAGGTGCATGCCACTCTCAACCGACGGGCGACGCTCCCCCTCAACCAGCTTCCGATCAAAATCCACAACGCAAATGTCCGACTCCTTCAAGGCCATGTAATCCATGCTGGAAGGAGTTATTGCGATCAACGCCTCGCCCTCGATCAGAGTCGAGACATTGCCGCCTGTGCCGACCAGATAATGCTCCTCGGTCAGCGAACGCGCCGCTTCCAATACAATCCTTTTGTGCTTCGATATGTCCGCCATGATAAGCCTCCCTCAATCGGGCGAGTAGTCCGAATCCGCATTCCCGACCCGATTGGAATACCGTTCCGGGCGATTGACAGCCAAAACTGACCAGTCAGTATTTAGCGCATACTTTTACCTTTGTCAAGCGGCATAGCGGCGCCTTATGAGCTGGGTGCAATTATGCTGGACAAAACCGACATTACACGCTAGCCTTCATTTCTTATCGTTGGCTGGTGGAAAAAACAATGAATAAATCAAAATTTGATTATAAAATCATTGCGCCCTGTGGGATGAACTGCGGTATTTGCAAGGCGCATTTACGCCAAAATAATCCTTGCCATGGGTGCTATTACGCTGGACAAAACCGACCAAAAACCCGCATGAGTTGTAGACTACGGCTTTGCGACAAGCGCAAAGGCAAGTTCTGCTACAACTGCGCTGAGTTTCCCTGTGAACGATTAAGGCGACTGGATAATCGGTACCGAACACGATATAACATGAGTGAAATTGAAAATTTGAAGTATATCAGAGATAACGGAATAAAAAGATTTATAGAAGAAGAACACAAGAGGTGGGTTTCCGATAAAGGTATTCTATGCGTACACAATAAAAAGTACTATAAAATAAGCGTTGATTGAGATTCTCTTCAATCTAAAATCGAAAATTAGCCGGGGTTTTCCGCCGCCACTCTTGCAATTCGCCTACCCCATTCGATGCTGTTGTTCAAGCTGCGAGTAACGGGATAGACCTGTGCGGTATTTGCCAGAAAAACGCCCTCGATAGGCGTCCGGGGCGGCGGCATAATCCTGGAATAGTTCAACGAATAATACGGGTCGGCGTACTTATCCCGGAAGACGCGGTATTCGCGTATTTTGAGACCCGGATGAATGCGCTCGAGGGCGGGCAGGTACCGCTTGAACAATTCCTCGTCCGTGCGTTTGAGATCATCGTGTTCCGAATAAACGTAATTCGGAATATAAATGAGGCTCATCCCTCCGGCTGCCGGGCGCAGGTGGGTCATTTCGATGACCCCGGGGAAAGGCATGTCGCGGTCCGATATGTTGAGCCAGAAATACGGCGTCAGGGGTTTTTCAAGCGCTACCACCATGTTGATTATCGCGGCATATTTTATCGAGAGCAGCGCTTTGACATAATCGGCGGGCAATGAGGGCGCCATGGCGATAAAGACAGGCAGCGGCGTCGTCACAATCACCCGGTCAAATGTGCCCGCGCCTATGCTTGAATCCACTACGATCCCGCCGCCAGGCCCCTTTTCGATTTTTAGCGCCGCGGTCGAATTGCGGAACTCCCCCCCTGCCCTCTTGATCTCCCCGATGAACGCCTCGGCCATTCTGGCGGCGCTTTTATTGAAGGCGCCGAACCGCTCGACATCCCCCAGCAATCTCCTGTTTGACGCCCTTCTCCTGCTGCGGGACCAGAACCAGCTCAGCGGAATGACGCCCACCTCGTCCCCAAACTTCATCTCCATCAGGTGCGCCCATATTTTGTCGTATGCGCGCCTTCCCTGCGTTCGAATGAGCCAGTCCCGCGCCGAAATATTCTCAAGCGCATCCCACAATGTTCGCCTCGTCAGCGCCATCATCGAAAGGCCGAAACGTATCTTATCAATCAGCGACAGCCCCGGGAACCTCAAAAGGTCCCCAGCCGTTGTGAACGGGACGACCCGGCCTCCTGTGAAATAACCGAGTTTAGTCTCCCGCCACGATATTTCGCTCGATATGCCTAGCAGACGGGCCATGTCGAGCAGATGCTCGTCGTTGCCGCTGATGAAATGGTGGTAGCGCTCCCACTGTTCCCCGCCTATCTCGAAGGTTCGGGCAAGTCCGCCGGGCGCTGCATCCTTCTCGTAGAGGACGACCTCCGCCTTCGAGACCACCGCCGCTTCATAAGCCGCGGCAAGGCCCATAAACCCGCCGCCTATAACCGCAATACGCATATTTCGCCAGAAAGAGCGCCTCGCTTGCGCCCTTACTTACTTTCCACTGTCCATTGTCCACTGTCAACTGATAATCGGTTGCTAAAATTCGCGCGGTGGCTTATCTTTCGGTCATGCATCCGGAAGAAATAAGTTTAAAATGGCTGGGGGCGGCGGGTTTTGAGGTTCGCTTCAGGAACCGGCTCGTCCTGGTTGATCCCTTTCTATCCCGTCCGGCGGACTCGATACCGCGAATCGCCGTAACCCCGCAGGATTATCGCAAGTTCGACCTCCTCGTCGCAAGCCACGGGCACTTCGATCATTTCATGGACGTGCCATATCTCGCGGTGACCGTGGACGCCCCCGTTTACGTTCCGCAGGCGGCCAAAAAGGATATCCGCGACGAATGGCGCAGGCAGCACCCCTCGGCGCGCGCGGGAAATCCCGACCAGTGGCGCGCCCTCGAAGACACCGACCACATAAAACTCGACAACCTCACCGTAACACCCATACGCAGTTTCCATGAGGTCTTCGATGTCCCAACCGTGGCGGAAGCCGCGGGACGCATCTTCTCGAAAAGGCCGCTCTGGGATTCCATCAAGCGCGGTCTCAAGGCCG